>OKUQ01000535.1_pt1 | contig 22294 bp, 16 predicted proteins | sample 1606811 | NCBI WGS metagenome assembly OKUQ01 (sample SAMEA3882546, study PRJEB24775) | human gut metagenome | biome: human-associated habitat; feature: intestine environment; material: feces | place: Netherlands | collected 2009/2010
ACACCCAGCGACCGCATTCGACAAAAAGTGGTGCTCACGAGATGAAATGTTCCGTTTTACCGATATTCCGCCATGATAATTGTGCATATACCAGCGATTATGATCACTAATAGGCGTTTCGTGCATAACGCATCTATTTGTCGTTTCAAACAAGAAAGCAACACCCTCTCGGGAGTTGCTTTTTTGGAGCTTGTGGCCGGATTCGAACCGGCGACCTGCTCATTACGAGTGAGCTGCTCTGCCAGCTGAGCCACACAAGCATCAACGCAGATGGTAGTATAGCACACTTTGCCGGCGCCGTCAACCGCTTTTCCGGCGAAGAGAGCCTTTTTCTGCTCCGCCTACTTCCAAAGTGGGTACGTACCGGGAATGACAATACATAATGTAATCGATTGCTGACAACGGCCGCAGATCTTCCGGAAAAGTAAGGAAAACGCCGCCGGCGGCGCGCTGCGCGGCGGCGAGCACTTACGGGAAATCCCCTGCATATTTTCCCGTTCCGGTATACTTTTCACACAAAACAGCACGCCGGCAGCAACCCGGAGGCCTTTACGTTAATTTGACATAATTCTACATGACATAATTTTTACAATGAGTTATCCACATTTTCCACCACTTTTTCCACACTGCAAAAATCCTTTTAAATACGCTGAATTTTCTTGTTATGGAAGAAAATGTAAGTACCGAAAAACACCTCTTTCACCCGCGAAACACACGCCGTTAGCTTAACATAATGTCATATCATGGAGATGAACGAAGGATATAGGCGTGATGATTTCCATAACACCGCCGCCGGCGGTTGGTTGACAAAAAGCACCCCCGAAAACGGGGGTGCTTGGTCACAGTAGGGGTGCGCCCAGGTCCATGGTGGCGTAGGCGTTGAGGTCGAGCCCGGCGGTGCGGCCCGCCTGATACTCATAGTAGCCCTGGGCACCGATCATGGCCCCGTTGTCGCCGCACCACTTCAGCGGGGGGAGAAACAGCCTGACGCCCGCCTTGCCGCAGGCGGCATGCAGGTCGGCGCGGATAACGGAGTTGGCGGCCACGCCGCCCGCTAAAACCACCTGTTGGGCGTTCGTGTCGGCTGCGGCGGCCAGCAGCTTTTTGGCAAGGATCTGATCAATGCGCTCCTGAAAGCTGGCGGCCATGTCAGCCACATTCACGCCCTGCCCCTTCTGCTCGGCGTTGTGGACCTCATTGATGACGGCGGTCTTGAGGCCGCTGAAGCTGACATTGTACTTGCCCTCCACATGGGGGACAGGCAGCTTATATGCCTTGGGGTCACCGCCGCGGGCAGCGGCGGCCACGCTGGGGCCGCCGGGGTAGGGCAGGCCCAGCGTGCGGGCAACCTTGTCATAGGCCTCGCCCGCGGCGTCGTCCACGGTGCGGCCTAAGATTTTATAGCGGCACCAGTCCTCGACCAGTACAATGTGGCTGTGCCCGCCGCTGGCGACGAGGCACAGAAACGGCGGCTTCAGATCCTGATGCGTTAAATAGTTGGCCGCAATGTGCCCGCGCAGGTGGTGCACCGGCACAAGCGGTTTGCCCGCCGCGTAGGCCAGCCCCTTGGCAAAGTTGACGCCCACCAGCACCGCGCCGATGAGCCCCGGCGCAAACGTCACGGCCACGGCGTCCACGTCGGCCATCGTCATGCCGGCGTCGGCCAGCGCCTTGTCAACGGTGGCGCTGATATACTCCGCATGGCGGCGGCTGGCGATCTCCGGCACAACGCCGCCGTAGAGCGCCTGCTCTTTGACGCTGGTGGAGATGACGTTGGAGATGACCTTCCGCCCATCCTCCACAATCGCCGCCGCGGTTTCGTCGCAGGTGGACTCGATACCTAAAACATACATATTATCACCCTTTTTAAAGGAGTAGAGTAAAATCTCTTGGCCCCCTCTGGGAGGGGGCTCCGCCCGCAGGCGGTGGGGGAGAGAACTTTGCGGTAATACGAAAAATTTCGGGTGATGGCACAGTTCGCTCCCTCCGCCCCTACGGGGCACCTCCCTCGCCGAGGGAGGCAAGTAGCGCGCGTTCGCGCGAAATATTTAATGTGCCTCCAGCCACGTCTTTCCCACGCCGACCTCCGTCGTCAGGGGAACGCTGTAATGCACGACGTTTTCCATTTCTTCCTTCAAAATGCGTTTGACTTCGTCGATCTCTTCCTCGGGCGCTTCGACGATCAGCTCATCGTGTACCTGCAAAAGCAGACGCGCCTGCAATTTCTCGTCCCGCAGGCGCTGCCAGACGTGGACCATGGCCAGTTTAATGATGTCCGCCGCAGTGCCCTGGATCGGCGTGTTGCGGGCCATCCGCTCGCCGCTGGCGCGCACCTGAAAGTTCGAACTGGCCAGCTCCGGCAGGGCGCGGCGGCGGCCAAACAGCGTCTCGACGTAGCCCTTGTCCTTCGCGTGGGCGATGCAGTCCTTCATATACCCGTCCACCTTCGGGAAGGTGTCGAGGTAGGTCTTTAAGAAAGTGTCCGCCTCCTTGACCGGGATGCCCAGATCCTTGCTCAGGGAGTACGCGCCCTTGCCGTACATGATGCCGAAGTTGATGGCCTTGCTGGCCGAACGCAGCTGCGGCGTGACCTCGCTCTCGGGGATGTGGTAGATTTTGGCGGCGGTGGAGCGGTGGATGTCCGCACCGTTCAAAAACGCCTGCTGCATGTGCTCGTCGCCTGTGATGTGCGCCAGAATGCGCAGCTCGATCTGCGAGTAGTCGGCGTCCACGAGCGTCTCGCCCGCGCCCGCCACAAAGTAGCCGCGCAGGCGGCTGCCCAGCTCGGTACGGATGGGAATGTTCTGCAGGTTCGGCTCGGTGGAGGAGATGCGCCCGGTGCGCGCCTCGGTCTGGATGAAGGTCGAGTGGACCCGTCCGTCCGCGGCCTCGGCGTTCAGCAGGCCGTCCACGTAGGTGGACAGCAGCTTGGCGTAGGTGCGGTATTTCAGGATCTCGTCAATGACCGGGCTGTAGGGGCGCAGGCTTTCCAGCGTCTCGGCGTCGGTGGAGTAGCCGCGCGCCGTCTTTTTGCGCGGCGGCAGGCCCAGCTTGTCAAACAGCGCCTCGCCCAGCTGCTTCGGACTGTTTACATTGAACTCGTAACCGACTTCTGTATAAATATTGTGCAGGATACCGTCCAGCTCGCCCCGCAGGCTGTCGCCGAACGCGCGGATGCCGTCGGCGTCAATCGCAAAGCCGATGCGCTCCATGTCGGCCAGCACCCGGGCCAGCGGCAGCTCCATCTCGTCCAGCAGCTTGCGCTGGCCGCTCTCGTCCAGCGCGGCGGCCAGCGTGTCGCACAGGCCCGCCAGCACGCCCGCATCGGGCGCGGCCTCACAGGCAAAGGCGGCGTGTACGCCGTACTCGGCGGCCAGGGAGTGTACCTCATAGCCGCTGGCCGACGGGTTTAAAAGATACGCGGCCAGCTTGCCGTCAAAGCGCAGCGCACTGCCGATGCCGCCGTGCTCCAGCGCCAGGCGGTAAAGCGGCTTTGCGTCGAACGCCCAAAGCTCGGCACCGCTGTCCAGAATCGCGGCCAGCCGGTCCGCGTCGGGCAGGTAGACGTCCTGCCCCTGCACAAGGTACCAATCGCCGTCGGCATTCCGGGCGGCGTAGAAGCGGCCCTCCAGCAGCAGCGGCAGGGGGGACGGCTCGACGGTCTCGAGCGGTGCGGCATTCTCGGATGGGGCGGGCGCGGTGCCGCCGTTCAGGCCCCAGCGGTCCACCAGCTTGTGCATTTCCAGCGCGGCCAGCAGCTGCGCAGCGGCAGCGGGGTCACCGGGCTGGCGCAGGTAGGCGGCAGGGTCGGTCTCGATGGGCGCGTCCTTGCGAATCGTGCCCAGCATATAGGACAGGTCGGCCTTGTCGCGGTTGGCGGTCAGCTTGGCGCGCTGCCCCGGCTTGACGGCCTTGTCGTCGATGTTGTCATAGACGCCTTGCAAACTGCCGAACTCCGAAATCAGCGCCAGCGCGGTTTTTTCGCCGATGCCGGGCACACCGGGGATGTTGTCCGACGAATCGCCCATCAGGCTCTTGACGTCGATGAGCTGCGGCGGCTCGATGCCGTACTTCTCGCGGATGGCGGCGGGGTCCATGGGGATGGTCTCTTTGTTGGTCGCTAGCAAAACCGTCGTTGCATCGTCCACAAGCTGCAAGCTGTCGCGGTCACCGGTAGCCAGCAGCGTCGTGCCGCCCGCGGCCTCGCACGCTGCGGCCAGCGTGCCGAGAATATCGTCGGCCTCCCAGCCCGCCTTGCTGACCTGCACAAAGCCAAGGTCAGTCAGCAGCTCCTTCAAAACCGGCATCTGCTGGGCCAGCTCCTCGGGCATGCCGTGGCGGGTGGCCTTGTAGCCGTCGTAGGCGGTGTGGCGGAACGTCGGCGCGCGCTCATCCCACGCGATGGCGACGGCGTCGGGCTTGTGCGCCGCCAGCAGGTTGAGCAGTATATTTTGGAAGCCGTAGATGGCGTTGGTGTAGCGGCCATCCTTCGTCGTCAGCAGCTTGATGCCGAAAAACGCGCGGTTGACCAGGCTGTTGCCGTCCAGGACCATGAGTTTCATGCGCAATACTCCTTATAAACAATCTACATTTCAGTATACCACATTTGCGGAAAATATGGTAGAATAGAATGTAAAAATCGAAAAGTCTAAAGCCTTCCCCCGCGGGCGGGGGAAGGCGGCGCGCAGCGCCGGATGAGGGGGCGGGCTTACGGCCAGGACCCGGTCACGGGCGGCTGCGCGGACTTTGCCCTCATCAGCCGCCTGCGGGCGGCAGCTTCCCCCGAGGGGGAAGCCTTTAGAACTGGCGGCAGCCCCTCGGGGGAAGCCTTTAAGGAGACAGCCATGAAAGGGATTAAAACCCATGACCCACTGCGCACTAATGCACAAAAACTGCGCAGAAAAATGACCCCGCAGGAGAGACGCTTGTGGTATGACTTTCTGAAAAACCTGCCGCAGACCGTTTACCGCCAGAAAATAATTGGCAATTTTATAGTTGATTTCTATATTTCATCGTGTAAACTGGTAATAGAGCTGGACGGCGCACAGCACACCGAACCGCAGGCCGTCGAGTACGATGCACAGCGCACCGCCTACCTGCAAGGCATCGGCTGCCGGGTGCTGCGCTACGCCAACAATGCAGTGGACACAAATTTCGCGGGGGTCTGTGAGGACATCCTGCACAATATAGGGTAAGAGGGAACGTATATGGACAAACTGGGAACCTACGACGTCATCGTCATCGGTGCGGGGCATGCGGGAATCGAGGCGGCGCATGCGGCGGCACGGCTGGGGGCAAGGACCGCGGTGTTTACGCTGTCGCTGGATTTCATCGGCAATATGCCGTGCAACCCGTCCATCGGCGGCACGGCCAAGGGGCATCTTGTGCGGGAGGTCGATGCGCTCGGCGGGCTGATGGGGCTGGCCGCAGACGCCACCTACCTGCAAAGCCGGATGCTCAACCGCGGCAAAGGCCCCGCCGTACACAGTCTGCGCGTGCAGACAGACCGCAAGCGCTACCACATCTGGATGAAGCACGCGCTGGAGCAAACCGCCAACCTCGACATCCACCAGGGCGAGATCGTCGACGTGGACGTGCAGGACGGCAAGGTCTGCGGCGTGTTCACGAACCTGCACGGCTATTACGCCTGCAAGGCCGTCGTCATTGCCACCGGCACCAACCTGGGCGGGCGCATCTTTGTGGGGGACGCCCACTATGACAGCGGCCCCGACGGCACCCACGCCGCCACCGCGCTGACCCGGTGCCTTGTGGCGAACGGCTTTACGCTGCGCCGCTTCAAGACCGGCACGCCCGCCCGCGTCCACCGCCGCAGCATCGACTTCTCGAAGCTCGAATGCCAGCCCGGCGACCCCGACGCCGAGCTGCAGCCGTTCAGCTTTATGACCCGCGTGCCGATGCACAACAAGGTCAACTGCTACATCGCCTACACGAACCCCGCGACCCATAAGGTCATTCTCGACAACCTGCACCGCTCGCCGCTCTACGGCGGCGACATTCAGGGCGTCGGCCCGCGGTATTGCCCGTCCATTGAGGATAAGGTCGTCCGCTTTAAAGAGAAGGAGCGCCACCCGGTCTTTGTGGAGCCCTGCGGCGAGGACACCGAGGAAATGTACCTGCAGGGTCTCTCGTCCAGCCTGCCCGAGGCCGTGCAGAACGAGATGTACCGCACGATTGCCGGGTTTGAGCATCTCGAAATCATGCGCCCGGCCTACGCCATCGAGTATGACTGCGTGGACCCCACGACGCTCAAGCCCACGCTGGAAAGCAAGGTCGTGGGCGGCATCTACGGCGCGGGGCAGTTCAACGGCACGTCCGGCTATGAGGAGGCCGCTGCGCAGGGCTTGCTGGCGGGTCTGAACGCCGCCCGCCACGCGCTGGGCAGGGAAGAACTTGTGCTGGCGCGGCACACAAGCTACCTCGGCACGCTGGTGGACGACCTTGTCACGAAGGGTGTCATGGACCCCTACCGCATGATGACGAGCCGCAGCGAGTACCGCCTGAGCCTGCGCCAGGACAACGCCGACGAGCGGCTGACCCCGATTGGCCGCGAGTACGGGCTGGTGGACGATGACCGCTGGGCACTGTTCTGCCGTGACCGCGAGGTCAAGCAGGCCGAGCTGCACCGGCTGGAGACGACGAGCATCAAATTGGCCGACCTGCGCGCCGCCGCCCCCGAGGGCGCGGAGCTGGGCGAGATCGGCGGTTCGGCCATCGAGCTGATGCGGCGGCCCTACATCAGCTATGATCTGATCGCGAAGGTCATTGGCCGCGGCGAGGGCGTGACCCCCGCCATGGCGCAGCGCATCGAGACGGAGATCCGCTACGCCGGGTACATTGCGCGGGAGGAGCGCATCATACGGGATATTCAGCGGCACGAGAATGTGAAGATCCCCGACGACTTTGACTATGCGCCGATTGAGACGATGACGCTGGAATCCCGCGAGAAGCTGACGAAGATAAGGCCGCGCACGCTGGCGCAGGCCGGGCGGATACCGGGTGTATCGCCGAGCGACCTGGCGCAGCTGAGTATTGTGCTGCTGAGGAATAAGTAATGCCGCTCTGTAGGGGCCGGACATGTCCGGCCCGGGGCGTAAAGACAGTTGCCCGTAAAAGGAATATATGACAAGGTGGCGGGCCGGGCATGCCCGGCCCCTACATGCAGTGATAAGGAAAAGTGTATGATAGACAAAACGAGATTAGCCGCCAAATGTTCCACGTGGAACATCCCCTTGACCGGCGCACAGCTGGACCTGCTGGACAGGTACGCCGAGCTGCTGGTCAGCTATAACGAAAAGGTCAACCTGACCGCCATCACCAGCCCCAAGGGCATCGAGGACCGCCACTTTGCGGACAGCCTGCTGTTTGCGGCGCAGCCCGAGGTCAGCGGCAGGCTGGTGGACGTCGGCACCGGTGCGGGGTTCCCGGGCATTGTGGCAAAAATCTACAAGCCTGACCTGGAGCTGACATTGATGGAGCCGACGGGCAAGCGCGTGGACTTTTTACGCTACGCCTGTGCCGAGCTGGGTCTGACCGGCGTCGAGTTTGCGAAGGAACGCGCCGAGGAGGCCGCCCGCAAGATCTGGCGCGAGCAGTTCGACGTGGCCAGCGCCCGCGCGGTGGCGGCACTGCCTGTGCTGTGCGAATACTGCCTGCCGCTGGTCAAAGTCGGCGGGCGGTTCATCGCGATGAAGGGCCCCGAGGCAGACGCAGAAGCAAAAGCCGCCGCCAACGCGCTGAAAAAGCTGGGCGGCCAATATGAGGAAACGCGCGCCTTCACGCTGCCGGACGGCAGCGCCCGCGGGCTGGTGTTCTGCAAAAAAATATCGCAGACTCCGACGGTTTACCCCCGAAACGGCGGAAAAATTGCAAAGAAGCCGTTGTAACAGCGCAAAAAATTCAACATAAGGGCGAACGATTTTTCTTCCCCGAAACTGCGGTTTATGCTATGCTTTTTGTAGAAAAGCATAGCATTTTTTGTAGGCCGCTTTAGTAGGGGCCGGGCATGCCCGGACCTCAACTTTGCGGCAGGCACACTGAACCCAAGGGGAGGAACCGAAATTGCCTAGAAATGATATACAAAAGCAGGGGCGCATTCTGATGCTGCCTGTGGACTGCATCGAGCCGTCGCCCTACCAGGCGCGCACCGCCTTCGACGAGCCGGAGATCGCCGCGCTGGCCGTCAGTATTTTGCAGAACGGCCTTTTGCAGCCCATCAGCGTGCGGCGGGTCGGGCTGCACAAATACCAGCTTGTGGCGGGGGAGCGCCGCCTGCGTGCCTGCCGTCTGGCCAAGCTGGACAAGGTGCCGGCGATACTGGCCGACTACGACGACAGCGAATCCGCCGCGCTGGGGCTTTTGGAAAATTTGCAGCGCAGCCAGCTGGACCCGTTCGACACGGCGCGGGGCATTAAAGAGGTCATTCGGCTGTGGGGCTGCACCCAGGCCGAGGCTGCGCGGCGGCTGGGGCTGAGCCAGCCGGCCCTTGCCAACAAGCTGCGCCTGCTGACCCTGACGCCGGAACAGCAGCAGCTTTGCACGGCCAGCCATCTGAGCGAGCGCCACGCCCGCGCCGCCCTGCGCCTGCCCGAGGGACGCCGCACCGCCGCGCTGGAAAAGATGGCGCGGGACAAGATGAGCGTGCGCCAGGCGGACCGCCTTGTGGACCAGATGCTGGCCGCCCCCAACGGGCCCAGCCCCTGCCGCCGCACGATCCCCATGGTGCGGGATGTGCGGTTCTTTGTAAATACATTGCAGCACGCGGTGGATTTGATGACCCAGAAGGGGATCGCCGCCACGACCCGGTGCGATAAGCATGACGGGTGTCTGGAGTACATTGTGAGAATTCCGGTCAGCAGCGACGGTACGGCGGGAAAGGTGGAGAACGGCGCGAAGGAGGAAGAAGGGGAATTTGAGGTGAAGGTGTGAGGGCAAGGCTTTCTGCGGCGCTGCCGCGACGGGATGGCTGCGTTGGTGTACGCTTTTTGGTTCGCCGCGCGGTAGGGGCCGGGCATGCCCGGCCCGCGGGTTTCCCATAAGCGCCCGTTTGCCGTACACTGCCGGGCCGCATATATGCGGCCCCCAGGCTGTCGAAAAACTCTTGTAGGGGCGAGCATTGCTCGCCCGCGCCCGTTTGCCTTGCAAGAAACTATCCCGGAAAATGCGTTGCTGCGGTAAGTTGGCGGGCGACCAATGGTCGCCCCTACATCGCAGCAATATTTTACCATGCAGCAACGGCAAACGTCCCCGGAACGGTCAAGACCGTTCCCTACAAAGCACCCGTGAACCCCATTTGTAGGGAGGGGTCTTGACCCCTCCGTGGACGTTTATCCGATACCGCGCATTCACAGGCAGCCGCCCGCGCACCCCCCCCGCGGGGCGTCGGGGACGCCGCCCACTACAACGACCTGCGAGCTTTCCCACCATCGTTCACGCCCGCGCTGTTTGCGGCATGGCATACCCCCGGCAGATGTTCCACGTGGAACATCTGCCGGACTTTTTTGTTGGAAAAACCCCTTTTTTATCCCTTCTGTTTGTGTTATAATAGATGCAAGCGGCCCCAAAGCCGCCAAAAAACGCAAAAACAGGGGAGGTACGGCGTGGCAAAAGTCATCGCAATAGCAAACCAGAAGGGCGGCGTTGGCAAAACCACCACCGCCGTCAACCTGAGCGCCTGTGTGGCGGCACTCGGCAAAAAGGTCCTCATCGTCGATCTGGACCCGCAGGGCAACACCACATCGGCGTATGGCATCTCCAAAAACAAGGTGGAGGCCGACACCTACACCTGCCTGATCGACGATGATGACGTCCGCGAGGCCATCATCAAGAGCGAGTACAACGCCGATGTGCTGCCGTCCAACACCCAGCTGGCGGGCGCGCCCATCGAGCTTGTGTCAGTGCCGCGGCGGGAAATGCGCCTGCGCACCGTGCTGGCCCCCGTCGTGCCGCTGTACGACTACATCTTCATCGACTGTGCGCCGTCGCTCGACCTTTTGACCGTCAACGCGCTCTGCGCGGCGGACACCGTCATCATCCCAATGCAGTGCGAGTTCTTCGCGCTCGAGGGCCTGAGCGAGCTGATGGCAACCCTGAAAACCGTGCGCAAAAAGTACAACCGGTACTTAGACATCGAGGGCGTGCTCTTCACGATGTACTCCGGGCGGCTCAACCTGACGATGCAGGTCGTCGCGCAGGTCAAAAAGTACTTTGGCGACAAGGTCTACCGCGCCGTCATTCCGCGCACCGTGCGCCTGAGCGAGGCCCCGAGCTTCGGTATGCCGATCAACTTCTATGAGCCGAACGGCAAGGGCAGCGAGGCATACATGGAATTGGCGCGGGAATTTTTGGCAAACAACGAACGATAAGGAGGGACGCCGATGGCCAAAAAGAAGATGGGCGGGCTTGGCAAGGGGCTGGACAGCCTGTTTGCCGACCTGTCCGACGATACCGGCAGCGAAGCGTCCAACTCAACGCTGCCGCTGCGGGAAATCGAGCCTGACCCCGAGCAGCCCCGCAAGCGGTTTGACGACGACGCGCTGAACCAGCTGGCCGACAGCATCACCGAGAACGGGCTTTTGCAGCCCATTGCGGTGCGGCCCAAAAAGGTCGGTCCGGGGTACATCATCATTGCGGGCGAGCGCCGCTGGCGTGCCGCACGCCTGGCCGGGCTGGACGAGGTGCCGGTCATCATCAAGGATGTGACCGACGAGCAGGCCGCCGCGCTGGCGCTGATTGAAAACCTGCAGCGCGAGGACCTCGACCCCATCGAGGTCGCCGAGGGCTGTCGGCAGCTGATCGACAAGTACGGCTTAACGCAGGAATCTGCCGCGAAAAAGCTGGGCAAGAGCCGCAGCGCCGTGACCAACAGCCTGCGCCTGCTGGCCCTGCCCGAGGATGTGCGCCGTATGGTCAGCGGGGGCAAGCTGAGCTTTGGCCACGCCAAGGTCCTGCTGGGGCTGCCCAATGAGGATCTGATGCGGCAGGCTGCGGCGGAGGTCGCGGCGCAGAATTTGAACGTGCGCCAGACCGAGGCCCTGTGCAAAAAGCTGACGAAGCCCGCCAGGCCGCCCAAGGAGAAGGATGATAACTTCACCCGCCCGAAGCGCGCCGTGGAGGTGGAGGCGGCCTTGAAAGAGGTCACCGGCAGCGAGGTCCATGTTGACTACAAAGACGGCAAGGGCTCGCTGAAAATCGACTTTTACAGCGATGATATGCTGCAAAAGTTCGTGAGTCTGCTGGGAATGTATGACCCGGAAGGGTGAGCAGCCCGGAAATCTGTAGGGGCGGGGCATGCCCCGCCCGCAGCCTACCCATAAAATGCTATTTATTTGTAAAGCCGCGGGCCGGACATGTCCGGCCCCTACAAAAGCAAATATTGAATAGAGGAGTACCACTATGTTAGACATTCGTTTTGTCCGTGAAAACCCGGACGCCGTCAAGGAAAACATCAGGAAAAAGTTCCAGGACGCCAAGCTGCCCCTCGTCGATGAGGTCATCGCGCTTGACGCCGAGTACCGTGCCGCCATCGGTGAGGCCAGCGACCTGCGCGCAAACCGCAACAAGCTGTCCAAGCAGATCGGCGCGCTGATGGGCCAGGCCAAGAAAGACCCCTCCAAGGCTGCCGAGGCCGAGGAAATCAAGAAGCAGGTCACCGCGCAGGCTGACCGCCTGAAGGAGCTGGAGGCCAAGGAGACCGAGCTGCAGGCCAAGATCCAGGAGATCATGTACACGATCCCCCAGATGATCGACCCCAGCGTGCCCATCGGCCCCGACGACAGCCATAACGTCGAGGTCCAGCGCTTCGGCGAGCCCGTTGTGCCCGACTATCCCATCCCGTACCACGTGGACATCATGGAGAGCTTCGACGGCATCGACCTTGACGCCGCAGGCCGCGTCTCCGGCAACGGCTTCTACTACCTGCTGGGCGACATTGCCCGCCTGCATGAGGCTGTGCTGGCCTACGCCCGCGATTTTATGATCGACAAGGGCTTTACCTATGTCATCCCCCCGTTCATGATGCACGGCGACGTGGTCAAGGGCGTTATGTCCTTCCCTGAAATGGACGCTATGATGTACAAAATCGAGGGCGAGGACCTGTACCTGATCGGCACGTCCGAGCACACGATGATTGGCCGCTTCATCGACCAGACGCTGGACGGTGCCAAGCTGCCCCTGACCCTGACCAGCTACAGCCCCTGCTTCCGCAAGGAGAAGGGCGCCCACGGCATCGAGGAGCGCGGCATCTACCGCATCCATCAGTTCGAGAAGCAGGAGATGATCGTCGTCTGCAAGCCCGAGGACAGCATGGACTGGTACGACAAGCTGTGGAAGAACTCCGTCGAGCTGTTCCGCTCCATGGAGATCCCCGTCCGCCAGCTGGAGTGTTGCTCCGGCGATCTGGCCGATCTGAAGGTCAAGAGCTGCGACATCGAGGCGTGGAGCCCGCGCCAGCAGAAGTACTTCGAGGTCTGCTCCTGCTCCAACCTGGGCGACGCCCAGGCCCGCCGCCTGCGCATCCGCTTTAAGGATGAGAACGGCAAGACCCAGCTGGCCCACACGCTGAACAACACCTGCGTGGCCCCGCCGCGTATGCTGATCGCCTTCCTGGAGAACCACCTGCAGGCTGACGGCACCGTGACCATCCCCGAGGTCCTGCGTCCCTACATGGGCGGCAAGGCCGTGTTGGTGCCCAACAAGAAGTAATTTGGCAGAGTGCCTTCCCCTGAGGGGGAAGGTGGCCGAGGCCCCGCCCGAGGCCGGATGAGGGGCAAAGTTCTTGCAGTATCCCTTTGACGGGTTATAGAGACAGCGCCGCCCCTCATCAGTCCGCTTTGCGGACAGCTTCAGTCTCCGCGCTAAGAGCCGCCTTCGGCGGTTGCGCTCCGACACGCGCCTGCGGGCGCAGCCCCTCGTGGGAAGCCTTTAGAGTCTTTTCCCCGCATTGCACCCGCAATGCGGGATTTTTTTTGCATTTTTGAAAAAAATCGGGAAAAACTACTTGACATAGGGGAAAATGTCGGCTATAATAATATAGCGTTCTCAAGAGCGCGACGACAAATGTGGCGGTATAGCTCAGTTGGCTAGAGCATTCGGTTCATACCCGAAGTGTCACCGGTTCAAATCCAGTTACCGCTACCACATGATACAGGATTTCGCTAAAATACTTGGGGGTCGGTTGCAATAGTAGCCGATAAGTTGCTTGCTGTTTTAGCGAAATCTTGTATTATATGGCCCGTTGGTCAAGCGGTTAAGACACGGCCCTTTCACGGCTGTAACATGGGTTCGATTCCCGTACGGGTCACCAAAAAGCTCAACTTCGCAAGAGGTTGAGCTTTTTTCTTTTTATTGTACATTGTAAGGAGTAGAGGAGTACGGGAATCGAACAGCCCAGGCCCCGCGTCCGCGTCCCGCGGGGCAAAAACAGCCCCGCGGGCTGTTTTTAGGGCGCGGGAGATGGACGGGAGGGTCACCAAAGGGGCTGTTGTACATCCCCTCGTTTTCTTTTGCCTATTCCTCCGGCCTGACCACCGTTACGGTACACTGCGCTGTAAACCCGCCGCAGTCGGCGGTCAGGGTCGTGGTGCCGTAATTCACGGGGACGAGCCAGGAGCCGTCGAAGCGGGCAATGCGCTCGTCGGCGATGTGATAGGTCGCGGCGGGGTGGTCGGTGGTGTCCTCCGGCAGAAGATGGCAGACTGCGCCGACGCGGCTGGCGTAGGCGTAGTCGGACTCGCGCGTGCCGTCGGCGGTGATCCAGGTCACAAGCTCGTCGTCAAAATACAGCGTGTAGTCGTCCAAAGCAATGCCGCGCAGCGGGCTGGACACCTGCACCGGGCAGCTGGCGGAAATTTTCCCGTCGGCGCTTTGCAGCGTCAGGGTGGTCGAGCCGCCGCGCAGACCGGTCACAATGCCGCTGGGATCGACCTCGGCAATCGTGTCATCGGCCACAGACCAGCGCCACTCGGTCAGGGCGGCGCGGCGGGGGCTGACCTCACGCCCGTCGGCATCCTCGTAGAGGACGGCGGTCTCGGCGGTCTGGGTCTTTTCGACCTGCACGGTGTCGGGCAGGGTCACGGCGGCCACCGGCGCGCCGCAGGCCGTCAGGCCCAGCAGCAGGGCGGGCAGAACAAAAAACAGCGATTTCATGCAAAAGCCCCCTTTTGGCAGTATCATATCACAATGCGCCGCCGCAGGCAACTGTTGCACTTTTGGGCAAATGCGTGTACAATAAACTATATACTTTTGCAAAAGGGGGGCCGGGCATGGAGCGGACGGCGGGCGGCATCACCTACACGCTGACGCGGCGGCGGGTGCGCAACATCAACCTGCGCGTGCGGGCCGACGGCAGTGTGGCGGCCAGTGCGTCGCCGCGGGTGCCTGCGGCTTATGTGGACGCCTTTGTCACGGCGCGGGCCGACTGGGTGCGCACCGCACAGGCGCGTGCCGCGGCCCGGCGCGAACGAGAGGCCGCCGAGGCCCCCGCACTGCCGCCCAAGGCCGAGGCGCTGGCCTATATGCAGGCGCTGTGCCGGGCATACTATCCGCAATTCGCGGCGACCTGCCCGGGCGGCGCGATGCCCAAAATTGCGGTGCGCGACATGAACACCCGCTGGGGGTCGTGCAGTCTGCGCACCGGCACGCTGGCGTTTGCGCGGCGGCTCTGCACGATGCCGCTGCCCGCGCAGGAGTACGTTGTTGTGCATGAGTTCTGTCACTTTGCCCACCCCGACCACAGCCCGGCGTTCTGGGCCGCGGTGGCGGAGGTGCTGCCGGATTATAAGCAGCGGGAACGGATGCTGAAGCTGCGGTGAGAGCGGGAGTCTGCCGCGATTGCCCGTGAGCGGGGTGCCGGCGGAAGGTTTACCCTCATCCGACCTTCGCGTTCGCTCGGCCACCTTCCCCCGGAGGGGAAGGCTTCATACTCTACAAACAAGGGAGGTTCCCATCTTGCCGTCTCCACAGAAAAAATATACGACGCTGGTCAGCAACACGCTGCTGTTTGCCATCTCCAACTTCAGCTCCAAGCTGCTCAGCTTCTTCATCCGCCCGTATCTGAGCTACGCGCTCGACTCGCCGGACGTTATGGGCGTGTCCAGCCTTTTGCAGCAGGCCACAAACCTGCTGATCCCGGTGGTCAGCCTTGGCGTGGCCTATGCGGTCATCCGGTTCGGGCTGGACAAAGCGACCAACAAATCCAGCGTCTTTGTCAACGGCGCGGCGACTATCGGGCTGGGCTTTGTGGTGCTGCTGCTGGCCATGCCGCTGGTACGGCTCATCCCCAACGCTGCGGAGTACCTGGGCTTTTTGTACCTCTGCGTGCTGGCCAGCTGTATGAGAACGCTGTGTACCCAGTTCATCCGCTCGCGGATGCTGAACCGGCTGGTCGCCATAGACGGTGTGCTGACAACGCTGAGCCTGCTGCTCTACTACCTGCTGTTCCTGAGCGTCTTAAAAATGGGCGCTGCAGGCTTTTTGCTGGCAAACGCGCTGGCAGATTTGACATCCATGGTGTTTGTGTTCATTGCGGGCGGGTGCTGGCGGTACTTCAAGCCCAAGGCGTTTGACAAGGCGCTGTGGAAAGAGATGCTGCGCTACTGCCTGCCGATGATCCCGGCGTCCATCAGCTTTTGGATCATCAACGCCAGCGACATGTTCTTTGTGCAGGGCATGTGCGAGGGCTACGCGGGCCGCAGCGGCAACCACTGGGTCGGGCTGCTGTCGGCGGGGTACTTCCTGCCGCAGATCATCACGATTTTGGGCAGCATCTTCTACGAGGCGTGGCAGCTCTCCGCCGTGACCGAGGAGACGGACCGCGAGGCGTTCTTCTCCAAGATATTCCGCGTGTATGCCAGCGTGCTGTTCTGCTGCGTGGCGGGCATCATCATGCTGTGCCAGCTGCTCATGCGGGTGTTCAAGGCTGAATATTTTGACGCCTGGACGTTTGTTCCGTTCCTGACGCTCTGCTCGATGCTGACCTGCCTGAACCAGTTCCTGAACAGCGTCTACGTCGTGTATAAACGGTCTACCGGCTCGCTGTTCACAATGCTGGCCGGTGCGGTGCTGAACCTGATTCTGAACTACCTGTTCATTTTGCAGTGGGGCCCGTGGGGCGTAACCCCGGCCAGCTTCCTGAGCCTGATGCTGGTGTTTTTGCTGCGCGCCTACTCGACCCGCGGTCTGCTGGAGATCGACTTCCACCCGGCGTGGCTTGTGCTGAATCTGGCGCTGGTGCTGGCGGAGATCTGGTGCATGATGAACCTGACCCATTGGGCGCTGCCCGTCGTGGGCATCACCGCGGTGGTCTGCGTGCTGAACATCCGCGAGGTGCTGAGCATGCTGGATACGCTGATCGGGAAGTTTTTGAAGAAACGGAAAAATTGATTTTGATTTGCCTTCCCCCCGGGGGAAGGCTTAAAGGAGCTTATTATGGAAAACAACGCTATCCTCTCCGCCCTCTCCGCCCGCAAAAGCGTGCGGGTATTCACCCCCGACCCCGTCACGCCGGACGAGCGGGCGGCCATCCTGAACGCGGCGTTCCAGGCACCGACGGCGGGCAACCAGCAGCTGTACACGATCCTGGACATCACCGACCCGGCGCTGAAGGCCACGCTGGCCGACCTGTGCGACCACCAGCCGTTCATTGCCGGGGCACCGCTGGTGCTGGTGTTCCTGGCCGACTGCCGCCGCTGGCTCAACGCCTACCACGCCGCGGGCATCACGGACGCCCGCAAGCCCGGGGCAGGGGACTTGATGCTGGCCGTGGCCGACACCTGCATTGCCGCCCAGAACGCCGTGGTCGCCGCCGAGTCTCTGGGCATCGGCAGCTGCTACATAGGCGACGTCCTCGAGAATGCTGAGGCCATGCGCGACGCCCTGCACCTGCCGCAGTACGTAGTGCCCGCCTGTATGCTGGTGTTTGGCCGCCCCACGGAGCAGCAGCAGCGCCGCCCCAAGCCCGCCCGCTTTGCCGAGCAGGCCGTCGTCTGCGAGAATGTGTACACGGACCGCACGCCCGACGAGCTGCGCGCCGACTTTGCGGCGAAAGCCGCCGCCAACGGCCAGCTCGACTACGACTTTGACAAAGCCGTGCAGGCATTTTGCAAGCGCAAGTACGCGAGCGACTTTTCCCGGGAGATGACGAGAAGCGCAGAGATTTACTGGAAAGAGTTTTTGTGATTGGCAGAGAACGCAGGGGCGGAGCCCATATCCGCCCGGGAGTGTTGCCGCTGCCGCCGCGCCCCTGCAATCTCTACAAATAAACCACCCCCACCCAACCGTAGATGTTCTGCGGCTGGGTGGGGGCTTTCTTATTGATTGAGGGTGAAATTATCTAGCAGACCGTCAATAAATTGCATGCTTGCCTTATTGCGTGCGTAGGGGCGACCATGGGGCGCCCGCCAACTTACCGCAGCAACGCATTTTCCGGGACAGTTTTCTTGCAAGGCAAACGGGCACGGGCGAGCAATGCTCGCCCCTACAAGCGTTTTTCGACAGTCTGCTATATTTTGGTTGTATCCTGTAGTTTATGCTCTGGCGTAACAAAGCTGCTGGTATTGTCAGCTTTTAGATTGGCGTTGGATACAGGATTTCCGGCGTTATCAATTTTACGGATATAGACAGTGCAGAGTTAGAGTTTTTTGTTTGTGACATGAAAAGTATCCTGCTCACCAACAGTGCTTTCCAGACTATAACTACCCCCTTCTTCCTGTTTGAAGCCAAAAGCATCAATACGGAACCAGGTTGTATAATGGGGAGTCGGATCAGAGGGATATGCCTTATAATATAAATGAAACGAACATGTGAAGTCTCCCTTATATCCGGCAGGAGGAGTTTCCTTTATAACATAAGTTTTGTGATTTTGGTCTCCGGTAGTTAGGTAAGCAGCAGAATACCCGATGTTATCTCCCTCATGCAGTTTGACAGGAATGGAGTATACTCCTTTACTATCACTGGTGAATTCGCCAACAAGGGTTGAGCCGTCCTTAATAGCAAAGGTAGCACCGGACAGCGCATTTCCATCAGGGTCAGTGACGCGCAGATTCAATTTGGCAACGGGAAAGCGCATAATGGTAAGCTGCCTTTTAGTCATATCGATAGCAAATGGATTGTCATTTCCGTTATTCTGTATGGAATTGAGATGATAGTCGTCCCCCTCATTGAAAACATTGATATAGATTTTTGTACTGCTGGGAATGACTTGGTAGCCATTAGGAACTTCAGCTTCGGTGATAGTAGTCAGCGTATCCCCGATAACAGTGTTGGGACGAGGGTGTTCCTTAGGAGAAATATCCAACAGAATATCACCGTTTTCATTAGAGGTCACATCAATGGAGTTATTGTCGCTCTGAATGTGATATTTTCTGTTTGCAAAAGGCGCAGAGTTTTTAGTTTCAATATCCTGCAAGTGGATAATGAACTGCTTTTCATTTGCTGTAACAGTGCTGCCGGTCGTACCGCCGCCGGAAATGCCGCCCCCGGTGCTGCCCCCGCCGGTTTCACCGCCGCCGGAGTGGTCATTCTTCTTCGGCGTCGGCACAACAACAGCCTCATCACTGCCGATATTTACACTCGCGGTGGTTCCCGCGTTCGTGTATACGACCTGTATCCCATCGGCGCTGGTATACACTAAGTATAAAACCTGCCCGCTGGCGTTGCAGGTCATCCCCTGCACGGTACCGCTCACGCCTGCCTGCGAGGCAAGGCCGTAAGGCGTTTTGCTGCCGGTGGGAGCGCTTTGCACATGCAGCAGATACTGCCCGCTGCCCTCGGTAAGTGCTACATCTCCGCCGGTCACGGCGGGAGCCTCGTTTGCCAACGTGCCTGCCCAGCTTGTCAGGGCATCTGCACCATCACTTTTTTCCGTTATCGATGCGTTCTGCACCAGGGCGTAGTTCTGCGCACCCTGCCGGGTCGCCGTCATCACACACGCCTGCGTCTCACTGACGGCCTGCTTTTCCTTGGCGCTGTCAATGTACCCGGTCAGCGCCGGGACGGCAAAGGCCGCCAGCACACCCAGAATCACCAATACCACGATCAGCTCCACCAGCGTAAAGCCGCCGCGGCTGCGCGGGGTTCGTTTCAGACCTGTCATAGGGATGCCTCCTCTTTATTCGGCGGGGTCAAAAATGCTCTGGTCGCGCTTGGCGTGCGCGCCGATGTTGTTGTATTCCAGCATCAGATACCCCTTGGCCCACTCGTCCAGCGCGGGGTTTGCACCGTATTCGGCTGTGGTGCCGTCCACCTTCATGTAGTCGTTGGCGGCGGTCACAACGGGGGTGTTGTGCTTCATTTCCAACAGGTACTCGTAGTAGTCGCTCAGGGGCAGACCCGCCTGCTGCAGCAGGGTGGGGGTCAGCATGACCATGTCCATGCGGTTCAGCGGGTCGGTGGTGCTGGTGGCGGCTGCCGTGTGCTCCAGCGGGTAGTTGGCCCAGATGAAAAACGGCGTGCTGCGCTCCAAAATCTGCAGCTCGTTGTCGGTTTCGGCAAAGCTGGGGTCGGCCACATGGGCCACAAAGCTGGGCGCGTGGTCACCGGCCATGGCCACAATGACCTTGCGGCCCGTCTTTTCGTACTGCGCGGTAAAGTAATCGCACAGCTCCTGCACGGCGGCGTCGGTCTTTTTGATGCAGCTCAGGTACTCGTCCATCAGCGCATCGTAGTCGCCGTAGTCGGTGGCGGCGTGGACAATATCCAGCGACGCGTCGTTCATATCGTAGTCGCCGTGGCTCTGGATGGAGACCAGGAAGCTGAACCGCGGCTTGTCCTCCGGCATGGCCTCGTACATCGTTTCCCAGTCGCGGTAGGTGGCCGAGTCGGTCTGGTACGGGCGGTCCCCGTAGGTCTCCTGCGTGGTAAAATCGCTCTGGAAATGGGTCTCGTCAAAGCCCAGCGCCAGCCAGGCGGAGTCGCGGCGGTAGTTGGAGTTCGTGTAGGGGTGGGCGGCCATCGTGGAGTAGCCCAGACCCTTGAGGTAGCTGACAACGCTGTTGGCGTTGTACAGGTTCAGCCAGTTGAACGGCGTGATGCTGGGCATCAGGATCAGCGAGTTGGAGGTCAGCATCTCGTACTCGGTGGAGTTTGTGCCGCCGCCCACATGGGGGCTGATCGTGTGGCCGTAGACCGAGTTGGGCAGGTTCTTGGTGACCGGCATGATGTCGGTGTCGGCCTGCAGGTCGGTGACAAGGTCAAAGTCGTAGAAGCTCTCGGACAGGATCAGCACAATGTCGGGGTAGTCCTCGGCGCTCTCGGGGCTGGCAGGGGCGGTGTAGTCGTCGGCCTTGCGGGCGGTGTTCACCGCCGCGGCGTCGTTGTAGTTCTCCGGCTCAATGACAGGGTCGGCCATCAGGCTGGTGGCCTCAATCGTCCCGGCCAGATAGCCGTAGGTGTAGTAGGTGTTCTGCCACGCCCAGCCGTAGGTCGTCTTGGGCTTGATGGTCACGGGGCCGAAGTAGCCGAAGAACATGACCAGAAACACGCCCAGTGCGCTGCTCGCCGCCCGCACGCCGCGGGCCTTCCAGCCGGCGCGCTTAGGCGCACCCTTGACCAGCTGCGCCTGCACGAACACAATCGCCAGAATCGGCAGGTAGAGCAGCACGATCTTCACAACGTCCTGCGTGATTTTCAGGGTGTAGCTGCCCATGACCTCGGCGGCGGTGCCGAGGTTCAAAATGTCCTGGGGCATCAGCGCCGAGCCGTGCAGGTCGCGGGTGTAGTAGTTGATGAGCGCAATGAGGGTGAACACCGCGCCCGAAATGCCCGTTGCGTGGCTCCACTTGCCGAGCAGCGCAAACAAAATCAGCGTCAGGCAAAAGGCGGTCAGCGCATTGAGCGGCGCGTAGAGCGGCCATTGAAGCTGCAAAAAGCTCTCGGTCACGCCGTCGGACAGCTCCAGCTGATAGCGGGAGATGAACCCCACCGCCACCGCCAGCAGGCAGGGGAGCACCCCCTGCAAGAGAAATTTCTTCCAGTTAAAGTTTTTCAAATGCTGCATAGGTGATGAATAAATACCTTTCTCTGTAAATTTTGTACATAACTATACATAATATATTATAACACGACACCACAAAAAAAGAAAGAGGCGCGGGCAGCACCTCTTTGGATATAGAATGATGTTTGTCCGGAATACGGATAGTACAATACGCCTGCCCGTAGGGAGCGGCCTATATGCCGCCCGCACCTCCCGGCCAGCACCCGCCAACCATCCACCACCCCGTAGGGGCCGGGCATGCCCGGCCCGCACACTTTACGTCGGCAGACGTTACAGCCCCGGCCCGTAGGAGCGGCCTTGACCGCTCCGCGCCGCCTTGCCCACGACGCCTTCTTACCTTATATACCGGTAACCAACGTCATTTCCGCGTATTCTTCTTCCAGATCCAATACAGCCCTTCCAGCACCAGCGTCTCGCGGTACACAATATCCGTCGCACACGCCGTGCGCACACTGTCGGGCAGCGTGCCGGTTGCGACCACCGGCGCGTCGGGTGCGCCCAGCGCTGCGCGGATCTGCGCGACCATGCCGTCCAGCATGGCCGCCGTGCCGTACACAATGCCGCTGTGCAGACAGTCCGCCGTGTTGGCCCCCAGCAGACGCCGCGGGCGGGCCTCCAGCTCCACCTGGGGCAGCTGCGCCGTGTTGCGCACCAGCGCCGACAGCGAGCACTGCGGCCCAGGCAGGATGCTGCCACCCACCAGTGCGCCGGTGCTGTCCACAGCCAGCAGGGTAGTGGCGGTATCAAAGTTCACCACCACGCAGGGCGGCGTGCACCGCTGCAGCGCGCCCACGATGGCACACAGCAGCTCGCCGCCCAGCTGGGCCGGGTTGTCCATGCGGATGCGCACCCCGCTTTTCAGCCCGGGGCCGACCTCCATGATCTGGCACTCGCACATCTTGCGCAGGGCCTCGCGCAGCCGCGGCGTCAGCGCCGGCACCACGCTGGAAAAGATGACCGCCGTGATTTGCTGCGGCTCCGCCCCGTACAGCGCCAGCATGTTTACGATTTTGTACAGGAGCTCATCACTGCTCAGCGCCGTGTCCGCAAACAGCCGTGACGAAAACACCAGCTTGCCGTCCGGCGTATACCCGCCAAACGTAATATTGGAGTTGCCGATATTCAATGCCAGGATCATGACAGGACCTCGTTTCAAGTATGTTGCCTCTATACTATTATAATAAGGTAGAAATTGCAAGTGTTTTCCACATTCACGTTCGCCGAATGTGGAAAACACGCTGCTCCCACCACCCCCGTAGGGGCCGGGCATGCCCGGCCCGCGCGCTT
>OKUQ01000548.1_pt1 | contig 21791 bp, 19 predicted proteins | sample 1606811 | NCBI WGS metagenome assembly OKUQ01 (sample SAMEA3882546, study PRJEB24775) | human gut metagenome | biome: human-associated habitat; feature: intestine environment; material: feces | place: Netherlands | collected 2009/2010
AGCCAGGCGGTTCATTTTCGGATCCGTATGGCCAAGTCCTTTTTCCATCAGGCGATAGACGATGGCTGCAAATTCATAGCGGGTCATCATCTGGTTACCCTTGAACAAGCCATCGGGATATCTTTCGAGGATACCGTTGCCAGCCAGTTTGCTGACGTATTCGTAAGCCCAGTGGTTATCGGCTACATCCGGGAAGAGCAGGCTCCTACGGATACGGCACCCCAGGTGGACTGCCAGGCAGGAGAATCATCCTGCATCTGGCCGTACACCGGATGGTATCCCTGCCAACCTGCTTCCCGGTCAGCTACGGAGTTCATGCCCAGGGCCACGGCCCCTTGGGCGGTGGCTTCGGAATAGCTTCCCACAGCCGTGGTAAACATTCCTCTGGCAAGGGTCTGTTCCCCGATGGCGATGGCATTGGTCCCGTTGGCTTCCCCCTGGGATCCCGTACCGATGGCAATGGCGTCCAGCCCAATGGCCTGGGAGCCGCTCCCGATGGCCAGCGCCCGTTCTCCCTCTGCGTAGGCATCGTTGCCCAGGGCCGTGGCGCCCATGGTCCCGTCTGCATGAGCGCCGGCGCCGACGGCCAGGGAATCGGTCCCGACAGCGCCGTCATTATTGTAATTCCTGGCTCGATTACCGTCTTCCGGCTTCACACTGAAATAATAGATGCCGTCCTGGACGGGATTCGGAGTCTGCCCGGCATCAGCGGCACAGGCAGCACTGCCCCAAAAAGCGGTCATACCGCACAGGGCCAAAAAGACTGTCCCATGATGGGCAGAAGCCTTCATGGGACAGTCCCTTACCGTTAGGGCAGATCCAGGCGATAGAGGTGCTGGACGTTCTGCTTACGATTGTAAATGGTGAAATAGATGTGGTTCGTTCCGTCCGTGGTGATGGCATCGGGCGTGTAGACCTGGTCGTCAATCTGATAGGTGATATCTCCGACAGCGGCACCGGTCTTTTTATTGAAAATGCGGAACAGGCCCCGTCCGGTAAACACGACATAGTCCTGAGTCACTACGATAGGTCCGCTGGCGGAAGCTTTCTGCATTCCTTCAGCCAGGCCTGTATTTACTTCAAAGGAACGCAGTTCCTTGCCATCCGGGTCAAAAGCATAAACCGGTTTCGTCCATCCCGTGCCATTGTTCGAACCATTACGGGCCGTCCACTGCATATAGAAGCCGTCTGTATAAGCTGCAATCAGCTTGGGAGCGACTTCGTCTTTAGCAGCCTTGCGCTGGTCCATATAACCAAAGGTAGCCAGCAGCAGTTTGGGATTCGAAAAGCCGTCTTTCGTGAGCGTGCCCCGCGTGATGCCGGCCGTCGCACTGGCCCCTTCGCGATCGAAATAGACCGTATCACTGCCGTAGACAGCCTGGAGAGAACGTTCCCGGTTGCTGCTCAAGGCCGCCTGGTGGACAGCCGAACCGTCATAGATGCCCTGGACATGATTGCCCTGGCAAAAATAGACGTTCTGGCCGTTCGTCGTCAGCCAGTACCGTTTCATCAGACCGATTTCCTGTCCGGTCGAGAGCTTGTCGCCTTTCATCGGGAATTTCCAGAGATGAGCATCGTCTTCCCCTTTCTCCTGAGTCGGAGCATAGACCGCATCGGCTGTTACGGCCAGGAGAGAATTGACGAAGTGAGGCAGCTCAGTGCCCGTCAATTCATAGAGCGGTACGTCTTTGCCAGCCAGTTTAAGTGTCTGGATAGCTTCCATCTTAGGCGGCGCTTCTCCGCCCGTTTTACCCGGCTCCGTACTGCCGCAGCCGCTCAGGAAGGCCGTGCAGATAAGGCCTATTGCGGCCAGGGAAAAGAGCCGTTTCGTCATGATTTTCTTCATAGGACACCTCCTCTTAACCAAAGGCCTCTTTGCGGCCTGCGTAGATGTCATAACTGTCCTGGAGCATCATCTCGACGGTGTCCGTACGGCCAAGCCAGGGAGCTGCGGCCGTTTCAGGATGCATCGTGAACCAGGCGATGTGCTGCCGCAAGGCATGGCGATAATACCACTGCTTACTTTTTGGCTGCAGCCCATCGCGCGCCGGCGTGACCTCGTAGACGAGCGGTGCTCCCTTGTCCGCGGGCGTCCGCGACAGGATTTCCAGTAAGCCGTTGCCGTCGAGGTCCGTCACGGCAAATTCCTGCAGCGGCGCCCCATCCAGGGGATGAATGATCTGCCAATGCTTTGTAAAGACGTGGATCTGCTGGGCTTCATCAGAAAGAAGGCGCACGGCCTGGGGACGGCCTTCTTCACAGGCAAAGCCGCTGCTGCTGAGCAGGCAGGCTGCGATTAGGAGTAACAACTGTTTTTTCATAGAAAGTCCTCCTCGTATCATTGTTTGGAGGGGCGCTTTTTTACGGGCCGATGGCAATCCGTCCTTGTCCAGTGGGATTGCCATAGTCCGCAGCCAGCGTGTCCCCTTGATGGCGGAGATAGTCTGCCAGAGCCTCGACGTCGGACAGGCCCGTATCTTCCAACAGGATGCCGCCTTGCAGACTGGTCTGGCCATCGCCGCCATGGCAGAGGACGTAAGCCGTACCGCCGACGCGGTAGTCTTCATCGGCCTCGATGGCCTTGCCGTTGACCTGGACGTCTTTGACCCGCCGCGGGCCGGCCACTTTGACGAAGCGGCCCTTATCATCGAGGACAACGGAACTGGGAATCGCCGGATCGATGCGGTACGTCAGGCCGGACACCTGCAAAAATCCGCCAAATTCCTGAGGATACCGCGAAGCCCCCATTTCCAGGGCATCGAGGAGCTGCTGGCCCGTTACGCTGCAGACGACGAGCTGATTGGAAAAGGGAAAGACCCGGTATAACGATTCATAGGTCACAATGCCGGCTGATAGCGGGGCCCGAAAGGAACCGCCGTTCAGGAGCGCCACATCCGTATGCAGCCGGTACCGGATGGCATCGACAGCTAAATCAGCCAGGTTCGTTTCCCCGTTCCGGACGCGCCGCTGCCCCTCGATATCGGTCACGAAATCCACAGGCAGCGTGGCAACCGGCTGCTGGAGTTGTTCCCGGACGACAGCCATTTTGCGCTGTACGACGGCTTCTGTCGCCGCATCGGCCCCGTCCAGCTGGGTCACTAATTCGCCCCGCACGTGGCCGTAGTCATCGATGACCAATTTGCCGACAGACTGGAACTTCGTTCCCGTCTGTGCGATGAGGACGGGCTGACCTTTGCGGTTCTTGACCAAGCGTTCATATTGTTCATGGGAATGACCATCGATGATGGCCGCCACTTTCTGCGTATGTGCAGCCAAGGCCTCGCTGGTCCAGACCGGGAGCGACCCATTCTGACCTAGGTGCGTGACCAAGATAATCGTCCGGGCCCCTTCGTCCCAAGCCTGGTCGATGGCCTTTTGGACTTGTTCATAGAGTTTCTGTCCTGTCGCATCTTCTGAAAATCCGTAGATGAACTGTCCCTTATCGTCCTGGAAGTAACGGGGCGTCGAAGAAATCAGGGTCTGCGGCGTCGTCACGCCGATGAAGGCCGCCTTTTTCCCGCCGTCATAGGCCACCATCTTATAGGGCGGAAAAACGGTCTTCCCCGTCCGCAAATCTACCAGGTTACAGCTGTAATAGCCGCCAGCAAGCTGCGGTGCCAGTTCCAGCAGGCGTGCTACGCCATAGTCAAATTCGTGATTGCCGGGAATGGCGAAATCATAGCCGGCGACATTCATGATGTCGATGACAGCCTGCCCCCGGGTCAGACTTCCCAGAGGTTCGCCCTGGATGGCATCGCCTGCATCGACGAGCTGCACCGTATCGTCAGGATTCTTCATCAGGTCCTTTTTATACTGGGCTAGCTGGGCATAGCCCAGCTGATTCTCCACGCCACAGTGGACATCGTTGGTGTGTAAGACGACGAGATCGGCGCTGACTTGGCCCGCCCCCTGCAGAGCCAGGCAAAGGGCCAGGCCCAGCCAGTATTTTCTGCCAAAAATCATCGGATTTCCTCCTTCGTATTTTGCTTAAAACTTCCCGCCGCCACCGCCGTGATTCTCGTCGGTACTGTCGTTGCGACCCGATTTTTTCGCTTTGGCTACGCGGGATACATTCATGAACAGGAACGTATCTTCCTTTTCCGTAAGGTCGAAGCTGTTCTCATCGAGGTAGGCCGACGCCGCCAGGGCCGGTGCGACATTGCTCATGGTGCTGATGAGATAGCGCCGGATGAGGAAGCCGCCGCCGATGCCGAGGGCCAGGGCGATGAGCAGCGCCGTCCAACTGAAGGCGTCATGCGGATCATAGGCCTTGCCATTGGCTTCATAATAGGCCAGCAGTTCACCGGACTCCAAGGCATAGGCTTTGAAAGCCTCGGCATATTTCTTTTCTTTCAGCAAGGGCAGGAATTTCTCTTCCAAGATGGGAAGGCTGCCTTTATCGCTGATGCGCTGGCGCATGGCTTTATCGGTGGCTACGTAATAGTCCCGCGTATCCATCGCCAGGACCAGGACCATATTGCCGTTCTTCCCGTCTGTATAGGTGCTGTCCAGGAGCTGATTGGCATAGTCGCCGATTTTTACTTTATTCGTCGTCTTGACGGTGACGACAGCCAGGCGCACGCCGTATTTCCTTTCAATGTTGCCGAGTTCATTCAGCACGGCAATGCGTTCACTGCCCTTCAGGAGCTGGGCCCCGTCAGCCAGGCTGGACGGATTGGCGGCCAAGACATTCATCGCCAGGAAGAACAGACAGGCCAGGAACAGCAGACTCTTGGTTACATATCCTTTCATGGCTATCCCTCCTTACACGAACCACTTGGCAATGAAGTAGAAAATCGTCGTCAAGATTAAGGCACTGCCGGCCCAGTACAGGTTGGCCCTGGCCTTGTCATAAGGCAGGCTGCCGACCATCTTGCCGGTCTGGCCGTTCATCATGAACGTATACGGCTGGTCCTGGTAACGCGTCGTCAGGATCCACACGGGCGCCATGGCATAGGACACAGCCCCTTCATCTTTGCTGATGACATCTTCTTTGAGTTCTACCCGGTCATAGCCTTCGACGGTATCTTCGAGGACGCCGAGGGCGCTCTGGCGGACCCGTTCGTCCGCACGGGGCACGGCGGCTTCGGCATCGACGTCGTATTTATCGGCCAGATAACCCGTCAGATAGGCGCTGCTGAAGGGAACCAGGTCGTGATAATCGTAAGGCTCGATGCTTTCCATATAGGTATCGTCCATCTTCTGGCTGCCGTCGACGGGAATACGCTGGAAGCGCATGGTCCCCTGGCGGTCGCAGCGGTAGACGCTGGTCTCGGTCACGGTTTCATCATTCGTTTCATAGACCGTATCGGTCTCAGCCCGGAATTCGGCCGACGCTGTCACATCAGAATCGAAGAGCCAGAAAGGCACGTACATGGCCTGGATGGCGTCGACGCGGTTATTGGCCGTGAAGGCCTTGGGCAGAAGCCGTTTGCCCTTATAAAATTCTTTCAAAGCGGCTACGGCCTCGTCTTTCGTCTTTTTAAAAGGAATAACGAAATCCGGCTTGAGCATCCCCGAAAAACGGCTGGGGATCATGGTCGGGTTGCCGCAGTAGCAACATTCTGTCGCCATCGTATTGCCATCGCTGACCAGCTCAGCGCCACAGGAGGAACAAGTGAAGGTCTGCATCTGGGCTGCTTCGTCTTCGCCCCATTCACTGCCGGCATCGGCCGTATCCCACTTGGCTTCTTTCGCCGCCTGGGCTTCGGCAGCTAATTTTTCCTGTTTGGCAAAGAGTTCTTCGATCTTGGCGACTTCAAATTCCGTATCGCAGTACGGACAGGTCACTTTTTCCGACCCCGGCGCAAAGGCCAGGGGGCCGCCACAGTTCGGGCATTTATAGCCTACGGAAGTATTGGCCATAAGCTCACCTCATTTCTTACGCTATTGTTGATCGTGCTCGTCGAAAGGATCGCCGCACTGAGGGCAGAATTTCGGCGGATGATGCGGATCCGGCGGCTGCCAGCCGCACTTGTCGCACTTGAAGAGCGGTGCGTCAGCCGGCTTCTGAGTCCCACATTCCATGCAGAACTTGCCCTGATTAACAGCGCCGCACTTGGGACAGGTCCAACCCGCTTCCGGCGCTTTCCCTTCGGGCTTGGCCTTACCGCAGTTCATACAGAATTTCCCCGTATTGCCAGTCTGGCCGCAGTCGCAGTCCCACGTATCGGCCGGCTTGGGTTCCGGTTTCTTCGTGCCGCAGTTCAGGCAGAACTTGCCCAGGTTTGCCGTGCCGCATTGCGGGCAGGTCCAGCTGCCTGCCTGCGCAGCTACGCCCCGTTCTGCTTCGGCTTTCACTCGGGCCATTTCAGCTTCTAACTGCTGATGGTCCATCAGTCGTTGCCGCCGTTCCATCAGCTCCTGCTGCTGAGCCATCTGCTGATACATGCCGGCACCGGCATTGCCGGCCATATTCATATTCATGAAGCCGAAAGCCGCGCCGCCACCGCCTTCATTCTGGGCCGCCATGCGCAGGGAATCGCTGGTGGCATCGGCCATGGCACCCATAGCCAGCGACGGATCCGACAGGGTCTTGCCCATCTGTACTTTCTGGATCTTCGCTTCATCTTCTTCATTGGCCTTGATGCTGTTGATGCCGAAGGATACGATTTCCAGGCCGCGCAGTTCCCGCCAGCGCTTGGACAGGACTTCATTCAAGGCGTCGGCGATTTCAAAGGTCCGCCCCGGCAGTTCGACGTAGTCGATACGCTGGGCACTGAGCTTGGCGAAGGCCGGCTGCAGGGCGTTGAGCAGTTCCGATTTCAGCTGGCTGTCGATCTGGCTGCGTTCATACCGGTCGGCGACGTTGCTCGCTACGTTGATATAGAACAGGACCGGGTCGACGATACGATAACTGTATTCGCCGAAACAGCGCAGGCGGATCAAGAGAATCTGACCCGTATCGGGGTCTTTCATCTTGAACGGGACTTCCTGCGGCGTGCCGTACTTATTGCCGATGAGCTCTTTCATGTTGAAGTAGTAGACCCGCTGGTCCTTGCCCGTATCGCCGCCAAAGGTGAAGCGTTCCTTCATCTGGCCCCACATATCCCGGAGCCCCTGTTCGAGGCCTCCCGTAAAGATGGACGGTTCTGTCGACATATCGTAGATATATTCGCCCGGTTCGTTGCAGACGTCGACGACCTTGCCCGATTCGACGATCATCATGCACTGGCCGTTGTTGACGGCAATCTTCGAGCCGTTGGAAATGATATTGTCTTCGCCGCTCGTATTGGAACTGCGGCCGCGCGAACTCGTCTGCTTCTGCCCTTTCATCATGAGGATGTCAGGGGGCATACTATCACAATAGAAAAATTCCTTCCACTGGTCAGCCAGGACACCGCCGGCTGCTCCCATTGCCGCTTTGATCAAACCCATAAGACTACCTCCTTTTCGTAACGATTCTTGTAAAATTCTTTTCTTGCTTATAGGATAGCTTATTTCAAAAAAAAATCACCTGTATTTTACTACAGGTGATAGATATAAAATATACATAGCACACGGCCATTTTGCCTTTAGTTATGCTGTTCAATCATTATTTGATTTTATTGAGCTGCGCTGCCAGTTCTTCTGCCGACGGGTCGCCGTTGACCGGCGTCATGATGTTCTGCGGCCCTAAGTAGAGCGTACCGCCAGATGCCGTAGCCGGCTGCTTGCTGTGGCCGTTCTGATACGCGGCAGCCAGGTTGCCCAGGACGAAATAGGACCGTTCGGCACTGCTCATGCTGTACGTGGCGGCAGGCTTGATGAATTTCTTGCCATTGACGTAGACTGTACCGTCTTTGACGCTGGCATGCTTGCCGCTCATTTCATAGAGCTTCTTGGCGTAACTGTCGCGCCGTTCCTGATGGGACGGATGATCCGACGGCGAGAAGATTTCCCCGACGAAGTCGCTCGTGTTGTCGCCATATTTTTCCATGACCCGCTGCCAGATGGCGGCCGTCGCGCCGGGATTATAGCCGGCCCCGGTGATATAACCGAAGGACAGGTTGTCCGCTTCCCATTCGGCAGCCCGGTCGATGTGGACCGTCTCGATCTGGTTGCTGATCGTATTGAGGATGAGGTTGTTCAGGCCGGAGCCGCCAATCGTGTCGGCCAGGACCATCTTGCCGATTTCAACATTGACCTTCTTCTGCGTCGAATTGGCGACGTGGTGTTTCTGCCCATGGCCCATTTCGTGGCCCAAGACGACGGCGATTTCATCATCATTGCTGACCAGGTCGAACATGCCCTTGTTGACAATCATGACGTGGCCCATGGTGCAGGCCGCGTTGAACGTCTTGTCCGGGCTGACATACCAGCGGTAGGGCAAGGTCTTGATACTGGAGTCCGTCTGGGCGATGCTGTGGCTGAGGCGGTTCATGATGGACGCCAACCGTTCATTATAATACTCATTATCGAGGACGCCGGTCCGCTTGGTGACGGCCTGGTAAATCTCGTTCTGCCCTTCCTTGGTCGTATCGTAGTGCTTGATCTGCTTGCTCAGTGCCGACTTCACCTGGAGGCCGCCGATGACATCGGTAATGAGGTCTGCCTGGACCGGCTGGACCGGCACGATACCCATAGGCAGTGAAACTGCGGCCATGACTGCCACACAGGCAGCAGCTGCTTTTTTCTTCATGTTCATAAAAATCACCCTTCCCCTGTAACGGAAATCTATACTTTCATTATACAAGGAAAGGGTGGACTTGCAAAGCCTAATGAGCCGTCAATTCTTCGTAGTCGACTTCTTCGCCCTTCTTTTCGCGGACGACGACTTTTTCTTGGAATTCAAAACATTCTTTGGCAATATCTTTATTCAGCCAAATGAGACAGATGAGGTTAGGAATTGTATCATTTTATATTTGATATGTAAAGTGTCAAACGGTTAATTGATTTAAATCTCGTAAATTTGGATTACCTTTCCCTCTGTCATATCCAGGCTGTTGATCTTTCCCAGTACATTCTGGAAGGTGCAGTCGAGTAGTTCCAACCGGGAATGATTCACTTCAAAAAGTGAGAGATCCGTGCTGGTGTCTTTGAAAGTGGTCCGGACGATCTTTAGATTCTGGCACTCTGCGGCACTGACCAGACCATAGGTACAGCCGCGGATTACGCTGTCCCTAAGGAGGATGTTTTTGCATCTCCGGGCTTCGTACCCATAAGTCCCGCAACCGTACAGATCCAGGTGATCCAGACTAGCATCTTTCACCTGTTCCAGATTCAGCACAGCTCCGGTACAGTGGCCTTCTTGCAGGATATGCCCGAACCGGAGATGAGCCAGCCGGATTTGCTGGCAGTTCAGGAATTTAAACACCGAGGAATAGGGATCCTCCGTGACGATTTCTGCCGTGATGGCCCCGGTATCCTCTCCCCGGATGGTCAAATCCTGGAATCCGGCCAGTTCCAGTTCATGATAGACCCGGTACAGCCCCGGAGGACTGATGGGATTCCAGGCGAAGTTGTGAATCACCGGGTCCGCAAAGGGTCCCCGCAGCCAGGCAGACAGGTTGTACTGGCCCGGTGCCAGGATGATTTCCGTATGGTCACCAAGAGCCTCCATCATTTCCCTTACATTGTGGACCAGGACAGTTCTCCGGGCCCCCAGCGCCGTTGGGGCCATCATCATGACCAGCAGCAGGGTCAGAAGGGCACATCGCAGCAGCCCCGTCCATTTCGTCTTGCCAAATTGTTTCATCATCTGTCACCTCCGAGAATACCATGCCTATGAATAGCTAACGCTTGACCTTTCCTGCGGCCGTGACCCGTGCCTTCCCTTCTACATCCACACGACCTTTGCCGTAACGGGCCAAGGACTTCCAGGACAGTTTTTTCACCTTGTTTCTCAGCTTCTCTTGGAGTTTACCGAACTGATCCATCGTCATATCTTTTTTCTCCGACAAGGTGATGTCCGGGACTCCAAAGGTATTCCAGTACACTTCCATTTTCTCTACAGCCGGATCCCAATGGGTAAAATAATAGCTTTCACACACCAGGTTCCCATTCCCGTCCAGATGGTATTCTCCCAGTATGGAAAGGCTGGCACCCCCGGATCCCTGGTTCAGGAACCGTCCGTTTCCCAGATAGTACCAAGCGTTCCGGTAAAAGCCGCTGAACACCTGATGGAGCTGGCCGTCCCGGATGGTGAACAGGTTAGTGAGCCGGTTATCCTGACCGATCAGCAGTTCCGGCTTCCCGTCTCCGTTGCAGTCCAGCAGCTGGTACTTCACCGCTTCCAGCCCCTGTTCCGGGGACAGATCCCGCACGCCTTCCCAGACGGCCATCAGGTCGTCCCGTTCCTCCCCGAAGAGGATATAGCTGCTGCCACTTTGGACCATGGTATACAGGATATCCAGTTCCTCCCTATAGATATCATCTCTGCTGGAAGCGCCAGCCAGTCCGGGCAGGCCGATGAGAAAAACCATCAGACACAGACAGGCCCTCTGCTTCCAACCCTTTTTCCCTTTCATGACGCTGGCCTCCTTATTTTCCATGTTCAAAAATCCATAAGCATTTATCCTTACTATCATTCTACTAAATATAAAAAATAGATACACTGTAATTTATTACAGGTATGGGCAAAAAAAAGGCGCTGTCTTCATGCGACAGCGCCTTTTTAAGGGGTTAGCAGTTAGTGGCTGGTTGTTAGTGACAGACTGTATTCCGAGATTCCCACAAGCGGGCTGCCCTTGGGGACGATTCCTACGAACTACGAGCCACTAGCCACGAACCACGAACTAAATCTGTGCAAAGAGTTTCTTCCGGGTCCGTTCGGCTTCGGCTTTGATCTTTTCGATGTCCAGTTTGGTAAATTCTTTATGGCGCAAGAGGACTTCGCCGTTGACCAGGACCGTATCGACGTCCATGCTGTTGGCACTGTAAGCCATGAGGCTCAAAGTGTCGTTCTTAGGATACCAGTGCAGGCCTTCGCGGTCGACAAGGGTAATGTCGGCTTTATAGCCTGTTTCCAATTTGCCTACGTCTGTGTATCCCAGGCACTTGGCGCCGCCTTCGGTCAGCATGTTGAGGGCTGTTTCGGCCGGAATGACCAAGGGATCCAGGGTATGGGCCTTGTGGATGAGCGTAGCCAGACGCATTTCTTCGACGATGTCCAGGTTATTGTTGCTCGATGCCCCGTCGGTGCCGAGACCGACAGTGATGCCTTTAGCCAGCATCTTGGGCACCGGTGCGACGCCGCTGGCAAGCTTCAAGTTGCTGCCCGGATTGTGGGCGACGCGGACGTGTTTTTCTGCCATGATGTCCATATCGTCGTCATCGACCCAGACGCAGTGGGCGGCCAGGCAGCCGCAGTCCAGTACGCCGATTTCATCCATCAAGGCGATCGGCGATTTGCCGTATTGCTGCTTGATGTTTTCCACTTCCCCTTTGGTTTCGCTGAGATGGATGTGGATTTCTGCTCCCAATTCCCGGGCCTGGTCGACGAATTTATGGAGATAATCGGGCGGGCACGTATAGGGAGCGTGAGGCCCCATCATGACGGTAATGCGGCCATCGGCTTTGCCGTGCCAGTCGAGGAAGAGCTGGCGGTTTTCATCGAGGCCGGCCTGGGCATTCGGTCCGATGCCGATACTGCCGCGGCATAAGCAGGCGCGAATCCCCGATTCTTCGACGGCGCGGGCTTCCTGGTCCATGTGGTCGTACATGTCGGCATAAGCCGTCGTACCACAGCGGATCATTTCGGCAATGCCCAGCATGGACTGGGCGTAGATGACATCATCCGTCAGTTTGGCTTCAGCCGGCCAGATTTTCTTTTCCAGCCAGTCCATGAGCTGCATGTCGTCGGCATAACTGCGGAAGACCGTCATGGCTACATGGTTATGGGTGTTGACGAAGCCCGGCAGGGCCAGCATGCCCTTGCCGTCGATGACTTCATCGTATTCCGAGGCTTTCGGCGCTTCGGGAAAACCCGTGATGCGCGAACCGTCGATGGCGATATTCTGTCCTTCTAAGACGCGGTGGTCCTGGTAGAGGGCTACGTGCTGAATCAGTTTTTTCATCGTTTCCCCTCCTGGTCCTTAGTCGAGATTCAAGTATTTGCGCTGTTCTTCGCTGAGCGTATCGATGGCATAACCCATGGAAGCCAGTTTGATCTTGGCGATTTCCGTGTCGATTTCATGAGGCAGGACATAGACGTGGTTGCCAAGTTCCGCATGGTGTTCGAGGATGTATTTGGCAGCCAGGGCCTGGACGGCGAAGGACAGGTCCATGATTTCAGCCGGATGACCGTCGCCGGCAGCCAGGTTGACCAGACGGCCTTCAGCCAGGAGGTTGATGACATGGCCGTTCGGGAGTTCATAGCCTTCGATGTTGTGGCGGGCTTCAAAGTGGCGGACGGCCAGGGCTTCCAGTTCAGGTTTATTGATTTCTACGTCGAAATGACCGGCATTGGCCAGGACGACGCCGTCTTTCATGTTCTTCATGTGTTCGCCGCGGATGACATCCTTGTCGCCGGTGAGGGTGACGAAGATATCGCCGACCTTAGCCGCTTCGGCCATGGGCATGACTTCAAACCCGTCGAAAACGGCTTCGATGGCTTTGATCGGGTCGACTTCGGTGACGATGACATGGGCACCGAGGCCTTTGGCACGCATAGCGCAGCCCTTGCCGCACCAGCCATAGCCGGCGACGACGACTTTCTTGCCGACGACGGTCAGGTTCGTCGTGCGCATGATGCCGTCCCACGTGGACTGGCCTGTGCCATAACGGTTATCGAAGAGGTATTTGCAGTACGAATCGTTGGCTGCGACCATGGGGAACTTCAATTCGCCGGCTTTGTCGAGACCGTGGAGACGGTTGACGCCAGTCGTCGTTTCTTCCGTGCCGCCGAGGAGGTTTTCCATGGCATCGGCCCGCGTCGTGTGCAGGAGATGGACCTGGTCGCCGCCGTCATCGATGATGATGTCCGGGTGATGGTCCAGGGATTTATTGAGGAAATCGAAGTATTCTTCATCGGTTGCGCCATACCAGGCATAGACGGTCAGACCATCTTCGACGAGAGCCGCTGCGACGTCGTCCTGTGTGGACAAAGGATTACTGCCGGTCACGATGACGTTGGCGCCGGCCCGGTGAAGGACTTCAGCCAAATAAGCCGTCTTGGCTTCGAGATGGACGCTGACGCAAATCGTTTTGTCTTTAAAAGTCTGGTCGGCTTTCAGTTTATCGCCAATGGCATTGAGGGCCGGCATATGACGATCGACCCAGCTGATTTTTTCATGACCGCTTTTAGCTAACTTGATATCGCGAATAATAGATTCCATACGAATAAGACCTCTTTCTATAATGAATTAATGTTGGAAAAATGCCGGTACGGATACGGCATCCGGCCGGTGGATAATGCCCTTTTCCGTCACGATGGCGCGGATATTTTCATGAGGCGTCACATCGAAGGCGGGATTGAAGACGGGCGTTTCGGGGAGGGCTGCCGCCACACCCCGGAAAGAACGGACTTCGTCGTGATTCCGTTCTTCAATGGGTATCTGACTGCCGTCAGTTATCGACAAATCGAAAGTCGAAACCGGTGCGGCAATATACAGGGGAACCGCCAGTTCCCGCGCCATCAGGGACAGGCCGTAGGTCCCGATCTTATTGGCCGTATCGCCGTTGGCAGCAATGCGGTCGGCGCCGACGATGATGGCATCGACACCTTTCGTCTTGAGGGTCCAGGCGGCCATATTGTCGGTAATGAGGGTCACGGGAATGTGGTCGGCCATGAGTTCGAAAGCTGTCAGGCGGGCGCCCTGCAAAAGGGGCCGCGTTTCATCGGCATAGACCATGGACACCAGGCCCCGGCGATGGAGCTCGCGGATGACGCCCAGGGCGGTGCCGACGCCAGCCGTAGCCAGGGCCCCGGCATTGCAGTGCGTGAGCAGTGTCAAAGGGCGGCCGAGCTTTTCCAGCTCATCGGCGCCGAACCGGGCCATGGCCGTATTGATGGCCACATCGGCTTCATGGATGGCAATGGCCTTTTCTTCCAAGACCGCCGTCACAGCTTCTGCTCCGTCTGCTTCATGCTGGCGGGCACAGGCCATCATCTGGGTCAAGGCCCAGTGCAGGTTGACCGCCGTCGGGCGGGCCGCATCCAGGTCCTGGCAGATGGCTTCGAGAGCTGTCAAAAAGGGCGTATCCCCGCCCTTCTGGCATAAAGCCCGCGCCGCCAGGACGACGGCATAAGCCGCAGCGACGCCGATAGCCGGCGCCCCGCGGACGGCCAGGACAGAAATCGCCTGGCGCACGTCCTGCCAAGAATGGCAGGGCAGATAGATTTCTTCAAAAGGCAGATTCGTCTGGTCCAGGAGGAACAGCGTACCTGCCTGCCAACGCAATGTATCCATTATACCGTAAACCCTCCGTAAGCCTGTAAGGTATGACGGCAGGCGCAATCGCCATTGTCATATAATTCGATGCTCTTCAAGATGAGCTGCTGCAGGCGCTGGGAATTTTCCGCCATGGCTTTGACGACTTCTTCATGGGTCAGCGGCGCCGGAGAAATGCCGGCGGCAAAATTAGTGACCATGGAAATCGTGGCATAGCAGATTTCCGCTTCCCTGGCCAGGCAGACTTCGGGTACGTTGGTCATGCCGACCAGGTCGCCGCCGAGCTTTTCGTACATCCGGATTTCGGCGGGCGTCTCGAAACGGGGACCTTCGGTGCAGACATAGGTGCCCTTGTCGTGGAGCGTATAACCGCCGAGAGCCTGGGCCGCAGCTGCCACAGTCCGGCGCAGGGTCGGGCAGTACGGTTCGGTCATATCGACGTGGACGACGCCATTTTCACCGCCGTCGAAGAACGACGTATGGCGGCATTTGGTGAAATCCAAAAACTGGTCGGGCAGGACGAAATCGCCAGGCTTATCGTCGCGGTTCAGGGAACCGACAGCCGTCGTCGACAAGATAGCCGTGACGCCCAGGCGCTTCAAGCCCAGGATATTGGCCCGGTAATTGATGAGATGCGGCGGAATGGAATGTGTCCGGCCGTGGCGGGGCAAGAAGACGAGTTCCCGGTCTTTATACGTCCCCTGCCAATAATGGATGGTCCCGTAAAAGGTATCCATATAGTCTTCATGGACATTGGATAAAATCTTCGGGTCACAGACACCGGTACCGCCGATGATGGCAATGAGTCCCATGGTAAAACCTCCTTCAAGGATCTAATTCTGCTTATGGCGCTGGGCAGCCGCTTCATACAGCACTGCCAGTTCGTCGTGAGACAAGACGTATTTAGCCCCGCAATACTGGCAGGTCATTTCTACCTGCGGGTCCTTCAAAAGGGCTTCCTTATCTTCCTGGCGCAGGGACAACAGGGCATTTTCAAAGCGCTGGCGCGAGCACGTGCAACGCCAGTACAAATTTTGACGGTAGAGTTCTTTGAAATGCATGCCGCTGAGGATGATGTCGATGAGGCCTTCGCCGTTGGGATGGTCCTGCAAATACGTCGTCAAGGCACCGACCTGGGTGATATTGGCTTCGACACGAGCCAGGTCTTCATCCTTCGCGCCCGGCAATGCCTGGACGAGGAAGCCGCCGGCTGCGGCAATGGTATAATCCTGACTGACCAGGACGCCCAGGCTGATCGTCGACGGCACCTGTTCCGATGTGAACAGATAATAAGCGATGTCTTCAGCGATTTCACCGGATACCAAATCGGCCTGGCTCGTATACGTCGTCTTTTCCGGCGTGAAACGCGTCACTGTCAGTTGGCCGTGCTGACCGACACCGGCAGCGACATCGAGCTTGCCATTGGCCTTCAGCGGCAGGTCGACCTGGGGATTATCTACATAGCCGCGGAGCTTATTCGTATCGAAGCAGTCGGCATGGACAGCGCCTAAAGGCCCGTCACCGGCGACCTTCAGGGAAACGCCTTCGTGGTTCTTGTAGTCCCCGGCCAGCAGGGCTGCGCCGGTCATCGTCCGGCCCAGGGCCGCACTGGCCACAGGCGACAAATTATGGCGCTGCCGGGCCTTTTCAACGATGCCCGTCGTCAAGGCAATAGATACCCGGATGAGCTCATCCGATGTATAATGAATAATCTGGTTACGTGTAATCATGTATGTTCTATCCTTTCTTTACAAATCCAGTCTTTATTATACAACATCGGTGCGGACCTAGCCAGTACTGTACCGACAAAAAAGAGGCTGTCTTCCTGCAACAGCCTCGATTCACTATGCTTTTACGGCGATACCTTCCAGATGGAGGAGCGCTATTTTCTTGTCAATGCCGCCGGCATAGCCCGTCGCCCTGCCATTCGCCCCTAAAACGCGGTGACAAGGGATGATGATGGAAATGGGATTCCGTCCAACGGCGTTTCCCACGGCTTGGGCGGAGAAGTGGGGTTTCCCATCTTCTTTTGCAATTTCTGCTGCAATGGCGCCGTAGGTCGTAACGTTACCATAAGGGATGGCAAGGAGCTTTTGCCATACCCTTTTTTGGAAGGCTGTTCCTTTCGGTGCCAAGGGGAGCATTCCTGGATCTGGCTGTTTACCCTTAAAGTAGCACATTAGATAGGTCTTAACGGTTTTCCAAAGGGGCAGCGATTCCAAGGATTCAAAGGAGCCCTCTTCCATGGTTCCTTCATAGCGCTGGCCCACAAAATAAAGGGCCGTCACATTTTCCCCGTCACTTTGGACGGAAATATCTCCCAAGGGGGAGTCGTATATGGCTTGATAGATCATCGTTCTTCCTTTCTTTTCCTTAGCGCCATAGGCTCACGGTCGCATAACTTCTGAAAGGCCGCCACGCTTCGGCAAGGGTCAGGCGCTCTTTTGGCGTTGTTCCCGGCAGAGCATGCTTGATACCGGCATCGGTCTCAAGAAAAATATCCGGGTCTTTGAGGACACGCATGGCTATATAGTCACTTGTCCAACGGCCAATGCCTTTCAGCGCTAGGAGTGCTTTTTTTGTTTCCTCTCGGCTTCTGGTACCGTCAAGGCGCAGGGAGCCGTCCATAAGGGCCTGCGCGAGGGCCCTTATGGACGCGGATTTCGAGGAGATGATGCCGAGTTTTCCCAATTCATCAGAGAGGCTTTCTCCATAGGAAAGGATCTTTTCCGGTGTGGGGAAAAGGTCCTGATATTCCTTTCGGAGGTCTTGTCCCAGATTTGCCAGCATGAACTGCAAAACGGGATTTTCCGGCAGATGACGCTCGGCTTCAAATAATTGCAGGGATGCAGATTCCGTCAGGCTGCGGACAAAATCTACGGACAGACCAAGAAAACAGAGCTTGGCGGGGCCGATGAAGCGTTCGTTATGGAGGATGCTGCGGTTCACCAGACAGCAGGTCCCGGCACGGTAGGGGTATTCTTTTTCCTCAATCTGTTGGATGACCTCCCCTTCCAGCACCAGCATCAGCTCAAAATAATCATGGCGGTGCAGCGGACGGGAGCTGAGGGCACGGAATAAAGCATCCATAGAGTTTTCATGCAGCCAGCAGCCATTCGGTGAGAACATCTGAATGCTGTATTGGTCGGTTTCTCCCAGACCGGTACAGGACTCCAGCGTGATCTGCACCGGGGACATGATCTTGTAGAAGGTAGAGAGCTGACTGCCCCAGTTTTCAACCTCCAAAATATTCTCATAGCTGGTGGAATCCGGTTTCATGAAAGAGTCTCCTTTTCCGCAATGTGCGAATATGATACAATCTGATGGATGCGGCACACGATGCTGTCATTGTGGAATGTGAACGGAATTGCTAAAATATAGGCACAATACAAAAACATTCTGTAAAAGCTGTGCGGCCGATGGCTTTATTATAGAGTGCTTTTGAAAAAATGTAAAGCGACAGACGCATTCTGTCGCCGTGAATGATACAGCACATCTTGAAAGGAGAATCCCCATGTCTGCTACTGCAACGACAGAGAAAAAATATCTGAAATGGTATCAGAAGCTGGCCTACGGTTCCGGCGATCTGGCCTCTAACTGCTCCTATGGTCTGGTTTCCAGCTTTGTACTGCTTTATCTGACCGGAACACTGGGTCTGGACAGCGCCATCATTGGCTCTTTGATGCTGGCTTCCAAGGTTCTGGACGGCATCAGCGATGTGATCTTTGGCACCCTGATCGACCGCACCCACTCCAAGCTGGGCAAGGCACGTCCGTGGATGCTGTTTGGTCAGGTAGGTGTTTCCCTCTGCCTGTTTTTGCTGTTTGCCATCCCGGCTGGTAGCACCACCATGCAGTATATCTACTTCTTCATCGTGTACACGGCACTGAACGCAGTGTTCTATACTGCCAACGGCATTGCATATTCCTCTCTGGTGGCACTGATCACCAAGAACAACAATGAGCGTGTGCAGCTGGGCTCCTTCCGTTTTATGTTTGCGGTCGTCACCAACATCTTTATGGGCTTTGCCGTTACCGGCATGGTGGAGAAGTTCGGCAGCGGTGCCGCAGGCTGGCGTACCACGGCTCTGATCTTCGCGATCGTTGGTCTGGTGGTCAACACCATCAGCTGCCTTGCAGTTAAAGAGCTGCCGGATGAAGAACTGAGCGGCAACACCAGCGAAGCCGCAGAGGAAGGCAAAGCAGTTGCCGAGGAGAAAAAGCATGGCTTTGCCGAGACCGCTAAGATCCTCGTCCACAACAAGTATTACCTGATGATCCTTGCCATCTACATCGTGTACTATATCATGAGCAACCTGACCACCGGTGCCGGTGTGTTCTGCGCCACCTATTACTGGGGCGATGGCAGCCTGCTGGGTCAGTTCTCCATGATGAAGATGTTCCCTGTTATCATCGCACTGGCCTTTGCGCCTGTCCTCATCAAAAAGACCGGCAGTATGCAGAAGGTCAACTTCTGGGGCTACGCCATCAGCAGCGTGCTGGGCATTCCCATGATCTACTTTGCCATGCAGAAGAATCTCTCCATGTTCCTGCTGTTCATGTTCATCAAGGGCATCTTTGCAGGTACCCTCAGCGGCTCTTTGAACGCTCTTATTGCTGAGGCCAGCGGCTACACCACACGCACCACCGGCATCCACATGGACGGTATGATGTACAGCTGCTCCTCTCTGGGCGTGAAGGTCGGCGGCGGCATCGGTACTGCGGCTGTGGGTTGGCTGTTGAAGCTGGGCGGCTTTGTGGGCACGGCAACGGTCCAGAGCGAAAGTGCCATTCGGATGATCTTCAACCTGTACATCACCTTCCCCTTTGTGATTGGCATCATTATTACAGTGCTGCTGGCTTTCCTTGATGTGGAAAAGGCCAATAAGAAGTGGGATGCTGAACACAAGAAAGAGGCACAGGCATGATTCGACAGAATTTCAACGCAGATTGGACGGTAGAAAAGGGCGATGGCAATTCCCGGATGAATTCCTTTCTGGGAAATACCCAGACCAAAACCGTGCATCTGCCCTACGATGCCATGATCCATGAAGCCCGCACCCCGGACACAAAAAACGGTGCACAGACCGGCTTCTACCCCGGCGGCGAGTACATTTTTCAGAAGCATTTCACCGCACCGCAGGCGTGGCAAGGCAAGCCGGTGTCGCTGGTGTTTGAGGGCGTGTACCAGACGGCGCTGGTCTACCTGAACGGCTGGCTGCTGACCCGGAACGTGAACGGCTATGCGGAGTTTACCGTGGAGGCTGGTCCCTACCTGAAATATGGTGCCGACAACCTGCTGAAGGTCATTGCAGATAACAGTCTGGAACCCAACAGCCGCTGGTATACCGGCAGCGGCATCTACCGCCCGGTGCGGCTGCTGGTGGGCAACAAGGTCTATCTGCCGCAGGATACCGTGCGTATCACCACCCGGGAGGCGGACGAGGGCTTTGCCCTGCTGGATGTGACGGCACAGGTGCAGTCTGCCAGCACTGTTACAGAACGGGTGACCCTGCAGCAGACCATCTGCCGGGAGGGCACGGCAGTGCTCACCGACCGGCAAAACCTCCTGCTCCAACCCGGCGAAAGCAGAACCGTCTCCTTCCGGTACTGCGTGGACAGCCCGGCTCTGTGGAGCCCGGAGAACCCCAACCTCTACACCAGCACCATGCAGGTGCTGGAGGGCGAGGAAGAACTGGACCGGGAAGAGACCGGCTTCGGCATCCGTACCCTGAGCATCGATGCAGCGCATGGGGTACGCATCAACGGGCAGACCGTCAAGCTACGGGGTGCCTGCATCCACCACGACAACGGCATTCTTGGTGCAGCTACCCTGCCCGATGCCGAGGAGCGCCGCATTCGTCAACTAAAGGAAGCGGGCTTCAACGCCATCCGCTCCTCCCATCACCCGGCAGGGCGGGCGCTGCTGGATGCCTGCGACCGGTACGGTGTGCTGGTAATGGACGAACTGAGCGACGTATGGAACGTGCGGAAAAATCCCTACGACTATGCTCTGTACTTTGAGCAGGACTGGAAGCCCACCATTCAAAAGATGGTGGCCAAGGATTACAACCATCCCAGTGTCATTTTGTACTGTGTGGGCAACGAGATCTCCGAGGCAGGCTCGGAAAGCGGTGCGGAGACCAACCGTCGGCTCTGCAACACCTTCCGGGAGCTGGACCCCACCCGTTACACCACCAACGCCCTCAACGGCCTTATGGCAGCCGGTTACCGCCTGCGGGAGATCATGGGGGATGTGATGCGAAAGTTCCCGGCACAGCCCGGTCCCTCCGGCGGCGATGGCGGCGGCAGCAATGCCCTGAACAGCTTTATGAGCCTGATGTCCGGGGAAAAGGGTGATTACTTTGCCACCCATCCGCTGCTGACTGAGGCGCTGTCCGGCTGCGAGGATTTCTGCGATGTGATCGGTCTGAACTACCTTACCGGACGCCATGTGCTGGAGCATGAACTGCACCCCCACAAGGCAGTGCTAGGCACCGAGACTTACCCAGCAGACATCGTGCGGCTGTGGCGCATCGTGGAGGAGAATCCTCACATGATTGGCGACTTCACATGGGCTGGCTACGATTATCTGGGGGAGGCAGGCTGCGGCATCTTCCATTACGATGGTGGTGCCAACTTCAGCAGCATTTACCCGGAACGCACCGCCTACATTGGAGATCTGGATCTGCTGGGCAACCGCCGCCCCATCAGCTATCTGCGGGAGATCGTTTACGGTCTGCGGAAGGCACCCTATCTGGCAGTGCTGCGAATGGAACACAACGGTCAGACCTCCAGCAAAACGCCTTGGATGTTCAAGGATAACCTTTCCAGTTGGACATGGCCCGGTTTTGAGGGACAGACGGCTTCGGTGGATGTGTACTCCGCTTCGGAGGAGGTGGAGCTGTTCCTGAACGGAGCTTCTCTGGGCCGCCGTGCCATGGTGGATTTTACCGCCACCTACAGTGTGCCCTACACTCCCGGCGAGCTGAAGGCTGTGGGCTATACCGGCGGTGTGTGTGACGGCGAGTTCACGCTGCGCACCGCACAGGATGCACAGATGACCCTTACAGCAGATCGTAAGACCCTGCAAGCTAACGGCGAGGATGCCGCCTTTGTGATGATCCAATTCGTGGATGCAAATGGCACCGCAGATCTGCACACCAAGCACACCCTGAAGGTAGAGTTGGAGGGTGCAGGCATTCTGGAAGCCGTAGGCAGCGCAAACCCCTGCTCCGAGGAGCGTTACGACACCCCGGAAAGCGAGACCTTTGACGGCTGCTGTATGGCGGTGATCCGCGCAGGAGAAGCTGCAGGCGAAATTCATCTGACCGTCACAGCAGATGACAGCGTTCAGAAGCAGCTGACGATCCTGATTCAGGAAGCAGAGGGCTGAAGCTCAAAAAGCCGGTGAAGGCTCAAAACAAAAACAGGGTGCGCCCCTGAATAGGACGCACCCTGCCAAAGACCACAGACGATA
>OKUQ01000570.1_pt1 | contig 21038 bp, 24 predicted proteins | sample 1606811 | NCBI WGS metagenome assembly OKUQ01 (sample SAMEA3882546, study PRJEB24775) | human gut metagenome | biome: human-associated habitat; feature: intestine environment; material: feces | place: Netherlands | collected 2009/2010
CGTGCCCAAGATAGTTCGCTGGAAACGGCGCGTGAAAATAGGTAGTCGCCGACTTACATGAAACCCCTGAGGAAGAAATTCTTCAGGGGTTTGTTGTTTGAAAAAAATTTTGTAGCTTCTGCCTTAAAACCCGTCCCTGAATCGTATATGGGATAAGCATGTATTCCGTCTGCGGTGAGATCGCAAAAGAGGAGGGGCAGGATGAAGCTTTTATTCAAACAACGGATGTTTTCGTGGTTCGACAGCTACGATATCTATGATGAAAACGAGAACACGGTCTATGTGGTAAAAGGGCAGCTCTCGTGGGGGCACTGCCTGAAAATCTTCGACACGGAAGAGAACGAGCTTGGTACAGTCAAGCAGGAGGTGCTGACCTGGCTGCCCAAGTTTGAACTCTATGAGGGTGAAAATTATATCGGCTGCCTCGAAAAGGAACTGGGCTGGTTCAAGCCCAAGTACAACATCGATTTTAACGGCTGGCATGTGGAGGGAGATTTCCCTGGGTGGGATTACACCATTACAAAGCCGGTGGGAGAGACAGTCGCAACGGTTTCCAAAGAGCTGCTGCAATGGACGGACACCTATGTGCTGGATATCGTTGACCCGGCAGACGCGCTCTATGTGCTGATGTTCGTGCTGGCTATCGATGCCGAAAAGTGTTCTGCAAAATGAAACTGGATCTGCCCGGCTGTGTGGGAATGCCCGCATGGCCGGGCTTTTTACGTTGCATGGGTTGGGAAACAGTGGTATCATTAAAAAGTACGATAAAACCTGAAAATAACGAGGTGCAAATGGAAGTATTTGAAATCGAGACAGAGCGTCTGCAGCTGCGGCAGTTCCGGGTGGAGGACGCGCAGGACGTATTTGCGATTTTCTCGGATGAGCAGACCACGCTGGATTGCGGCGGTTATCATGCCTTTGATGCAATGGATGAGGAATATGACCGTCTGATGCAGAAATTTGCGGGACAGACCCGTTACAGCGTTGTCCGCAAGGCAGATGGGCGTGTGATCGGCGTGATCTCGCTGATGGATGCCGAGCGTGCCGTGCCCGGCTGGGAGCTGGGCATTGAGATGGCCCCGGATGTCCGGCGGCAGGGCTATGCCCGGGAAGCGCTGGCGGCTGTGATTCAGGCGTTCTTCGAGAAAACGGACACGGTGCTTTTCACGGGTGGGCATTATGCCTATAACACCATCTCCGGGGAGCTGATGAAAAAACTGGGCTTCACCCATGAGGGCATCGAACACAAGGCCATGCGCCATGCAGAGCGCGGCCCCACGGATCTGGTGTGCTATTATCTGGAAAAATAAGTTTTCCCTCAGAATTCCTACAGATTTCCCTGTTACAATGATAGCATCATCGAAAGGGGAATTTGTATGTTGACAAAATTGAAAAACGGGCTGGACGGTACCCAGCTCAAGACCATTGCACTGGTGCTGATGGTGCTGGACCACATTCATTATTTCTTTGAATTCACCGGCTGCATCCCAACGGTGTTCAGTATGCTGGGGCGGCTCAGCGCACCGCTGTTTTTGTTCTGCACGGTGGAGGGCTTTGCCCACACCCATGACCGCAGGCGGTATTTTATCCGCATCTGGGGTATCGGAACGGCCATGGCGGCGCTGGAATTTTTTATGATCTACGCCAAAGCCTTCCGGCGCGGGGATGGCTTCTACCCGCTGAACGCGATTTTTCAGGATCTGATGCTGCTGTGCATCGTCTGGCAGGGCATCGACTGGCTTCGGGAAAAGAAATGGGTCAGGGGCGTGGCTGCCATCGCGGCGGTGGCTGGCTGGCCGTTTGTGATGGTGGCGTTCCTGAGCGCTTTCCCCCAGATCCAGCAGATGCCGTGGGCTTCCACGGTAGTGGCCTTTGTCATCACCAGCCCGCTGCCCCTGTGGACCAGCATCACGGACGGCAGCTGGAGCTTTTTGCTGGGCGGTGTGCTGCTGTATGCATTGCGTGGACGGCGCAAAGTGCAGCTGACGGTATGGGCACTGGTGATTTTCCTGTGTGATTTTGTGCTGACCTTCGGGATGGCTTGCCGGCAGGAGGGCTTTGTCTGGACCCAGATGTTCACCAACAACTATGAGTGGTTCGGGGTGGCGGCGGTGCTGCTGATGCTGCTGTACAACGGGCAGCGCGGCAGTGGGCATAAACAGCTGTTCTACTGGTTCTACCCGGCCCATGTGTATCTGCTGTATGGTGCGTCCTGCCTGCTTTATAACGTTTTGAGGTGATCTTGTGGCAAATGTTCTGGCAGTGGATGACAATATAGAACTCTGCAAGCTGATCCGCACTGCCTTGGAGCGGGACGGCCACCGGGTGGAAACGCGGCTCTCCGGCGCGGAGCTTACCGAACAACTCTGCCATTGGGCGGACTGCATCCTGCTGGATGTGATGATGCCCGGGGAGGATGGCTTTGCCGTCTGCCGCCGTATCCGGGGCCTGACCGATGCCCCCATTCTGTTTCTGACGGCCCGGACAGACGAAGCGTCTGTTCTGGAGGGGCTGGGCATCGGGGCAGACGATTACCTTGCAAAGCCTTTCCGGGTGGCAGAGCTGCGCGCCCGGGTGGCGGCGCATCTGCGGCGGCAGAACCGCACCCCGGTGCATCGGTTGGTGCGCGGCGGGGTCAGTTTTGACCTGTCCGCGCGGGAGGCGGCGGTGGGAGAGACTTCTCTGCCGCTGACCCGCTCGGAGTATGCCATCTGCGAGTATCTGGCGCTCCACGCCGGGCAGACCTTTACCAAGGAGCAAATTTACGAAGCGGTTTTTGGTATTGACGGCACAGCGGACGACACCGCCGTGACACAGCACATCAAAAATATCCGGGCAAAGCTGCGGGCGGTGGGCGTGCCGGAGCCGGAAAAGCTGCTCAATACCGTATGGGGTGTGGGATATCAATGGAAAAACGAGGGCTGATCTCCCTGCGGGGTGTACTGCTGCGATATCTGGTGCAGACCGTCTTTTGCTGTGTGCTGGCGCTGCTGTTGTGGTTTGCGGCGCTGATGTGCGTCATCAACAGCGGGCTGGCGCTCCCAGCCAATCAGGCCGCGCAGGCCTGCCAGAAGGCTGCACAGGACGTTTTGCCGGGCATGACTGCCGCCACCTTTGATGAGACCCAGCTGGACTCCTTGTGCCGTTACGCCCTGTTTGCCGCGCCGGACAGCAGCGAGGTGCTGGCCACCAACATGGATGCCGGGCACTTGCAGCGGGCAATGGAGAACCGGCAGGGGAAAACCCGCTGGCATTTTGGATACACACAGTATTATATGACATCAAAATTGCAGGACGGAACGGTCTGTCTGCTGCAATTTGACTATGCCGTGCCCTACGCCGCCCCTGCGTTGCGGGGAAAGCTGCCAGATGTGCAGACGGTGCACTGCATCCTGGGCATTCTGCTGCTGGTGGGAGCGGTGGTGTGGAGCACCCACCGCTCCAGAAAGTTTCTGGCCCGGGAGACGGCCCGCCTGACCGAGGTCTCCCGGCAGGTGGCTGAGAAAAAGGGCGTGGAAGAGATCGATTTTTCCGGGGCGCAGGTGCGGGAATACGCCGAGACACTGGCTGCCCTGCAGACCATGGGGCAGGAGCTGACGGCCAGCCTGCAGGCCCAATGGAAAATGGAGCAGCAGCAGCGGGAGCAGATCATCCAGCTTTCCCATGAGCTCAAAACGCCGCTGGCCGTCATTGAGGGCAACGCCGATCTGCTGGCCGAGGACGAGGCCCTGACCCCGGAGCAGCGGGAACAGGTGGAGGCCATCCTGCGGGGCACCGAGCAGACCCGGACCTATCTGCTCAAGATCCGTGCTCAGGTGCAGACACCGCTGAAATATAAGCGGCCTTGAGCAGACCCGAATGATGAAAAAGGAAGCCGCCCGGCTGTGTGGGAACGCCCGCATGGCCGGGCATTTTGCATTGCATGAGCAGGAAAACCGTGGTATCATAAAAAACGATAGGGTCTGAAAATAGAGGGGAAAATGAACACTTACGGCCATTCGTTCGTCTATCCAAAAAAGAGAGGGGAAAAACAATGAATTTTGAAGAGACAGAAGTCCTTTACAATGTTTACCGTGGAATCCTGCGGAACAATCGGAGCTTTCAACCGGGAAAGAGTACGGCGGTGGAATATCGCATGGACTGCCCGGAGTATGCCGACCTCCTGAAAAAGTATCCCTTTGAGAAAATTGCAGGAAAAGGCACGGACCTGCAGCGGGCAATTCGGGTGCTGAAATACCTCTCGCCTAAGCTGACGCACAGCCCGTGGTACGACGGCCATGTGGACTGCAACGCCCTGGCGCTTTTGGATTACAGTCTGGATAAACCGGAACAGGGCATCAACTGCCTGAATAAGGCTAAAATTCTGGAGGAGGTCTGCCTGGCACTGGGAATCTACGCACGGCGTGTGCGCTTCCTGCCCTATTCTCCCTTCGATTTTGATTGTCACGTTGTCACGGAGATCTACGACCGGACGCAGGAAAAGTGGTGTATGCTGGACCCGACGACCAACGGGTATCTGGTAGATGAGAAGGGTACGATCCTGAGCCTGCTGGAAGCCAGAGAGCGGATGGCAGACACCCGATTTGTGACGTATTGCAAGGCGACGAGCCGGGAAAAGGATCTGCAGAAGCTCTACCGGAAAAATATCGCAAGGACCGCTTACTATGCGAAGAATCTGTTCCGCATTCAGGTGGACGCGGTCTCGCAGTTTGGAGAGAGTGGGAACTGGCTGAATTTTCCGCCGGAGCACTTTTCTATCCGGGAATGGAGCGTTGCAAGTGCAGAATACCGGTTGGAGATGGTGCCTGCCTACGCAAAGGGATATGCGGATTTTGATGAAGCCGTCCAGCTGCCGCGGATGCGTGAGGCCGTGGAGCGGACGCGAAACATGGAGGAGCCAAAGGCAATCTCTGCCGCCGCTCTGACCGAAAAGCCGGTATCGTAAAAAAACAGATCGCCGCTGCTTTCCTGACGGAGAGCGGCGGCTTTTTCACACACGGCGCTCCATGGGCATAGGATGACGCAGACCATGGGGAGGAGGGGCCGGGAATGGATGGACAAAGACGATTTGCGGTGATCGGAACGGACGCGCGGCTGGCGGCGGCAGGCCGGGCGCTGGCCCGTGCAGGGTTTGCGGTGGGCGGGCCGGAGCAGACGGCGCTGGCCGATTACATCTTACTGCCGCTGCCGCTGGACGAGAGCCGCACCCCGCTGGCGGAGCTGCTGCGGGCCGCTAAACCGGGGGCGCTGGCGCTGGGCGGAAAGCTCTCGGCGCAGGCAAGGCAGATCGCGGCGGAGGCGGGCGTGGAGCTGGTGGACTACTTTGCCCGGGAGGAACTGATCCTCTGCAACGCCATCCCGACAGCAGAGGGCTGCATCGGCATCCTGATGGCGGAGCGGACGCGGACGCTTTGGAACAGCGCCATCCTGCTGGCCGGTTTTGGGCCGGTGGGGCAGGCGCTTGGGGTACGGCTGGCGGCACTGGGCGCACAGGTGACGGTGGCCGCGCGGCGGCCGGCCCAGCGGGCACTGGCGGAGAGTTTCAGCCTGCGGGCCGTGGATCTGGCCCGGCTGGAACAGACTGCTCCGGCCTTTGACACGGTGGTGAACACCATCCCGGCCCCTGTCCTGACGGAAGCCGTGCTGGCAGCCCTGCGGCCTGGGAGTTTGATCGTGGATCTGGCATCCAAGCCGGGCGGCACTGACTTTGCCGCAGCCCGGCGGCTGGGGCACCGGGCCATCCATGCCCTGAGCCTGCCTGCGGCCTGCGCACCGGAAACGGCGGGCGAGGCTCTGGCCCGGACGGTCTGTGAGATCCTGGCGGAAAGGGAGGGAACACCATGAAAAGGCAATTGCGCGGGACAGTGGCGTTTGCGGTCTGCGGGAGCTTCTGCACGCTGGGCGCGGCGGTGGCTCAGGCCGAACAGCTGGTGCGGCAGGGCTGGGAGCTGCTGCCGGTGATGAGCTATGCGGCCTCCGGCCTGAACACCCGCTTTGGCCGGGCCGATGAGTGGAAGGAGCGGCTGGAGACCCTGACCGGCCACAGGGTGCTGGATACCCTGCAGGATGTGGAGCCGCTGGGGCCGCGGCAGCTGGCCCGGGCACTGGTGGTGGCCCCCTGCACCGGCACCACACTGGCCCGGCTGGCGGCGGGCCTTTCCGACACGCCGGTCACGCTGGCGGCAAAAAGCCTGCTGCGGGTCGGGTGCCCGGTGCTGCTGGCTGTCTCCACCAACGATGGGCTGGGGGCTTCCGGGGAGAACATCGCCCGGCTGATGCAGCGCAAGCACTATTTCTTTGTGCCCTACGGACAGGACGATGCAGCGCAGAAACCCCAGAGCCTGAAGGCGGATCTCACCCTGCTGCCCGCTGCACTGGAGGCTGCCCTGCACGGTCAGCAGCTGCAGCCGGTGCTCCGGGAGTGGAACTGAGGGTTTCTCTTTTCAGAGGGATAAAAATGTGGTATACTATATCATAATATCTTGAGATAGAGGAACTGGAATGAAAAAACACATCGCCATGCTGTGTGCGGTGCTTTTGACCGCACTGGCGGCGTTTGCGCCGGGCGCGGCAGCTGCCGGGCCTGCACTGACGGCTACGGAAGCGTACTGCATCATCGATGCCGACACCGGTCTGGTGCTGGCCCAGCAGAACATGAACGAGGAACTGCACCCGGCATCCATCACCAAGGTGATGACGCTGGGCCTTGCCTGTGAAAAGGCCCAGGGCAAGTGGGACAATGTCAAACTGACGGTCAGCCACGAGGATGTCTACTCGCTGGCGGGCACCGATTCCAGCCACATCGCCCTGCAGGAAGGGGAGGAAGTGCCCCTGACCGATGCCCTGTATGCCACCATGATGGCCAGCGCCAACGATGGGGCCAACCTGCTGGCCGAATACTTCGGCGGCGGCTCCATTGAAGGCGGTGTGGCCGCCATGAACGCGCAGGCAAAGGAGCTGGGGCTGGAACACACCCACTTTGCCAACCCCCACGGCATCAGCGATGAGGACCACTACACCAGCTGCTATGACATGGCGCAGATCCTGCGCTGGGCGCTGACCCAGCCCGGGTTCGAGACCCTGTTTACCCGGAACGAGATGTACACCATGGGCCCGACCAATGTCCAGCCCGTGACCCGGTACTTCCACCAGCAGGATAAAATGCGGGTGGGCTCCAGCCGGTACTATATCCCGGCCATCCTGGGTTCCAAGATCGGCTACACCAACATTGCCCGGTACAGCTATGTCTGCCTGGCGGAGCAGAACGGCGTGCGGCTGATCTGCGTGACCATGCAGAGCCAGATCAAGACCGACAAATACAACGATGTCCGCACCCTGCTGGACGATGCCTTTGCCCGCTACACCGGCTACACCGAGATCCCTGCCCAGGGCGTGACCGGGGAGTTGGAAGTGGCGGGCGGCGGCAGCACGCTGGGCACGGTGACGGTTTCTGACCCCGGTGTGAAGCTGCTGCTGGCCGACGGCCTGACCGCTGCGGATGTGTCGGTCACGCTGGAACTGCCCGAACGATACCTCTTGGGGGTTGACCCGGCGGTGTATGCGGTGTATACCATTCATGGGCGGGACGTGCAGGAAACGGCCAGCGTCCGGGTGCCTGCCGCTGTGACCGGGCTGGAGGAGCTGCTGGCCAAGAGCGCCAACGCCACTCTGCCCGCCTCCCGGGATGTGGGGCCGAAGAGGATCGCAGGCGGCCTGCTGGCCATCTCGGTCGGTGCCACCGTGCTGGCCGCCCTTGCGGCGTTCGGCGTGGTGCGGCTGAGGGCGAAGCTCCGCAGGAAACGGAAGGCGAGACATTGACGGCCTCGCCCTCTCAGGCGCTTTGCGCCAGCTCATGGTCAGCAGCAGCTGGATCTAGGAGATGCGTTGCCTCTCCCTTTGGGAGAGGTGGCAGCGCGCAGCGCTGACGGAGAGGGTGGGCTTGACAGGCAACGAGCCGTCTGAAAATCGCGCAAAAGCCCGCAAGGACTTTTCCATATACTACAAACAGACAAAATTTTCTGAAAGAAAACAGAGAGGAAAAAGAAATATGGGCAAGTTTACGTTTACTGAGACCGAGATCCCTGGTGTTGTGGTCATTGAGCCGCAGGTGTTCGGTGATGACCGCGGTTATTTTATGGAGACCTACCAGAAGGATCGGTTTGCTGCTGCCGGCATCGACAAGGAGTTCGTGCAGGACAACCAGAGCCGCTCCACCCGCGGCGTGCTGCGCGGCCTGCATTTCCAGAAGAACCACACCCAGGGCAAGCTGGTGCGTGTGACCAAGGGCGAGGTCTATGATGTTGCCGTGGACTGCCGCCCCCACAGCGCCACCTTTGGCAAGTGGGTGGGCGTGACCCTGAGCGAGGAGAACAAGAAGATGTTCTATATCCCCGAGGGCTTTGCCCACGGCTTCCTGGTGCTGAGCGATGTGGCCGAGTTCTGCTACAAGTGCACCGATGTCTATGACCCCACCAGCGAGGGCGGCATCCCCTACGATGACCCCACCGTGAACGTGCAGTGGCCCGACTGCGGCTGTGAGCACAAGACCAGCGCAAAGGACAAGCTGCATGAGCCCTTTGCAGCCCAGAAGTTTGAATTCTTTGAAAAGTGGTGATAGCCCGTGGCGAAACTGAAAGGAATGTTCAACGGCTTCTGGCGCTACCGCTATCTGTTGTGGAATCTGGTCAGCCGTGATTTCAAGCTGAAATACCGCCGCAGCGTGCTGGGTGTGCTGTGGAGCGTGCTGAACCCTCTGCTGATGTGCCTGGTCTACTGGGCTGTGTTCAGCAGCCTGATGGATATGCGGGGCAGCGGCATCGACAACTTCCCGGTGTTCCTGATGTGCGGTCAGCTGCTCTTCAACTTCTTCAACGAAGCCACCTCCTCCAGCATGAGCAGCGTGCTCAGCGCTGCCCCCCTGCTGAAAAAGGTGTATATCCCCAAGTATATCTTCCCGCTGGAAAAGTGCTGCTTTGCCATGGTGAACTGCGTGTTCAGCTTTGTGGCCCTGCTGCTGGTGATGATCTTTACCGGCGCGCCCTTCCACCTGACCCTTCTGGAAGCGCTCTACCCGCTCATCACCCTCTTCTTCTTCAGCCTGGGGGTGGGCCTGTTCCTGGCGGCGGCAACGGTGTTCTTCCGGGACATCATGCACATCTGGAGCGTGTTCATCACGGCGCTGCTCTACTTCTCCGCCATCTTCTATGACCCCACCCAGATGACCTTTTCCATCGGCGGGTTCAACATGCAGCAGATCATCAAGCTGAACCCCATGTACTGGTATATCACCGGCTTCCGCCGCACCCTGATGTGGGGCATCCCGCTGGACCTCAACATGTTTGCGGTCTGCGGCATCTGCGCAGTGGTCTCCATGTGGGTGGGCGTGCACATGTTCCGCAAAACGCAGGATCGTTTTGTGCTGCATATTTAAGGAGGGGAGAAGAATGGAACCGATCATCAAAGTGGACAACGTGTCCATGTGCTTCAACCTCTCCACCGAAAAGCACGAGAGCCTGAAGGAATATCTGCTGGCCATGGTGCAGGGCCGCCTGCAGTACGACGAGTTTTACGCCCTGAAGGACGTGAGCCTGGACATCATGCCCGGCGATTTTTACGGTCTGGTGGGCCTGAACGGCTCGGGCAAATCCACCCTGCTCAAGACCATTGCGGGCGTGTACAAGCCCACCAAGGGCAAGGTCACCGTCAACGGCACCATCGCCCCGCTCATCGAGCTGGGTGCGGGCTTTGATATGGACCTGACCGCCCGGGAGAACATCTACCTCAACGGCACGGTGCTGGGGTTCTCGCCCAAGTATCTGGACGAGAAGTTCGACGAGATCGTGGAGTTCAGCGAGCTGCAGAACTTTCTGGATGTACCGCTGAAAAACTACTCCTCCGGCATGGTGGCCCGCATCGGCTTTGCCATTGCCACCATCACCAAGCCCGATATCCTGATCGCGGACGAGGTGCTCTCGGTGGGCGACTTCCTGTTCCAGCAGAAATGCGAAAAGCGGATGAAGGAGCTGATGGCAGGCGGCACCACCGTCATTCTGGTGTCCCACTCCATCGAGCAGATCGAGCGGATGTGCAGCAAGGTGGCATGGCTGAGCCACGGCCACCTGAAAATGAACGGCGATACCGAGACAGTCTGCGCGGCCTACAAGGCCACCCAGCGCGGCGAGGCCTGAGCCATGAATGTGCGATTGAAACGTGCCAGAGAGCTGGCAGGCTATGCGGTCCAGCTGACAAAGGACGAGGGTCTGGGCACCATGCTGGCCCGGGGCGCAGGTTTTGTCAGGCGGCGGTGCTTTGGCAAAAAGGCCCGCTACCTGCCCGCAAAAAAGGTGCTGGAAGTCCAGAGAGCCGAAATGGCAGGAAAAAATTTTGAAAACTGCCAACTTTCGACGATTTCCGTGTTGACACCGTTGTATAATACTCCTGAGGTGTTTCTGCGGCAGTTTCTGGATTCCTTCGTGAACCAGACCGCCCCCAATGGTGAGCTCTGCCTGGCGGATGCCTCCGATGCCGCCCACAGCAGTGTGGGGGATATCGTAAGGGAATATCAGGAAAAATATCAACACATCGTATACAAAAAGATCGAAAACAAGGGCATTGCGGCCAACACCAACGCCGCCGCTGAACTGGCATCGGGGGAATATCTGGCGCTGGCCGACCACGATGACATCCTTGCGCCCCACGCCATGTACACCATGGGTCAGGCGATCCGGCAGCTGCGTGAGACAGGGGAGCCGGACGGCTTCCTGTACAGCGACGAGGCCCTTTTCACCAAAAAGATCGAAAAGCCGCTGGTGGCCCACTTCAAGCCCGATTACGCCCCGGATTATCTGCTCTGCTGCAACTACATCTGCCATCTGGCCGTGTTCCGGCGGGAGCTGTTCGAGCAGGTGGGCGGGGAACGCCCCGAATGTGATGGCAGTCAGGACCACGACCTTTTCCTCCGGCTCATTGAGCAGGTGGGCGGCGCGGCCCATGTGCCGCAGGTGCTCTACTACTGGCGTGTGCACGAAGGCTCGACCTCCGGCGGCACCGATGCCAAGCCTTACGTTGCCAAAGCGGCAAAGAAGGCGCTGGCCGACCATCTGGAGCGCACCGGCCGCACCGGTACCATAGAGGATGGCCTGTACCCCAGCACCTATCGGGTCAGGTGGGACATTGTGGGGGAGCCGAAGGTGAGCATCCTCATCCCCAACAAGGATCACACCGAGGATCTGGAAAAGTGCCTGCAGAGCATCTGGAAAAAGACCACCTGGGACCGGTTCGAGGTCATCGTCATCGAGAACAACTCCACAGACCCGGCCACCTTTGCCTATTACGAGAAGGCCCGGCAGCGGTACGACGGCCTGAAGGTGGTCACCTACCCGGGCAAGGGCTTCAACTTCTCGGCCATCAACAACTTTGGCCGGAAAGCGTCAGAGGGCGACTACCTGCTGCTGCTCAACAACGATGTGGAAGTGGTAAACGGCGACTGGCTCACGGAGCTGCTCCGGCAGTGCGCCCACCCCGGCGGTGCGGCGATCTGCGGTGCCATGCTCTGGTACCCGGATGAGACCATCCAGCACGCAGGGATCGTGACGGGTCTGGGCGGCTACGCGGGCCACAGCCACAAGTATAAGAAGAAGGGCGGCAGCGGCTATCTGTTCCGCACCTCTACCGTGCAGGACTTCTCCGGCGTGACCGGTGCCTGCCTGCTGGTAAAGACCGCCGTCTATGACAAGATGCACGGGCTGGACGAGCAGTTCGCCGTGGCCTTCAACGATGTGGACTTCTGCCTGCGGGTGCGGGATGCAGGCTACCGCATTGCCTGGACCCCCTACGCCGAGCTCATCCACTATGAGAGCAAGAGCCGGGGCGGGGATGAAAAAGACCCCGTCAAGGCGGCCCGCTTTGCGGCGGAGCAACAGCGGCTCTACACCATCCACGGCAAGGAAAACATTCTGGATGACCCCTACTACAATCCCAACCTGACCCGTGACCGGGAGGATTTTTCGGAGAGCGACGATCTGCGCAGGTTGAAAGAGGGCAGGGTAACGGTAAGATTCCGGGGAGGTACCCTCCAATGAACATCAAGGGACACTTTGAGACCATCACCCGGCATAAACTGCTGGTGATGAAGTATTGCTTTGAATGCGGCCTTTATCGGCAGGGCCTGACCCATGACCTGAGCAAGTACAGCCCCACCGAGTTCATCCCGGGCTGCATCTACTATCAGGGCGACCACAGCCCCAACGAGGCAGAGCGCGCCGCCCGGGGCTATTCCTCGGCGTGGCTCCACCATAAGGGCCGCAACAAGCACCATCTGGAATACTGGATCGACTACACAACCAACAAATCCGGCCTGGGCGGCATGAAAATGCCCCTGCGCTATGTCTGCGAGATGGTCTGCGACCGCGTGGCGGCCAGCCAGATCTATCTGGGCGACAAGTACACCGACGCATCCCCGTGGCAGTATTATGAAAAGAGCAAGGATCACTATCTGCTCCATCCCGAAACAAGGGCACTGCTGGAAAAGCTGCTGCTGATGGTCCGGGATCTGGGGCAGGAGCGCACCTTTGCCTACATAAGATTCCTGCTCGGGTGTGAAGATAACGATTAAATAAAATCAAGGAGGCATTGCAATGAAACGTTTCAAAAAAGTTCTGGCACTTGTTCTGGCCGGTGTTCTGGCACTGGCAATGCTGACCGCCTGCGACGGCACCACCGACCCGGATAAAATCATGCCGGAGGATGGTACTCCCGAGGTTGTGCTGACTGTGAACAACATGGCAGCCAACAAGGATCTGGGCCAGGTTGAGTACAGTGCAAAGTACAGCGCAGTGACCAAGGCTCTGCTGGAGAACTGGCTGGAGTATACCAATAACAAGATCAATAACACGACCTACTGGGAAAATTACCGTAAGATCACTGCTGAACTGGGCAGTGTGAAGATCGTGGTTGGCATGACAAGCGATTATCGCCCTGGTACGAGTGATCATAACCCTGCTTCCAAGACAAGCTTTAAGTATGATTCTCTGTTCAAGGACGAGAGCACATTCAATCTGGCTGAAAAGATCGGCGTTGCATACGTTCCCACTTCTAACGGCACTGTCTATCAGGCGGTCTGCCTGTTCGACGTGAACTGAGCATCACACAACGCCAAAACAGCATAACGCATAAAAAGCCCCCGGAAGCGGCGCGAACCGCTTTCCGGGGGCTTTTGTGTCAGAGAAATCGCTTACTGCTCGTTCTCGTAGATCTTGATATAGTGGGGGGCGTTTCTGTCCTGCACAAAGAGAAGCGTGCAGGTGAGTGCGGCGGCTAAGAACGTGAAGATGGCAAGCAGAGCTTTGAGAACTTTCATGGTATCCGATCCTCCTTGGCGGGCATGGCCCGGTCGTTCAAATGCGGAGCAGGGGACGTTCCGCAGGGTCATTAGCAACAGTATACCATAATCCCGGCAGAAAGGCAAACGGCAGTAAAGTTGCGTGAAGTTGGTGGTTGTTAATAAAAAAACAATTGGTTAGATACGACTAATCGTTAAAAATGGCAAAGAAAAATGAGGAAATTGCATCATTTTGGTGCTGTTGTCGTTGAACTTCCGGCTGTAAAATGATACAATAACTGTGTTAAGCAGCTGCTGTCCCTGCCGCAGTGCGCCCGCATGAGGGCAGGGGTGGCAATTCAAGCAGAATGGGGGATTTATTCCATGTTGAACAAGCTGAAACGTGCGGCGCTTGGCGCGCATACGCCGCATGACAAGGCAACCGCTGCAAGCAAACCAGTTCCGATGCCTCTGCCCGCGCAGGTACGCATCCTGATGAGCCAGCACATCGGCGCTCCGGCGAAAGCCCTGGTCAAAAAGGGCGACGAAGTGTTTGTTGGCACCAAGATCGGTGAAGCAGGCGGTTTCGTCTCTGCAAATATCCACTCCAGTGTTTCTGGTACTGTGGCCGCTGTGGAACCCTTCCGTCTCTCCAATGGCCGGATGTGCGACTCCGTTGTCATCAAGACCGATGGCAAGCAGACCGTGGACCCTGCCGTGAAGGCACCCGAGGTCACCGACAAGGCCAGCTTCCTGGCAGCCGTGCGTGAGTGCGGCCTGGTGGGTCTGGGCGGCGCAGGCTTCCCGACCGATGTCAAGCTGCAGCCCAAGCAGACCGTGGACACCCTGCTCATCAACGCTTCCGAGTGCGAAGTCTGGCTGACCAGCGACACGCAGGAGATGCTGAACTGCAGCGATGATATCGTCCGCGGCATCGAGGCCGTGCTGAAGTACACCGGCATCCCGAAGTGTGTCATCGGCATTGAGAACAACAAGCCAGAGTGCATCGAGCTGTTGAACCAGAAGACCAAAGACAAGCCCGCCATCGAGGTCAAGGCACTGCCCAGTGTTTACGGCACCGGCGCAGAGCTGATCCTGATCGAGAAGTGCCTGGGCCGCGAGGTGCCGCACGGCGGTCTGCCCGCAGATGCAGGTGCCATCGTGATGAACGTGACCTCTGTTTCTACCCTGGGCAAGTACCTGGCTACCGGCATGCCGGTGGTCAGCCGCTGCATCACCGTGGACGGCGATGCCTGCGCAAAGCCCCAGAACCTGATCGTTCCCGTGGGCACTGCCTACGAGGATGTTCTGAACGCTGCCGGCATCAAGGGCGGCGTGGAGCTGGGCAAGGTAGTTGCCGGCGGTGCCATGATGGGCCCCGCTGTGGAGAACCTGAGTTACCCCACCACCAAGACCACCTCCGGCCTGATCATGCTCAGCGCCGCTGCTGCAGAGCCCCCGCAGGTCAACCCCTGCATCCGCTGCGGCCGCTGCGTGGAGTACTGCCCCATGGGTCTGGAGCCCGTGGAGGTCAACCAGGCTTACGCTGCCCGCGACGTTCAGGAGCTGGGCAAGCTGCATGTTGATTACTGCTTCAACTGCGGCTCCTGCACCTTTGTCTGCCCGGCAAAGCGCCCCTGCACCCAGATGATGGGTCTGGCAAAGGCGTTCTACCTTGGTGAAATCAAAAAAGGAGGCAATAAGTAATGGATACGAAGCTTATTGTTTCGGCCTCCCCGCACCTGCGCAGTGAGGAAACGACCCAGAGCCTGATGGCCAACGTGATCGTTGCCCTGTGCCCCTGTGTGGTGGCCTCTGCAATCATCTTTGGCGCGCGTGCCCTGCTGGTCACCGCAGTGTCCGTTGTGGCATGCGTGGCCTTTGAGTGGCTGTACTGCAAGCTGCTGAAGAAGGCAAACCCCATCAGCGACCTGTCCGCTGTGGTCACCGGCATCATTCTGGCCATGAACGTGCCCGTGGGCATGCCCATCGGTCAGCTGATCATCGGCGATCTGGTGGCTATCATCGTTGTCAAGCAGCTGTTCGGCGGCATTGGCATGAACTTTGCAAACCCCGCTCTGGTGGGCCGTATCGTGCTGTTTATCAGCTTTGCCGGCTCCATGAATAAGTGGGTGTTCCCGGATGCAGCGGTGGACCAGCTGTCCAAGGCTACCCCGCTGGCTGTGGCAGATCCCTCCAAGCTGAGCCTGCTGGACCTGTTCATGGGCATCCACGGCGGTGTGCTGGGCGAGACCTGCGCACTGGCTATCGTGCTGGGCCTGATTTATCTGGTGGCCACCAAGACCATCAGCATCGCCATCCCGGCTTCTTACGTCGGCAGCATGTTCGTGTTCTACCTCATTGCTACCCACAGTGTGCACGAGGCTCTGGTTGCCGTGCTGAGCGGCGGCCTGCTGTTCGGTGCCGTGTTCATGGCTACCGACTATGTTACCAGCCCCTTCACCCTGAAGGGCAAGCTGGTGTACGGCGTGGCACTGGGCATCGTCACCTTTGCCATCCGTTACTGGGGCAGCTACACCGAGGGCGTGTCCTTCGCACTGCTGTTCATGAACCTGTGGGTCCCCTACATCAACGATCTGACCCGTCAGACCCCGTATGGCTACATCAAGCCTGCAAAGAAAGCAAAGGAGGGTGCTGGCAAATGAGTAAGTCTTCCAACTGGGAGAGCACCATCAAGCCCATCGTTGTGCTGAGCGTTATCTCCCTGATCGCCAGCCTGCTGCTGGCACTGGTGAACGGCATGACCGCCCCGGTCATTGCCGAGAACACCAAGCGCACCACTCTGGCCGCTTATGTCGGCGTGCTGCCCTCCGTTTCGGATGCCAGCGAGCTGGAAGAAGTGACCGATTACACCACCGCCGGCATCACCGGCGTGGTCAAGGCTCCGGACGGCAGCACTGCCATCAAGGCCGAGGAAAAGGGCTTTGACGGCGGCATCCTGACCGTCATCATGGGCTTCGACGCCAACGGCGCCGAGACCGGCATCTGGGTGGACGCTTCCACCCAGACCAAGGGCATCGGCTCCAACGTGAGCAGTGACGACTTCCTGGCGCAGTTCGACGGCATGGACGGCACCCAGAACATTGTGATGAATCAGGATTACGACGCCTACAGCGGCGCAACCATCTCCTCCACCGCACTGTTTGCTGCCATCAATGACTGTGTCAACTGCTACAACGAGCTGGCGTAAAGGAGGTTGGTAAGAAATGGCACAAGAAAATAAGTCCAAGGTAAGCATCCTTACCAACGGCATCATCAAAGAAAACCCTGTTCTGCGTCTGGTTCTGGGCACCTGCTCCATTCTGGCCGTTACCACGGCAGTTTCCAGCGCACTGGGCATGGGCGCCGCCTTCACCTTCGTGCTGGTGTGCTCCAATATCATGATCTCCCTGCTGCGCAAGGTGATCCCCGGCAAGGTGCATCTGCCCTGCTACATCGTCATCATTGCAGGCTTTGTGACCATCGTGCAGATGTTCATGCAGGCCTACATGGAAAGCCTGTACAACGCACTGGGCGTGTTCCTGCCCCTGATCGTTGTCAACTGCATCATTCTGGGCCGTGCCGAGATGTTCGCCTGCAAGAACAGCGTGGTGGACAGTGCACTGGACGGCATCGGCATGGGCATCGGCTACACTCTGACGGTCGTGCTGATGGCTACCATCCGTGAGATCCTGGGCAGCGGCACCTGGCTGGGCTTCAAGATCCTGCCGGACAGCGTTGCCAAGATCGGCATCATGACCCAGGCTCCCGGCGCATTCTTCTGCTTCGGCCTGCTGATGGCCGGCTGTGTGTGGCTGGAAGGCAAGCTGGACGCCCGCATCGAGCGCAAGAGCTGCTGTGACATTGACAACCTGAAGAAGGAGGCGGAATAAGATGCTCGTCAAACTCGCTGCTATCTTCTTCAGCATGATCCTTGTCAACAACTACGTGCTGGTGAAGTTCTATGGTATCTGCCCGTTCCTGGGCGTTTCCAAAAAGCTGGACTCCTCCGTTGGTATGTCCGGCGCTGTTATCTTCGTCATGTTCATGGCCACGGCTGTGACCTTCCCCATCCAGATCTTCATTCTGGATCCGGCTGAGCTGGGCTATCTGCAGACCATCGTGTTCATTCTGGTCATCGCCGTGCTGGTGCAGTTCATCGAGATCTTCCTCAAGAAGTATGTCGTTGCCCTGTACAACTCGCTGGGCGTTTACCTGCCCCTGATCACCACCAACTGCTGCGTGCTGGCCGTGACCATCCTGGTCGTGGATGACTACGGTGCAGATGTGGCAGCTCTGGGCTTCGGCGCTGCCTACATTGAGGCTCTGGTCTGCTCCATCGGCGCAGGCGTCGGCTTCATGCTGGCCATGGTCATGTTCAGCGGTGTGCGCAAGCGCGTGGAAGCCTGCGATCCCCCGGAACCCTTCAAGGGCCTGCCCATCACCCTGATCGCAGCAGCAATCACCAGCCTGTCCTTCATGGGCTTCGGCGGCATCGTCGAAAACCTGTTCAATGTCACGCTGTAAGGGAGGAACAGGAAAATGAGTATTGTATCTGCTGTTGTTCTGTGTACCCTCGTGGGCGCAGTCGGTGCCATCATCCTGGTGGCAGCGTCCAAGTTTATGGCGGTCGAGGAAGACCCCCGCATTGAGGAAGTTGCCGGCTGCCTGGCCGGTGCAAACTGCGGCGGCTGCGGCTACGCAGGCTGCGCCGACTACGCAAAGGCCGTTGTCATGGATGGCGTCCCCTGCGACAAGTGCGCACCCGGCGGCCCCAAGGCTGCTGCCGCCATCGCCAAGATCATGGGCGGCGAGGCAAGCGCTGTGGAAAAGAAGGCTGTGGTCCAGTGCCAGGGCAATACCGAGCACTGCAAGCCCAGCTATGACTACAAGGGCATCCAGACCTGTGCCGCTGCTGCGGCCCTGTACGGCGGCCCCAAGACCTGCTCCTTCGCCTGCATCGGCCTGGGCGACTGCACCAAGGTGTGTAAGTTCGACGCCATCCACATCGTGGATGGTGTGGCCAAGGTGGATAAGGACAAGTGCACCGGCTGTGGTGCCTGCGCCAACACCTGCCCCAAGAAGGTCATCATGATCGACGCTGCCGGCCCGCGCAAGCCCGTTGTCATGTGCTCCAACAAGGACAAGGGTGCGGTGGCCAACAAGGTCTGCACCACCTCCTGCATCGCCTGCGGCATGTGCGAGCGCACCTGTAAGTTCGACGCCATCCATGTGGTGGACGGTGTGGCCCGTGTGGACTATGACAAGTGCAAGGGCTGCGGCATGTGCGCCCAGAAGTGCCCGAAGAAGATCATCCTCTTCCCGCTGAAGGACGATCCGTATCCCCCGAAGCCCGTGGTGAAGCCTGCTGCTCCGGCAGCGGCCAAGCCCGCCGCTCCTGCCGCTCCCGCTGAAAAGCCCGAGACCAAGGCAGAGTAAAATCGCATCAAGCAAACCCTGAAAGAAGGGATGGACAAGCGTCCATCCCTTCTTTTTGCGCTTTTGGGGTAAAATCCGGTTGCGCTGGGGCAGAATTGTGGTTTAAGGGAGAAAAAGACCCTTGCGGGAGAAATCGAGGAACATCATGGAACAACAGAGCACAGGTCTGCGCAATGCGGGCTTTGCGACCTTCTTTTTCAGCGGCATCTGCTCCATCAGTACTTTTCGATTCCTCTGGCCTTTGCGCTGAACTCGCACCCGCAGTAGTCCTGCCGGTACAGGCCATATTCTTCCGAAAGCTGCAGACTGCGCAGATAGCCGTTGTGCTTTTTGAAGTCCGAAGGCAGGTGTTTCACGCCGAACTCCGCTTCCAGCTCCTGCCCAATGGCGTTGATGCGTTTGGCGTCCTTGTGGGGGCTGATGGACAGGGTGGTGGTGAACCAGTCGAAGCCGTGCTCGGCGGCGTACTGTGCCGCCCGGCGCATCCGCAGCCGGTAGCAGACCGTGCAGCGGCCACCGCGCTCCGGCTCGGCTTCCAGCCCCTGCACGGCGGTGTAGAACTCCTGCGGGTCGTAGGTGTCCTCCACCACGGTCACCCCCAGCGGGTGGGCGGCGGCCACAAACTTTTTCAACTCCTCGCCCCGGCGGTAGTATTCCTCCGCCGGCCAGGTGTTGGGGTTGTAGTACAGCACCGTGATCTCAAAATATTGGCACAGCTGCTCCAGCACCGCGCTGGAGCAGGGGCCGCAGCAGGCGTGCAGCAGCAGCCGGGGCCGGGCGTCGCCCAGAGTTTTCAACACGGCGTCCATCTGCTGTGCAAAATTCAATTGAGTTGCCATTGCTATCATCCTCTGTTATAATGTTTCTGCTGACATTATAGCATATTTTGCGCTGAAATACAGGAGGTTCCCCATGACTCAGGAAAAGATCGCCCGCATCAACGAGCTGGCGCACAAGAGCAAGACCACCGGCCTGACCGATGCCGAAAAGGCCGAGCAGCAGACCCTGCGGCAGGAGTATCTGGCCGATGTCAAGGCCAGCCTGCGCGCCCAGCTGGACCGCACGTCCATCCAGGAGCCGGACGGCACCATCCACAAGGTGACCCGCCGCACGGACGCAAAAAAGCCCCGCAGCTGAGCGGACCGCTTCCGGACCCGAATTTTGGAGGAAAATGCAGCCGAAAGGTGCGTTTTCCTCTTTTTTTGCGCGGCAGACTGTGTTATACTATACTAGTATTGGTGCGTGCTGAATGCGCGCGCCGTCGTATTTTCCCAAGGTGGCGTATCCCGGGCAAGGTGCACGGAAAAGGCTGTCTTTTGAAAAAATGATAAAGAGGTCATTTATTATGCTTACTGCAATTACGGGTATCAACTGGGGCGATGAGGGCAAGGGCCGCATGGTCGATCTGATCAGCCAGGAGTATGACATCGTTGCACGGTATCAGGGCGGCAACAACGCAGGCCACACCGTGAAGAACGAGCGCGGCAAGTTCGTGCTGAACCTGCTGCCCTCCGGCATCCTGCGCCCCAACGTTGTCTGCGTGATGGGCAACGGTATGGTCATCGACCCGCACCATCTGGACGGCGAGATCAACAATCTGCGGGAGCAGGGCATTTCCATCACCCCCGATAACCTGAAGATCTCTGACCGGGCCACCATCACCATGCCCTACCATGTCGATCAGGACGGCCTGGAAGAGGCCCGCCTGGCCAAGACCGGCGCACAGTTCGGCTCCACCAAGCGCGGCATCGCCTACACTTACGGTGACAAGTACATGAAGAAGACCCTGCGCATGGGCGACCTGCTCCACCTGGACGACAGCGTGAAGAAGCGCCTGGTGACCATGGTGGATTCCAAGAACCTGGTGATGGAGGGCAGCTACCACTCCGCTCCCATCAGCGTGGACGAGATGTGGGCATGGCTGGAGAAGTATGCCGCCATCTTCAAGGATTACATCTGCGACGTGGGCCAGTATCTGGCTGACGCAGATGCCGCCGGCAAGAAGGTGCTGTTCGAGGCCCAGCTGGGCGCTCTGCGCGACATCGACTTCGGCATCTACCCCTACACCACCTCCTCCAACGTCATCGGCGCTTACGCACCCATCGGCGCAGGCATCCCGGGCCATAAGCTGACCAACAGCATCGGCGTGATGAAGGCTTACTCCTCCTGCGTGGGCGACGGCCCCTTTGTCACTGAGCTGGCCATGACCGAGGAAGAGAAGCACGCCCTGCGTGAGGCTGGCCACGAGTACGGTGCAGCCACCGGCCGTCCCCGCCGCGTT
>OKUQ01000582.1_pt1 | contig 20774 bp, 19 predicted proteins | sample 1606811 | NCBI WGS metagenome assembly OKUQ01 (sample SAMEA3882546, study PRJEB24775) | human gut metagenome | biome: human-associated habitat; feature: intestine environment; material: feces | place: Netherlands | collected 2009/2010
TTTTCCTTTGGCACGCCGGAGGCGAAGACGGGGAGCTGCCGCAGGGCGGCAGCTCCTCTGACTTCCTGTTACATCGCAAAAGCCCCGCGTTCCGGCCGGAACGCGGGGCTGCGCTTATGCGTTTTCTTCGATCACATCCGCTCCGGCGCGGAGAAGCCGAGCAGGTCGATGCACGTTTCCAGAACGCCGCGCGTCAGATCGATCAGCGCTGCGTAGCTGGCCTGCCGGGCCGGATCCGGCTCGGTGAGGATCTTCACGTCGTGGTAGAACTTATTCGCCGCCGTCGCCAGCTCGTAGATATACGCGCAGACCGCGTTCGGCGCGGAATCGCGGTACGCGGACCACAGCGCGTCCGCCATCCGGCTGAGCACTAGCATGAGCTGCTTCTGCTCCGCGCTGCAGGCGCTCAGCAGCTGCGCGGGCGAGACGGGCTTGCCGTATTTGGCCAGGATCGACTTGATCCGCACGATGGTGTAGAGGATATAGGGCCCCGTATTGCCCTCGAACGAGGAGAACCGGTCGAGGTCGAACACGTAATCCTTCGTCGGCATGTTGCTCAGATCGCCGTATTTGAGCGCGGCCATCGCGATGCACTTCGCCGTCTGCGGCAGCTCGTCGTCGGAGACGGTCTGGTTTTCCTTGATCTTGCTCGTGACGTAGTCTGTCACGTCCGCGATCAGCGTCTCCAGCCGCATCACGCCGCCCGCGCGGGTCTTGAAGGGCTTGCCGTCCTTGCCGTTCATCGTGCCGAAGCCGATGTGCCCAAGTTCCGTCTCCGGCCCGACGAGACCGGCCTTCTTCGCCACGCGGAAGACCTGCTCGAAGTGCAGATTCTGCCGCTTGTCAGTCAGATACATGTATTTCTTCGGGTGATAATCCTGCTCGCGCTGGACGATCGTGGCCAGGTCCGTCGTGGCGTAGAGCGTCGCGCCGTCGGACTTGACCAGGATGCACGGCGGGACCTCCTTCGCGTCCGTCTCCTCCTGCACCGGCACGACCAGCGCGCCTTCGGATTCCACGCACAAGCCCTTTGCCTTCACGGTCTCGAGCATCTGCGGGATATACTTCTGCGCGTCGCTCTCGCCGAGCCAGACGTCAAAGCTGACGCCGAGATTATCATAGTTGCGCTTCAGATCTTCGACGGAGACACGCAGGATGTGCTGCCACAGCGCGCGCTCGCCGCGCTCGCCGTGCTGCAGGCGGAAGGTCTCCTCGTGTGCGCGGGCGGCGAAGGCTTCGTCCTCCTTGCTCCGTGCGCTGGCGGCAGGGTAGATGCGCTCGAGCTCCGAGATCGTGAACGGCGCTTCGGCGGGATACTCGCCGGTAAAGTCCGGGTCAAAGTAGGGAAGACCCGGCTTTTCATCCTGCAGCTGCGCCATGATGAGGCCCATCTGCAGTCCCCAGTCGCCCAGGTGGATATCGCCGATCACATGGTTGCCGAAGAAGCGGTAGATCCGCTTGAGCGATTCGCCGATGATGGCGCTGCGCAGATGGCCGACGTGCAGGGGCTTTGCCACGTTCGGCCCGCCGTAGTCCAGCACGATCGTGCAGGCGTCCGGATCGTTCTGCACGCCGTAGTGCGCGTCCGCATCCATGCCGCGCAGATAGGCGGCCAGATACTCGTCCGAGATCTTCAGATTCAAAAAGCCCGGCATCACGGCTTCGGCGCTGGCAAACATCTCGTTTTCGCCCAGCGCTTCGAGCACGGCGTTCGCGATCTGGATCGGCGCCTTGTGGTATTTCTTCGCCGCGGCCAGCGCGCCGTTGCACTGATATTCGCACAGGTCCGGCCGGTTGGAGAGCGTGGCCCGGCCATAGGCGGCGTCGAACCCGGCCTTCTCAAACGCGCCGGACAGCTGCTCAGAGATCAGATCGATCAGAAATTTCATGTGTTTCACCCTTCGTCATGTCATAAGTTTCACTATTATAGCAGAAAAGTCCGGGAATGTACAGAGACACCCTCTAAAAAACAGTCGTACGCTCAATGCCGCCATGCAGAACCCCGTGAGGTCTGCGATCAGCGCCGCCGGGACAGCGTAGCGCGTCCCGCGCACGCCCGCGGCGCCAAAGTAGACGCTGATGGTATAAAACGTCGTCTCTGACGAGCCGAGCATGACCGCGGCTGTCCGCCCGATCAGCGAATCCACGCCGTAGCGCTGCATCAGCTCCGTCCCCACGGCGAGCGCCGCGCTGCCGCTGAGCGGGCGGATGAGCACCAGCGGCGCAAGCTCCGGCGGGATGCCGAGCACGCGGAACACCGGCGCGGCCAGCGGCGTCAGCCAGTCGAAAAACCCGCTTTCCCGCAGCATCGTGACCGCCGTCAGCATCAGAACGAGCGACGGCGCGAGCGTCGCCAGCAGCCGCAGCCCGTCCTGCGCCCCGGCCAGAAGATCCCCGTACACATCCCGCTTCCGCCGCAGCCCCGCTGCGCCCGCGGCCAGCAGCAGCCCGGGCAGGAGCAGCTCCGTCAGGTTTTCCAGCATCGCTTCAGCCCCCGTGCCGCCAGGATCCCTGCCGCGACGGAGCAGGCCGACGCCAGCCACACCGCCGGGAGGATATCGAACGCGTGCGCCGCGCCGAGCCTTGCGCGCACGGCGGCAACGGTCGACGGGATGAGCTGCAGGGAAGCCGTGTTCATCACGACCAGCAGACACATCTCGTCCGACGCATAGGCCGCGCCGGACAGCGCCTGCATCCGCTGCGCCGCGCGCACGCCGAGCGGCGTCGCTGCGTTGCCGAGCCCAAGCAGATTCGCGGCCAGATTGCCGCACAGGCTCGAAAAGCCCTCTTCATCCGCCGCGCACGCCGGGAACAGCCGCCGCAGCCCCGGCCGCAGCGCCCGGCACAGCCGCACGGTCAGTCCCGTCTGCTCCATGGCCCGCGCCAGCGCCGACCAAAGGCAGATGGGCCCTGCCAGCGACAGCGTCAGCTCGATCCCTGCCGCCGCGCCCGCCAGCGCCGCCTGACTGGAAGAAAACGGTTGACCAGAACACAAATCAGCCAACACAGACAGGAGGATTAGACCAAACCAAAGAAAGTTCAACAACATGTTTGAAACTCCGTTAAGAAAAAATAAGTTTGTTCAAAATTTGTACATAATTGGATGGTAGAATAGGGATGGCTTGAGGGGGCAGCGGATGTCCATGCAGCATCCGTTGCTGGCCTGGCTCCAGTGCATGAAGAAAAGAAATTAGGGGGTTGTATTCAATGAAATCAACAGGCATCGTCAGAAAGGTCGACGAGCTCGGCAGAATCGTTCTGCCCATCGAGCTGCGCCGCACGCTGGACATCGCGGAGAAGGACGCTATCGAAATCTATGTCGACGGCGAGTCCATTATTCTCAAGAAGTACGAGCCGACCTGCATTTTCTGCGGTGACGGCCGGAACGTCGAGAACTACCGCGGCAAGAACATCTGTGCCAACTGCATGAAGGAGCTGCGCGCAGGCAAATAAGATCCATGCAAAAGATCCCGCTGCCTGACCGACGGCGGGATTTTTGCCGCAAAAGCAAGAGCACAGGCGTCTGCAGAATAGAGACTTCATGCGGGCCGCTGCTCTATTAAACTTTTTTTTAATCGGGAGATAGTAACAATGGCATACGATCATGGCGCGTTTCGCGTACGAAATCTAGACGATGCAATTGCGTTTTACACGGGAAAACTTGGTTTTCGGTTTCTTTTTGACGGAAAAAATGAGAAAGCCGCAGAAAGATACGCTTTCCTTGATCACAACGGTGCCCGGCTGGAGCTGATCGAGACAGAGCATGAGACGTATCGGCCATCGATGCCGGAGCCCCCGTTCTGTCCGCATCTGTGCTTTGAGGCGGAGAATATGGACAGCGTCTTGAAAATGCTGCGGGAAAATGAGCTGACGATCCTTGACGGCCCGAATGAAATCCCGAACTCAGAGCAATGGATCTATTTTGCCGACCCGGATATGAATGTGCTGGAATATATCGTCTGGCTGGATAAAAAGCGGGAGTGAAACAGGTTTCCTGTCTGACGGAGAAAAAAGACGCGCCTGTATGCTGCAAAGCATACAGGCGCGTTTTCAGTTTGGTTCAGCCCTTCAAGATCGCGTCGTACAGCTGATTTTTCGCAAAGCCGGTCAGCTTGGCGACCTGCTTGACGGCGTCCTTGGTCGAGAGCCCTTCGTCCATCCGCGCGCGGACGAGCGCGAGCGCGCCTTCAAACGTGCAGCCCTCCTTCGCCGGCTCCTCCGCGCCGGCCACGACGAGCACGAACTCGCCCCGGGGCGGATTCTCCGCGTAATAGGCCGCGGCCTCGCCCAGCGTCGTGCGCCGGACCTCCTCGTGGAGCTTCGTCAGCTCCCGGCACAGGGAGATGCGCCGCTCTGCGCCGAACGCCGCGGAAAGATCCTGCAGCGTGGCCAGCAGCTTGTGCGGCGCCTCGTAGAAGATCATCGTCCGCGTCTCGTCCTTCAAGCCCGTCAGGTGCTCCTGACGGCTTTTTTTGTTGACGGACAGAAAGCCCTCGAACGTGAACCGGCCCGTCGGCAGCCCGGAGATGCTCAGCGCCGTCACCAGCGCGCACGGGCCGGGGATGGCGCAGACCGTCACGCCGTGCGCCGCGCACAGCCGCACGAGATCCTCGCCCGGGTCGGAGATCGCGGGGGAGCCCGCGTCCGTCACCAGCGCGCACGTCTCGCCCGCGAGCAGGCGCGCAAGGATCTTTTCGCCGCTTTCCGCCTTGTTGTGCTCATGGTAGCTCACAAGGCTTTTTTTCAGCTCCAGATGGTTCAGGAGCTTCAGACTCACGCGGGTATCCTCCGCCGCGATGAAATCCGCCTCCGCCAGCGTCTGGCGGCAGCGGGGGGAGATGTCGCTGAGATTGCCGATGGGCGTCGGCACAAGATATAACATGCCAGCCATGTCCGTTTCACTCCTGTCGGTGGTAAATGCGTCTGCACGCGGCAGACTCGCTGCCGTCCGGCCCGTAAAGGACCAGCTCCGGCTCGATCTGCAGCCCCGGCTTTCCGCCGAGCCGCGCCTCGAGCAGCACGAGGCTGACGGCGCTCGCCGCGCTGTGGCGGACGAATCGGAGCCGCTTCGGCTCCAGCCGCGCCGCGCGCAGAAAGACCATCAGGTCGGCCAGCCGCTCCGGCTTGTGGACCAGATACAGCCGCCCGCCCCAGCGCAGCGCCCGCGCCGCTGCGGCGCACAGCGCGTCGAGCGGGCAGCAGAGCTCGCTGCGCGCGAGCGAAAGGCTGTCTTCCTTCCGCAGCCGCCCGCTGCCCGGCGGATAATACGGCGGATTGGAGACGGCAAAATCAAAGCTCCCGGCCGGGATCTGCGCGTGCGCCTGCCGAAGATCTCCGCAGACGACCGAAAACCGGTCTGCAAGACCGTTCCGCCGCGCGTTTTCCTCCGCCTGCCGCGCCGCCTCCGGCTGGATCTCGATGCCGCAGACACTTCCGGCCGCGCCGCTTCCCAGCAGCAGAAGCCCCAGCGTCCCGCAGCCGCAGCCAAGATCCAGCCCGCGCCCGCCGGCATCCCGGCAGAAATCCGCCAGCACCATCGAGTCGGTGCTGACGCGGAACTGCGCGTCGGGGATCGTCATGCGGATGCGGCCGAATAAAACCTCTTCCATATGGGCTCCAATCAAAAAGACAGGGGGTGCTGCGTGCAGCACCCCCTTGTGTTTATGTGCTTAACCCTCAGAGATCGCGTCGTTGGGGCATTCCGCAGCGCAGGTACCGCAGTCCACGCACTGATCGGCGTCGATGACGTACTTGCCGTCGCCCTCGCTGATGCAGCCGATAGGACAGACGTCAGCGCAAGTGCCGCACATTACACAGTTGTCATTGATCACATGTGCCATTTGAAAGCACCTCCATTTTCAAGGTAGCTTCATTCTATCATACTTTCCCGAAAATGCAATGAAAAATGTGTAAATAAATCGAACCGTCCGCTTTTTTTCGCCTGCGTCGTATAAACCGCCGCCTGCGCGTCGAGACTTCAGGCAAAGGAGGCGGTTTTATTGAGAAAACCGGGCTATTCTGCGGCCCTCAGCTGCGTGCTCGTCCGCGCGGAATCCGCCGCGCGGGAGCTTGGCAGCGGCGTGACCGGCACGGAACATCTGCTGCTCGCCCTGGCGCAGGAGAAGATCTCCTCCGCCGGGAAGATCCTCATCTGCCAGGGGGCGGAGGGCAGGCTCCTGCGCTGCATGCTGCTGACGCAGCCGCGCCCGGCCCGGCGTTCGGGCCGACCGGGATTGTCCGGCGCAGCGTCCCGCGCGCTCGACGCCGCCCGGCGGGAGGCCGCGCGCCTCGGCGCGGCTCTGTGTCAACCGGAGCATCTGCTGCTGGCGCTGACGCGGGACGAGGGCTACGCGGCCGCCCGCGTGCTGCTGACGCTCGGCGTGGACCTCAACTGCGTCTTTTCAGAAACGTATGACCGCCTGCGCATCCAGAATGCCGCGCGGGCGGCGGGAGGACAATCGGAATTGAAGCTTTTGGAACTCTACTGTGAAAACATGCTCGACCGCGCCGCCCAGACGGACCCGGTCGTCGGCCGTGAGGCGGAGCTTGCGCAGCTCATGCAGGTGCTCAGCCGCCGCGGCAAAAACAACCCCGCGCTCATCGGCGAGCCCGGCGTCGGCAAGACCGCCGTCGTCGAGGCGCTGGCCCAGCGGCTGGCCTGCGGCGACGTGCCGCAGGCGCTGCGCGGCAAAAAGCTCTACTGCCTCAACATGGCGAACCTGCTCGCCGGGACAAAATACCGCGGCGAATTTGAAGAGCGCGTGCGCGATATTCTGCAGGAGATCCGCCGCTGCGGCAACGTCATTCTCTTCGTCGACGAGATGCACACCATCGTCGGCGCGGGCAGCGCCGAGGGCGCGATCGACGCAGCGAACCTGCTCAAGCCCGCGCTCGGCAGGGGAGAGCTGCAGATGATCGGCGCGACGACGCTGGAGGAATACCGCAAATTTATCGAGAAGGACGCCGCGCTCGAGCGGCGCTTCCGTCCCGTGACGGTCCGCGAGCCGGACCGCGAGACCGCCTGCCGGATGCTGCAGGCTCTGCGTCCCGGCCTCGAGGCCCACCACCGCATCCGCATCACGCAGGAGGCCATCGAGGCCGCCGTCGACTTCTCCACCCGTTACCTGACCGATCGCTTCCTGCCCGACAAGGCCATCGACCTGCTCGACGAGGGCGCGGCCCACGTCTGGCTCGGCGGGTCGGAGCCGCCCGAGGATGCCGAGCGCCGCCAGCGGCTCGAGCAGCAGCTCGAGCAGGCCGTGTCGGACGCCCAGTACGAAAAAGCCGCCGCCCTGCGCGACGAGCTGCGCACGCTCGTGCGCGGCCAGCTGGCTGCCCGCCGCGCACAGCACACCGTGAGCCTGACCAAGCAGGATATCGCCGCCATCGTCGCCGAACGCACCGGCATCCCCGTCGGACGCCTGCGCCAGTCGGACCGCGAGCGGCTGTTATCGCTGCGCGAGACGCTCTCGGCGCGCGTCATCGGCCAGCAGGCCGCCGTCGACGCCGTCTGCACGGCCGTGCTGCGCGGCCGGACCGGTCTGGCCGACGCCGCGCGCCCTGCCGCGTCCTTTTTGCTGATCGGCCCGACGGGCGTCGGGAAGACGGAATTATGTAAACAGCTCGCGCAGGTCGTCTACGGCAGCCCGGACGCGCTCATCCGGGTGGATATGTCGGAGTATATGGAGCCGTCGAGCGTCTCGCGCCTGCTCGGCGCGCCGCCGGGCTACGTCGGCTACGACGCGGGCGGCACACTCACGGAGAAGGTCCGCCGCCGCCCCTACTGCGTCCTGCTCTTTGATGAGCTGGAAAAGGCCCACCGCGACGTGACAGGCATCCTGCTGCAGCTGCTCGGCGACGGCATCCTGACCGACAGCCTCGGCCGCACGGTCAGCTTCAAAAACGCCATCGTCGTCATGACCTCGAACCTGACCGGCACGCAGACCGGCAAACCCGGCCTCGGCTTCACGCCGGACTGCGAGGATGTGCGCGCGCAGACCGTCCTGCGCGAGGCGTTCTCGCCGGAATTTCTCGGCCGCATCGACTGCGTGACGACCTTCCGGCCGCTCACCGCGGCGGATCTCGGCGCGATCGCCCGCCTGCAGCTGCGCCGGCTTGCCGAACGCCTGCAGAAGCAGAACGTCACGCTGACCGCCGCGCCGGACCTGCCGGAGCGCCTCGGTGCGCTCTGCGCGCACGACCCCGGCGGGGCCAGAAGCCTGCGCCGCAGGCTCCAGACCCTCGTGGAGGGGCCGGCAGCCGAGCTTCTGCTGCGCGACCCGTCTGTGCGCGCGCTGCGCGTGCGCTGGGAGCAGGGGACCGCCGTGGTGGAAGCGGGACCGGCCTGATTTTAAAACAAACGTTCAAAAATTCGGAATTTGACGGTTTTTCACGAAAAATGGCAGACATTCCCCGAAAAATTTTTTCAAAAAAGGGTTGCAATTTATGTAAACAGAACGTATTATATTACTGAAGTGGAGCGAAGTGGAGCAAAATTTCAGTAAAGTGGAGCGAAAGGAGGCGCGAAGGGATGTTCGGGAAGTACAAGCACACTGTCGACGAAAAGGGACGTCTGTTCGTGCCGTCCAAGCTGCGCGAGGAACTTGGCAACACCTTCTATGTGACACTGGGCCTGGACCACTGCCTCTCCGTCTATACGGAGTCCGGCTGGCAGGCGATTCTCGATAAATACAACGCGCTGCCGATCGTTCAGGCGCGGAAGATGCGTTTCCTGTTTGCCAATGCCGCCAAATGCGAGCCCGATAAGCAGGGCCGCTTCCTGATCCCGGCGGAGCTGCGCCAGTACGCGGGCCTTTCCAATGAAGTCACCTTCATCGGCCAGGGCGGCCACGCGGAGATCTGGGACAGCGCGGCATATGACGAGCTGGAGCGTCAGACGCTGACCCCGGAGAATCTGGCGGCTGTCATGGAGGAACTGGGCTTCTGATGGAGTTTGCACATCAATCGGTGCTTTTGAACGAGTGCATCGACGCGCTGGCGATCAAACCCGACGGGATCTACCTCGACGGGACGCTGGGCGGCGCGGGCCACTCGCTGCAGATCTGCCGGAACCTCACCACCGGCAGGCTCATCGGCGTCGACCGCGATCTGGTCGCGCTGGAGGCCGCAAAGAAGCGGCTGTACCGGCACGCGAAAAAAGTGACGCTGGTACACGATAATTTTGAAAACGTCGGCGCGATCCTCACCGCGCTTGGCCTCGACCGGATCGACGGGATGCTGTTCGATCTGGGCGTTTCATCTCCGCAGCTCGACGACGCGGAGCGCGGCTTTTCCTACATGGCCGACGCGCCGCTCGACATGCGCATGGACCGCGAGCAGTCGCTGACCGCCTATGAGATCGTCAACAACTGGCCGCGCGAAGAACTCAAATCCATCCTCTACGAATACGGCGAGGAGCGCTACGCCCCGCAGATCGCCGCCGCCATCGAGCGCGTGCGGACCGACCGTCCCATCGAGACGACGCTCGAGCTCGTCGATATCATCCGCTCGGCCATGCCGGCCAGCGCCCTCCGGGAAAAGCAGCATCCGGCCAAGCGCAGCTTCCAGGCCATCCGCATCGCCGTCAACGATGAGCTCGGCGCTGTCCGCCAGGGCATGGAGGCCGCGATCGACCATCTGAAGCCCGGCGGCCGTCTCGCCGTCATCACCTTCCATTCGCTCGAAGACCGCATCGTCAAAAATGTCTTCCAGGACGCGGCCAAGGGCTGTACCTGCCCGCCGTCGTTCCCGGTCTGTGTCTGCGGACGCAAGCCGAAGATCCGGATCCTGACGAAAAAACCCATCATCGCCACGCGCGAGGAGGTCGAGGAAAACCCACGTTCGCGCAGCGCAAAGCTCCGCGTCGCAGAGCGCGTGTGAGTCTGAAAGGAGTCCGCTGCCATGGCGCAGTCCAATAGAAAATTCTATAGAGACAACGGCGCCGCAGCCTACGACGTCTACGCCTGGAACGATCAGGCGGCCCGGCAGTACGAAGACGGCCGGGCCTATGAGCGGTCCCGGCAATATGAGCTCCCCGAGGAGCAGGTCCGCGAGCAGCCCTATCGCCGCGTCAAGTCCCGCACAGCCATCGCGCCCTTCACGCTCGTCGGCATGCTGACCGTCGCCTGTCTGATGATCCTCGTGATCTTCGGCTACGTGCAGCTGTTTGAAGCCAGCAGCAGCGTCTCGAAGCTCGAAAACCAGCTCGCCAACCTCAAGGAGCAGCAGCTGATGCTGCAGAGCAAATATGACGCCAAGATCGACCTTGCCGCGGCCGAGGCGCACGCGGCCGAGATCGGCCTGACCAAATGCCAGCCGGAGCAGATCGTCTACGTGAGCTTTTCCGGCACCGACCAGGCGGAGATCTATACCCAGCAGCGCACCAGCGTCTTCGGCGAGATCCTCGACGCCATGCAGCAGAGCATCTTCGGCCTCATCGAGTATCTCCACCCCACAGCCTAAACCGCATATTTGACTCCCACAGCAGCATAAGCTTGGACAGAACCTCCCAGTTGGAAATCCGGCCGAACAGGGGCGGTCTTTGCAGACCGCCCCTTTTTTAAGCAGAAAGGCAGTTTCATGGCAAGAAAAATCATCCGCCTGCCGCGCACCAAGGAGCAGAAGCAGGCAAACAGGGAGCAGAACCAGCGGGCAAACCGCACCATCCTCCGCCGCACGCTGGTCCTGATGGTCCTGTGCGGCGTGATCGCGTTTGTTCCGCTCATCGGCACGCTCTACCATCTCATGATCACCGAGCATGACTATTACAACGAGAAGGCCATCAAAAACCAGACGCGCTCGACGAACCTCACCGCCACGCGCGGCGTGATCTACGACGCAAATATGAACGTGCTGGCCTCGTCGTCGACGGTCGAGACGGTCTTCATCGACCCCAACGAGATCGCCGAGCAGATGAAGCAGCCGGAAAACAGCAACCTGCTCGACCAGATCGCCCGCGGCCTCGGCGAGATCCTCGACGTCGAGCCCAGCTTCGTCTATGAGCAGGCCGCTGACAAGCAGTACCGCTATAAGGTCATCAAGCGCAAAATTTCCGAGGAGCTGGCCGACGAGGTCCGCGCCTTCATCAGCGAAAACAGCATCACCGGCGTGTATCTCGAGACGGATCTCAAGCGCTATTATCCCAATTCCTCCCTCGCCGCGCAGGCGCTCGGCTTCGTCTCGAGCGACAACAACGGCTCTGAGGGTCTCGAGGCCTACTACAACGAAGAGCTCTCCGGCACCGCCGGCAAGGTCGTCACCTCCAAGGGCAACTACGGCTCCGAGATGCTCTATACATATGAAAAGTATTACGACGCCTCCGACGGCAGCAGCCTCATCACCACCATCGACTCGACCGTCCAGGCCTACGTCGAGAAGAACCTGCAGAACGCCATCGATAAGTACGACATCAAAAACGGCGCGTTCTGCATCGTCATGGATGTGAACACGGGCGAGATCAAGGCCATGGCCACGCTCGGCTCCTACGATCCCAACAACTATCTGGAGATCTACGACGACACGACCGCCCTTCTGCTCGAAAACGAGCGGGCGGCGGCCCTCGCCCTGCCTGAGGCCTCTGCAGCCTACGAGGCCGCGATCGAGACCTACAAGCAGGACGTCGCGGCGGCCCGTATGGCGCAGTGGCGCAACCGCTGCGTGTCCGACGGCTATGAGCCCGGCTCGACCTTCAAGCTCATCACGCTGGCCTCCGCGCTCGATTCCGGCGCCGTCACGCTGAACGACTCGTTCTACTGCGGCGGCCAGGAAAAGTTCACCGGCCGTGAGCAGATCCTGAACTGCTGGAAATCCGCCGGTCACGGCGCGCAGACGACCGCCCAGGCCCTCGGCAACTCCTGCAACATCGCCTTCGGCCACATCGGCCTGCGCATGGGCGGCGACACGTTCTACGATTATCTCAAGAGCTTCGGCGTCATGGAAAAGACCGGCGTCGACCTGCCCGGCGAGGCCAGCGGCCTGTTCTACGAGCGTAAATACCTCAATGACCCGGCAAACTACGGCACATCCTACCTCATCACCTCCTCCTTCGGCCAGAGCTTCCGCATCACGCCCATGCAGCTCGTGCGCGCCGTGGCCGCGATCGTCAACGGCGGCTATGTGCTCGAGCCCTATATCGTGAGCGAGGTCGTGGACGCGGACGGCAATACCGTAGAGAAAAATGAAAAGACCATCCTGCGGCAGGTCATCAGCCAGCAGACCTCCGAGACGATGCGCACGCTCATGGAGCAGGTCGTCACCGAGGGCACGGCCTCCGCGGCCCGGACGCCCGGCTACCGCGTCGGCGGCAAGACCGGCACGTCCGAAAAGCTCGACGAATACGACGAGAACGGCCAGCAGGTCAAGGACAAGATCGTCTCCTTCGTCGGCGTTGCGCCGATCGACGACCCGAAATACGTCGTCCTTGTCGCGCTCGATACCCCGGCCTATTCGGAAAACAGCGAAAAATACACCGTCCACGGCATGTACATCTCCGGCGGCCTGATGGCTGCGCCGACCGTGCGCGATATCTTCCTCGACATCCTCCCGTACCTCGGCGTCGAGCCGGACTACGGCTCTGAGGATATCCGCGGCGTCAACTTCACCGTCCCCGACGTCATCGGCATGGACGAGACAGAGGCGGGCGAGCTGCTCGCCGAGAAGACCATCACCTACCGTGTGGTCGGCACCGGCTCCGTCGTGACCGACCAGCTTCCCGTCGCGGGCAGCCAGGTGCCCGGCAATTCGCAGATCATCCTCTACATGGGCGCGGAGAAACAGGCGACGCGCGTCGAGGTCCCGGATTTCATCGGCTGCTCCGTCGCGGACGTCAACTATCTGGCCTCGAATGCGGGCCTCTACGTCCAGGCCAAGGGCACGGATCGCACCGACGTCTATGTCCTCGCAGCCTACCAGGATATCGATCCCGGCACAGAGGTTGACAGAGGTACTACAATTACGGTAGAATTCTCTTCCACGGGCGCATCCGACTAAGGAGGACACTATGAAACTCAAAGAACTGCTGCACGGCCTTGACGTGCTGGAGCTGCACGCGGACGAAGATCTGGACATCAACGGCGTCCAGTACGATTCCCGGCAGGTCACGTCCGGCGATCTGTTCGTCGCGATCTCCGGCTTCCAGACCGACGGCCACAGGTATATCCCCAAAGCCATGGAAAACGGCGCAGTCTGCGTCGTCTGCGAAAAAAAGCCGGAAACGGACATTGCCTATGTGCTGGTCCCCGACGCGCGCGCGGCGCTGGCCGCGCTCGGCGCGAACTGGTTCGGCCATCCGTCGGACAGCATGTGCATGATCGGCATCACCGGCACGAACGGCAAGACCACGAGCACGTATCTGCTCAAGCACGTGCTCGAAAAGACCCTCGGCGCGAAGGTCGGCCTCATCGGCACCATCCAGAACATGATCGGTGATGAGATCCTGCACACCGAGCGCACGACGCCCGAATCCTTCGAGCTGCAGAAGCTGTTCGCCGAGATGAAGGCCGCGGGCTGCACGCACGTCATCATGGAGGTCTCGTCCCACGCGCTGGTCCTGCACCGCGCGGACCAGATCGCCTTCCGCGTCGGCGTGTTCACGAACCTCACCGAGGACCACCTCGACTTCCACAAGACCATGGACGCCTACTGCGATGCCAAGGCCATGCTCTTTACCCGCTGCCGGACCGGCGTCGTCAACGTGGACGATGCCTACGCCGGCCGCATCCTGGCGCAGGCCTCCTGCCGCTGCCTGACCTACTCTGCGCAGCAGCCGGCAAGCCTTCGCGCACAGCACCTGCAGCTGCTGTCTGACCGCGTGGAGTTTGACGCGGAATACGACGGGCAGACGCAACCGGTCACGCTCGGTATCCCCGGCATTTTCAGCGTTTATAACGCCCTCGGCGTCATCGGCGCGGCGCTCGCGCTGGAGATCCCTCTGCCCGCCATCGCCGACGCTCTGCGGACCGCGCAGAGCGTCAAGGGCAGGGTAGAGGTCGTCCCCACGCCGGGAAAGGACTATACCGTCCTCATCGACTACTCCCACACCCCGGACAGCCTCGAAAATATCTTAAAAGCCGTGCGCGGCTTCTGCCGCGGCCGCGTGATCGCGGTCTTCGGCTGCGGCGGCGACCGCGACCCGTTCAAGCGCCCCGTCATGGGCAGAATCGCGGCGCAGCTCGCCGACCTCAGCATCGTCACCTCGGATAATCCCCGCACAGAAGACCCCTATAAGATACTCCGGCAGATCCTGGCCGGGATGCAGGAAGCCGAGACGCCCTACGAAGTCATCGAGACCCGCGAGGCCGCCATCTTCCGAGCCATGGATCTGGCCCGGAAGGACGATATCATCGTCCTCTGCGGCAAGGGCCACGAGACCTATCAGGAGATCGGACACGAAAAACGCCATCTGGACGAGCGCGAGGTCGTCCGTGCGTATCTGGAGAGGGAAAGATGAAAGAACTGACACTCAGGAAAATCGCAGAGGCCTGCCACGGGACTGTCGCACCGGAGGCAGAGACCGTTACCGTCACCGGCGTCCAGTCCGACTCCCGCCGAGTCCGGCCCGGCGACCTCTTTGTCGCCATCAAGGGCGAGAAGGCCGACGGCCATGACTTTGTCGCCATGGCCGCGAGCCTCGGCGCGAAGGCCGCGCTGGTCGCAAGACCCGTGGAAGCGCCGATCCCCACCATCCTCGTCGCCGACACCATCCGCGCCTACGGTGATCTGGCGGCAGCCTACCGCGAGCACGCCGGGATCACCGTCATCGGCATTACCGGCAGCGTCGGCAAGACGACGACCAAGGAAATGACGGCCTGCCTGCTCGCGCGCAGCTTCCATACCGCCCGCACCGAGGGCAACCACAACAATAACCTCGGCCTTCCCATGACCATTCTCGACATGCCGGACGACACCGAGGTCGCCGTGCTCGAAATGGGCATGAACCACTTCGGCGAGATGGCCTACCTGACCTCCATCGCGCGGCCGGATATCGCCATCATCACCAACATCGGCACCATGCACATCGAGCACCTGGGCTCCCGCGAGGGCATCCTGCAGGCCAAGCTCGAGATCTTCCGCGGCGTGCCGAAAAACGGCGTCGGCGTCTTCAACGGTGACGAGCCCCTGCTGTGGAACGTCCGTGCGGACGGCGGCCACAAAAAATACTACTTCGGCATCGAAAATCACGCCTGCGACGTGTTCGCCACGGACATTCAGGAGCTTGAAGACGGCATGCGCTTTGTCGTCAGCGGCTTCGACCACCGCTTTGAGCTGTTTGTCCCCGTGCTGGGCCGCCACACAGTCTATAACGCGCTGGCCGCCGTCACGGCCGCGCTCCTGCTCAAGATCCCGCCCGAGACCATCCAGGCGCAGATCTCCGGCTTCCAGAATACCGGCATGCGCCAGAAGATCTACGAGCGCGACGGCTTCACCATCATCGAGGACTGCTACAACGCCGGTCCCGAGTCGACCGAGGCCGCGCTCGATATCCTCGCCGGTTTCCGCGCGCGGGCCAAGGGCCGCTGCATCGCTGTCCTCGGCGATATGCTCGAGCTCGGCAACCGCTCGGCTGCGGAGCATTACCGCATCGGCCGCATCGCCGCGGCGAAGGTCGACATGCTCTACACCTACGGCACGAATTCCGAGCGCATGGTCTCCGGCGCGATCACCGGCGGCATGAAGCAGAAATTCGTCGAGCATTTCGACACGCACGAGGACCTGGCGCACATGCTCAAGATGCGTGCCCGGCCCGGCGACGTGATCTTGTTCAAGGGCAGCCGCGGCATGCGGATGGAAAAGGCCCTGTCGCTGTTTTTGAAGGAAGAAGAGTCGTAACTGCACGGCCTGTAGTTTACAAGAGAGAGTCTCGGAGGGATCCAGAATGGATGCAATGTTTTTTATTGTTCTCGGCGCGACGCTGGTCTCGTTTTTGCTGACGCTTGCGTTCGGCCGTTTCGTTATCCCCATGCTGCGCGCGCTGCACGCGGGCCAGTCCATCCGTGAGGTCGGCCCGCAGTGGCACAATTCCAAGGCCGGTACGCCGACCATGGGCGGCATCATGTTCATCGCCGCCATCCTCCTCTGCACGGTCGGCTTCGGCTGGAAGAGCATGGTGGAAAATGCTGACTACACGCATCTGTACGTCCTGGGCCTTGCCCTGTGCTATGGTCTGGTCGGCTTCGCCGACGACTTCGTCAAGGTCAAGCTCAAGCGCAATCTCGGCCTCACCGCCAGCCAGAAGTTCCTGCTGCAGCTCGTTGTGGCCGTCATTTTCCTGTTCGTGCTCAAAAAGAGCGGCGACCTCAGCTGCGACCTCTATATCCCGTTCTGGAACCTCGATCTCGAGATCCCGACGGCGGTCTATATGATCTTTGCTGCCTTCGTCATCGTCGGCTGCGTCAACGCCGTGAACCTCACCGACGGCGTCGACGGCCTTTCGAGCAGCGTGACCATCCCGGTCATGGTCTTCTTCGCCGCGACGGCCTATATCTACGGCCGCACGACGCTGGCCCTGCTCCCCGCGACGGTCGCGGGCGGCCTCGCAGCCTTCCTCTGCTACAACTTCCACCCGGCCAAGGTCTTCATGGGTGACACCGGCTCGCTGTTCCTCGGCGGCATGGTCTGCGGCATGGCATTCGCGCTCGATATGCCGCTGATCCTCATCCTGGTCGGCATTATCTACATCTGCGAGACGCTCTCCGTCATCCTCCAGGTCACGTATTTCAAGCTGACCCACGGCAAGCGCATCTTCAAAATGACCCCCATCCACCACCACTTCGAGCTGTGCGGCTGGAAAGAGGAGAAGATCGTTTTCGTCTTCACCGCCATCACCCTCGTCATGTGCGTACTGGCCTATCTTGGCGTTATGAACCGGTATTGATCCCGGTTTTCCCGGAAAGGAGCGACCCCCTATGGCAAGCCGTCAGGACGGCGTCACGCAGCTGTATGATCTCCCGCAGGGCGGAGGACCGGAGCGGCTGCCGCAGCCGGAAAAAACAAAGGATAAAGTCCTGCTTGACGAGCGCGGACTGCTGGATCTGCCGTTTCTGGCGCTGACGGTCCTGCTCGTGCTCATCGGCGTGATCATGGTCTTCTCGGCCTCCTACGCCCGCGCGTACTACCTGACCGGCAACTCGACCTACTATTTTGCCCGCCAGGCCATCTTCGCCGTCGCCGGGATCGCCGGCATGCTCTTTGTCAGCCGGCTCAACTATCAGCTCTGGCGCAGCGCCTCGTTCATCATCCTGCTGGTCTCGGTGTTTTTCCTCATGCTCGTGCCGATCATCGGCTCCACGGCCAACGGCGCCAAGCGCTGGATCGAGGTCGCGGGCATCCGCTTCCAGCCCTCCGAGCTGGCGAAGATCGCCATCATCATGACCTTCTCCGCCCTCATCTCCACCTACCGCGACAAAATGCGGACCTTCCGCTACGGCATCCTGCCGTTCGCCGTCATCATGGTCGTCCTGTGCGGCCTGGTCGCGCTCGAGCGTCATTTCTCCTGCATCCTCATCATGCTGCTCCTCGCGGCCGCCATGCTGTTCCTCGGCGGCGTGCAGCTCAAATGGTTCGCCCTCGGCGGCATCGCCGTCGGCCTGTTCGCCTTCATCTATCTCAAAACGCAGGGCTATGCCGGAAGCCGCATCACCGCCTGGCGTGACCCGGCCTCCGACCCCACGGACAACGGCTATCAGATCCTCCAGTCGCTCTACGCCATCGGCTCCGGCGGCCTCATGGGCCTCGGCCTCGGCAAGAGCCGCCAGAAATATCTGTACTTACCCGAGGAGCACAACGACTATATTTTCCCCATCCTCTGCGAGGAGCTGGGCTTTGTCGGCGCGGTCGTCGTGATCCTGCTCTTTATTCTTCTCATCGTGCGCGGCTATTATATCGCCATGCACGCGCGTGACCGTTTCGGCGCGCTGCTCGCCGCGGGGATCTCCACGCATTTTGCGCTGCAGACCTTCCTCAACATCGGCGTCGTCACGAATTTCCTCCCGGCCACCGGCATTTCGCTCCCGTTCTTCTCCTATGGCGGCACGGCGCTGCTCATGCAGCTGTTTGAGGTCGGTATCGTCCTGGCCGTGTCCCGGCAGAACGACAATAAACTCCTGTAAAGCAAAAGGGGAGAGCCTATGAACATCGTCTTTACCTGCGGCGGCACCGGCGGACATATCTATCCCGCCATCGCGGTCGCCCGCATGTTCCGCGAGCGCCAGCCGGACTGCAGGATCCTCTTCATCGGCGCGGAGGACGGCATGGAAAACAAGCTCGTCCCGCGCGAGGGCTTCGAGCTGCAGACCGTGCAGATCTCCAACTACCAGCGAAAGCTGACCCCCGCCGCCATCTGGCACAATCTCGTGACTGTGCAGCGCATGTCCGCGACGTTTGCCAAAACGAAGCGCATCCTGAAGGACTTCCAGCCCGACGTCATCGTCGGCACTGGCGGCTACGCCAGCTTCCCCGCGCTCAAGATGGGCGCGAAGCTCGGCATCCCCACCTGCGTGCATGAGTCGAACGCCGTCCCGGGCCTCACCACGAAGCTCGTCGCGCGCACGGCCAGCCGCATCATGGTCTCCTTCGACGCCAGCCGCCAGCACTATCCCGACCCCGAAAAGGTCCTCCTGACCGGCACGCCCGTGCGGGAGGAATTCCTCTACGCCAGACGCCAGCAGGCCCGGCAGGCGCTCGGCCTCGGCGACGAGCCCTTGATCGTCTCGTGCTGGGGCAGCCTCGGCGCGCGGGAGATGAACAAGAAGATCGCGCAGTTCATGCGCTGCGAATGCGAAGACGGTACGCCCTTCCATCACATCCACGCCACCGGCTCCTTCGGCTGGCGCTGGATGCCGGACTACGTCAAAGAGCAGGGCGTCGACCTTGCCGCGCACCCGGCGCTGGACATGCGGGAATATATCTATGACATGCCGCAGGTGCTCGCCGCGGCGGACCTCATCATCTGCCGCGCAGGCGCGGCGACCATTGCCGAGGTCTGCGCCAGCGGCACGCCCTGCATCATGGTGCCGAGCCCGAACGTGACCGGCAACCATCAGGAAAAGAACGCCCGCGTGCTCGAAGACGCGGGCGCGGCCGCCGTCGTCCGCGAAGCGGACTGCGACGGCAGAAGCCTCTACGAGACCGCAAAGGCGATCCTCTCGGATCCCGAGCGGACCGGCGGCATGCGCACCGCCGCCCGCGGCATGGCCGTGGTCGACGCGGCCGAGCGCATCTACCAGACCGCGATCGAGCTCGCCCGGGGCTGACACGAAGCGCCTCCGGCGCGCATAGGATGGGCAAAATCCAAGGTATGAAGGAGAATGCCCATGCCAGCAGCGCTGCTCGTTTCCAAGTCGCCGCCGCTCTGCGGCGAACTGACGGTCCACGGTGCGAAAAACAGCGTCCTGCCCATCCTGGCCGCGACGCTGCTATGCAGGACGCCCTGCGTCCTGCATAACTGCCCCGATATCCTCGACGTGACCCACACGCTGCAGATCCTGCGCCATCTCGGCTGCAGCTGCGAGCGCAGCGGCTCGACCCTTTCCATAGATCCGCGCGGCTTTGCGGAAAACGCCGTCCCACCGGCGCTCGCAGGCTCCATGCGCGCCTCGAGCCTCTTTCTCGGCGCGCTCCTGGCCCGGACCGGGGCGGCCGCGCTGACGCTTCCGGGCGGCTGCCCCATCGGCGCGCGCCCCATCGACTATCACCTGCAGGCATTCCGCGCTCTCGGCGCGTCCGCCGAAGAAGAAGGCGGGACTGTCCGCTGCCGGGCGGACCGGCTGCACGGCGCGCGCCTCCGCCTGCCCGGCCCCAGCGTCGGCGCGACGGAAAACGCCATGCTGGCTGCCCTTGGCGCAGACGGCTGCACCACGATCGAAAACGCCGCCTGCGAGCCCGAGATCGCCGACCTCGGCGCGTTCCTCTGCGCCTGCGGCGCAGATCTCCGCGGCGCCGGGACCCCAACGATCGAGATCGAGGGCGGATACCCGCTGCACGGCGCGACCTACACCATCCTCCCGGACCGCATCGAGACTGCGACCTATCTCTGCGCCTGCGCCGCCTGCGGCGGGGCGCTCACGCTCCGCCGCGCCGCACCGGCGTCCTGCGCGGGCGTGATCGAAGCGCTCGGGCAGTGCGGCTGCCGCATCCGCTGCGGCTATGACACGATCGCCATCCATCGGCAGGGGCCTCTGACGGCCTGCCGCCCGGTGACGGCCCGGCCCTATCCCGGCTTTCCGACCGACGCAATGCCGGTCCTGCTCGCCGCGCAGCTCGGCGCGCAGGGGAAGACCTCCTTCACCGAGACCATTTTTGAAAACCGCTTTCTCTATGTGCAGGAGCTGCAGAAGCTCGGCGCAAAGCTCAGCCAGGACGGCCGGACCGTCCGTCTGCAGGGCGCGGAGCCGCTGCACGCGGCGCGCCTGCACGCCGGGGATCTGCGCGGCGGGGCCGCGCTGGTGCTCGGGGCCATGCAGGCCGAGGGGGAAAGTACCATTTTTGGAGTAAAACACATCCAACGGGGATATGATAATCTCGAAGCCGCGCTGCAAAGCGCCGGCGCTCGCCTCAAAACAGTGGAAATTCCCATAAAGGTGTGATATAATCTCTCCATTCTGTAGCGTCAACTGATGCTAGCGTCAGTTGACAAGGGCACACATGCCCGCAGGACGCGCCGGCCTGTCTTTCGCTGCGTTATCGTCCTTGACAGGCGCCAGCCTGCCTGCGTCCTCTGCCTTGAGAAAAACGCGCCGGAGCGCCCGGCGGGTCTTCGAGTTTTCCCGGAGCATGGACGG
>OKUQ01000584.1_pt1 | contig 20687 bp, 10 predicted proteins | sample 1606811 | NCBI WGS metagenome assembly OKUQ01 (sample SAMEA3882546, study PRJEB24775) | human gut metagenome | biome: human-associated habitat; feature: intestine environment; material: feces | place: Netherlands | collected 2009/2010
TCGTGGCGAAACCTCCCCCGCAATCCACGTGCCGAGCGGCGCGGTCACAGCCGCCACCAACCCAATGATCAGCGCGGCCTTCACATGCACCAGATTGCGCTTCAGATTCGCCACGCTGGTCGTGATCGAATTCGGGAACATGGCCAGCAGCGAGGTGCCGCGCGCGATCAGGTCGGATGCGCCGAACAGAATCGACAACGCCGGCACCGCCAGCGCGCCGCCACCAATACCCAGCAATCCCGCCAGCATGCCGATGACCACACCCAGTAGCACCATGCAGACACCGGTCGCCACCGTCATAGTGATCTGGTGGTCGCGTGACGGCACGAAACTCACCTGGTCGACCACCACAAAAACAAGAAACACCACAAAAATCCACCGCAGTGCCAATTCCGGCAACCGCGAGAGCAGCCAACTGCCGACCTGCCCGCCTACGAACATGCCGCAGAACAGCAGAGCCGCGGCAAGCCAGTCGACATTCCCGCCGGCCGCATAGGAAACAACGCCGGAAATGGCGGTCGGCACGATCGCCAGCATGGACGTGGCGGCCGCGTTGCGTTGAGATAGCCCCAGCCAGACGAGCGCGGGCACGATCACCGTGCCGCCGCCAATGCCGAACATGCCGGACAGCACACCCACCAGCAGTCCGACGGCGACCAGCACCACGATTCCGCGCGCCGATTCGTCCAGCCCTGCCGGGTCGTTGCCGAACAGCCGATCCGCTTTTCTCCAATCGCCGCTCACCTTGCCGCCCACAGCCGATTCCTTTCCGCGTATTTCCACGCCCGATACTAGCTATTCGCGGCACGTCGCCGCCCGTTGGTTTCATATTCCGCCCACGCGGCATCCGTCGTCATGCACGACGCCACGGCCGCCCCGTATATGTGCCCACGCGGCATCCACCCGCACGCATACCAGCCACGTTGTCCGGAAGAAGCAATGCGGCACGGCGGGTCTATGACTAGCCCCGCACGCCGGAGGAGTGGCGCGGGCCACCAGCACCAGCACCCTCTCGCCCACCGGTCAGTGCGGCACCGGCCACGCGACCGTGCCGCACGAGCCACGACCGCCGCCACAGCCCAGCGAGCCGCACGAGAGCACAGCCCGCCACAAATACAAGCAACCCCACAACAGCAGCCGCCACAGCCGTCATCTCCCCCGGCTCGTCGTATTGCGTGGTGTCCGGGACCTTCGGGTTCGGAATCCTGTGGCCGCGCACCAGCAGCCGGTGTGAGTTCACTCCGTATGGCGTGCAGGTGATCAGAGTCGCGTAATCGGCGCCCGGCTCGATGTTGAGTTTGCTGATTTCGCTTGGCAACACCACTGAGATCTGGTCCACTTTGTACGTGTAGGTTTCGTCGAGCACGTGGAATGCGAAGGTATCGCCTTTTTGCAGCTCGTCCAGGCCGGTCAGCAACCGGGCGGATGGCAGTCCGGTGTGTCCGGAGACTACCGCGTGCGTGGTCGCTCCGCCTACTGGCAGCGAGGTTCCGGCCAGGTGTCCGGCGGCGATTTGCAGTACGCCGTCGCTGGTGCCGTGGTATACGGGCAGTTTCACTTTGATGCGTGGTATGGTCACGTACCCCATGATGCCGGTGCCGGTTACGTCGAGGGTTGCGTCGTATTCGCGTTTTTGCTCGTCGGTCATGTGCCAGCGGTCGCTGTTGGTGACGAGCCGTTCGTTGTAGGCGTGTGCCGCGTCGAGCATCGCCTTGCGTTCGGCGCCGGACATGTCTTTGGTTTGTTCCACGTAGCCTGCTACGGCGTATGACTGGTGCATGCGGTTCCACCAGTCGCTGAATGTCGGATACGCGATGAGGCCCAGCGCACCGATCATGGCGATTGCGGAAATGGCAATCATCACATTGAGCAGCGCATTCGATTTCTTATGCTTGGCAGCCGGTTTAACCTGCGCACCCGGTTTAACCTGCGCATCCAATTCGACTTGCGCAGCTGGCTTGGCGTCCGATTCATCCGTCACGTTATTTATGCTACGCCCGCTTCCGCAAAGCCGTCTTGGCAACGATCAGCAGCACCAAACCAGCGCCCAAGATGGCCACGGCAATCCAAGCGGCCTGCTGCACGTCGGCGCCGGTGTGCGGCTGGTCCGGCGTGGTGGGTGGCGTGTGCGTGTTGGTGATTTCAGTGGAGTCGCCTTCCACATCGGAGATGGTGGTGTAGCCGTCGGGCACCGCCGCTTCGACCACGGTCCATTCGTGGTCCGCGTCGAGCGCTGTCCACGAATGCGTCCACTTGTTGGACTCGTTCAGCTTCACGTTTTCCACGGGCTCGCCGTCGCGCAGGAGTTTCACGGTGATGGATTCGGGGCGCTTGCCGTCGGAATTGTTCCGGTCATTCCAGATTTTGCGCACGGTGCGTTCCACGGTTTTCGGCGGTTGCGCCACACATTCGGTTTTCGGTTCGATACTCAGCACACGCGACCCGCCGGAGACGCCGTCTTCGGGCACTGCGACGAGCATGCTGCCGGAAGAGCACGTCCATGTCTGGTTCTTTCCGGAGGCGTTGGCGACCTTCACGTCAACGCTGTCGGACACGGCCAAGTACAGGCCGTCGGACAGTTCGGTGAAGGTCAGATGTCCGGAAGCGTTGGTGACACCGGTTGCCGTGGCGTCGGGTTGGTTCACTGCGATGAGTCCGGCGAGCGTGTTGGCCATGTCTCGCCACACCTGCGCGTCCTTGCCGGTCATCTTCGACCAGTCGACGGGGTAGGCGGTGGAGTCGGTGAACGGTGCGACGGGTTCGAAGGTGGCGCCGCCGCTTGCCGGGATCTGCCCGACTTTGTAGAGGTTGAAGCTGGCGTCCGAAATGGCGAAGTTGGTAGAATCGTCGCCAGTTTCGGAGTCCGAGCTTTTATGTTGGTAAGAAATGGCGATGCTGCCGCTGGCAAAGTCTGTTGTTGGCGCCGCGACGGCATCGCGAGTAGTGAATGCACAGGCTGCCGCGGCGAATGTGGCGGCGATTGCGCAGCATGCGGCGATGACGCGGCTTGCGATCGTGCGTTCCTTCATTGCCGACCCCTCTTCTGTGGATTGGAAAGTAAGCATGTTTGATTCGCCCCCAACGGCAAACCGGAAAATATATGGAGCCAGGCTGGATACTCAAGAAAATTAGGCAGTGTACAAGGGATTGAGGTGGTCCAGCCCAGCATATGTGGGTTCAGTTATTATTTAATTTTTAGTTTTTAAATTATGTATTGCGATTCCCGTAAGCCGCTGCTGACTTGCGTCAACGCGGCTCACGGGTTTCGCATGGTTACTTCAGATTCTTATGGAATCCGGAGGATCAGGCGTTGCGACGACGCAGAGCCATCACCAGGGTCGCGCCAGCAAGCACGAACACGGCGATACCAGCCACGTACAGCAGCACAGTGCCCATGCCACCGGTGGACGGAAGGTTGGAGCCCGGCATATCGACGAGCTTGTTGGTCAGGTTCTGGGACGTGTCCAGGTTGACCGTCGGAGTACCATCGTTGAGCTTGTGGGATGCAGTAATCTCGATTGTCGTATCGGCGACAGTGTTGTAGCCTGCCGGAGTCTTGGTTTCGGAGAGGACATACTTACCAGCATCAAGGCCGATGATGTTGAACTTACCCTGCTGGCCTTCTTCAGAACGAGAAGTAATTTCAGTCTTAGCCGTAGTATTTTCAGTATTAGAGACAGCTGGACGATAGGCATTCTTGGTGGAATCCCAGACGAACTTCACGGCGTCGCCCTTATGACCAGCTGCAGATTCATCATACTTGTACAGGGTGAAGCCTGCGCCGGAAAGCTCTTTACCTTCTTCAGCCGCATTGGCATACTTGGTGTTGTCGATCTTGAAGGAGTAGACGTACACGTCGTTGCCCGGGGTGTGGCCAGTATCGCCTTCGCCGCCAACATTCGGGTTGTTGGAGTAATCGAGGGAGACGCCGTTCTTGTTGGCGGTAGAAGCACCGCTCTCGTGGGTGACTTCAGCATCCGCGTTCAAGTGAGCGGCATACTCGACTTCCACGGTGATCGCCTGAGTGCCGAGAGCAGCGGCATCGAACTTAGTCTCCGAGTTACCCTTATCGACAACATTCTTCAGATCGGCAATGGTCAGAGACCAGGACTTGGAACCATCAGTACCGGTGACAGCGGTCGGATCAGTCTTGGTGTAAGCGCTATCAGCCAAGGTCAGCGTGGTCTCACCGTACTTAACTTTGACGGAGTTGATCTTCTCGAAGGCGATGCCCTTGCTCATCGTATCGTTGAATACGACCTTGTAGGAATCGTACGCCTTGAGATTAGCATTGGCCGGAATGGTCGCGGTCAGGCGGAAGTTGAAGGACTCGCCGATGGCGTGGTCGGCGGTGTTACCCCAACCATTCGCATCAGTCGATTCGACGTCCTTATCGTCCTTCTGATCCTGGACTTCCTTCTTCACAGTCGGGACACTGGACTTCGGGTCGACGGTCACATTGCCCACGACCTGCATGATGTAGGCGCTGTAGGCATCCTTATCGGCGAGGCCAGCGGAGCCCTTCGAATCGACAACAAGATAGTAGCCAGCCTCGTTGACGGTACCGCTGTATGCGGTCTTACCCGTGTTCTGAGTCAGAGCGGTCTTGGAAGTGGTCAGATTGGCCGTAGCGCCAAGAGTCTTAGAGAAAGATTCCGCAGTCGTAGTACCATTGTTGGTCGCCAGCTTTTCGGCAACCTTAGCAGCGGTCTGGTCCGTGCCAGAGAGGCCGGCCCAAGTATACAGCGCGGTCTTACCGGCTTCACTGACACCACTGCCCCACTCAATGTTGCTGAGGGTGCTAGAAGTGACAACGCCTTGTTCGTTCTTGGTTTCCTTCAGATCACCCTTGAACACCTGGTAGGCATTGAAGTTGTGGTTGTCATTCGTCTCATTCACCGTGATGGTGTAAGACGGCGCGGTACCCGGATCCGCCATGGCGGTGGAGGCGCCGGCGAAACCGGCGACGGCCATCGCTGCGGTGGCTGCCACAGAGACGAGGCCCTTGAGAACCTTATTCATTGTTCTCCCTTTCTTCGTAATCGAAATTACTTTTTCCTTTTCCATTCATATTCAGTTATTGCCTAGTGGGCAGTGGGTCGCTACGCTACGGACCAGTCCCCCTTCTCCTAGACGAGTTCATCATTGCCGCCTCCTGACCTTCAGGGCCATGCAGGCCGCAACAACAGCTACCATCGCCGCAGCAATCGCCGCCGCGAAAATCTTCATATTCCCTTCGCCGCCAGTCGCCGGCAACACCACTCCCGGCTGGTTCTTAATCCCCCCAACCGCGAAGTCGAACACATCAGAGTCGTAAGTCTTATCGGCAGTTGTGAAAGTGCCCGTCTTATCCGTATTGCTTTCAGCAACGCTGTTCGAATACCAGTTGCCGGTGCCGTCGCTGTCGGACTTCGGGCCGAACGCGAACGTACGAACGGTGGAATCGAGATCATAACCGTCAGGCGACTTGGTCTCTTCCAGCGTGTACGTGCCCCAATCCAAGCCTTCCAGCTTGAACTGGCCTTCAACCGGGTCCACGTCATAGATTGTCTGAGCTTTACCGTCAGCGTCTGTCGGAGCCGTGCACTTATTGCCTGCGGCGGCCTTGCAGTCGGTAATCGTAATCGCCTGCTGCTGGGCTATGCCAATATCCGTGTACTCAGCCTTGCCGGTAGTTGCATTCCAGCCGAAGCTCTTGGTTTTCGTCAGCTTCCACTCCGAACCGCCGAGTTTCTTATCGTTCTCGGAATCCGAAGAAACCTTGTTCCACGAAATCGCACCAGTATTGCGAGCATTCGGAATCTTGTTGCCGGCAATCGTATTCCCCGAAGCATCGGTGATCGTAGCCGTGCCATTCGCAATCGTCACCGTATACGAGCCGCCAGCGGTGTAACCGTTCGGCGCGACCGTTTCAGTCAGCGTGTACGTGCCATCCGCAAGATCGACCACGCGGAACTTACCAGGTTCGGTGTTCATGTCGCACTTGCCGAGCGCGTCACCGCAGGAGTAGACGATAGGAGCGGCACTCGTGTCGGAACCCTCGGCATCGTTGACGGCAATCACGTTTGTCTTGTTGGACTTCAGCATCGCAGCGGACGCGTGAGCCTTCACCTTGGCGACCGAAGAAGTGACCTTGCAACTTTGCGGTTTTCCTCTCTGCTTGTCGGAATTGGTATTCACGTACATGTCGGTATAGGTACCGTCCCAGAATGTGAACGGATCACCGGTCGCATTCTGACCGTTGCTGTTGTACCAGCCACCATTCTGCGGGTCAGCACTGTTACGGAAGTAGTAGCCGTGATTCGCTGCAACGTTCACCTTCGGAATGCTGGCCACCACGTAGTCGTTGCAATCGCCCGCATCCGTCATCTTGACCGCAGGCCAGCTCGTGCCGGTCTTCGGCTGATAATGCAGGTAGTAATTGCCATCTCCCCAATTGACCGTGGACTTCTTGAAATACACGTTGACGGTGGAGTCATCCTTCACTGTGATGGTGACGGAAGCCATGGCGTTAGAAGAAGTCACCACGGTAATGGTGGACCTGCCGGTCTTCTCGCCAACGACAGTAACGGTTTTGCCACTACCCACTACAGTAGCAACACTGGTGTCGCCACTGGACCACGATGTGATGGTATCGTTGGCCGGATCTGTAGTGGCCTTCAACTCGATGGACTTGTTGAGGCCAACCTCCGTAGAGCCAGAGATGGCGACGGTACCAGTGGTGGTGCTTCCACCGCTACCAGAGCCACCGCCGGCACTGCAGCCGGAAGGAGCACCGTTAACAGCCATGTGGTTCTGTACGTGCACTGCCGATTGACCAGCCTGAAGCGTGAAGTCTTGACTGCTCGCGCCATTGTGGTACCAGTCGGTAGCACTACCAGTATCGTCACCCTTGTAGAACAGATACGTAACAGCTTTAAACCCAGGATTGTCAATGGTGGCACTTATCCAGCCGCCACAATTCTCGGTATCTGCCCTCACGGCACTGGTCCAAGTCGTACCATCGAATGTGTAGTACAGCTTCGTTTTGCTACTCGCGGTGTAGCCATCCGCATTGAGATAGAACGTAGTAGTGTTCTTCGTATCCGCAGGCGCACCAGTAACCCTGACGTTTATCGTCGTGCACTTCGAACTATCCGCAACAGAGCATGCAGTAATCGTGGCGATACCGTTCTTCAGACCGAGCACCGTGCCATCGTTCACTGAGACAACAGCCGCATCGGAGCTGCTCCACTTGACGGCTTGGGGAACGCCATCTGTCGCGCCTTGCGAATCTTTAACAGTTGCCGTCAAGTCAACGGCCACATTGTATACAAGATCAACCGAAGACGTAGATCCGCCATTGTATTGAATCTCTACGGTTTGCACTGCTTTGGTGGAATCGGTGATTTGATATGCTTCGCTGGAACCTTGCTTCTGCAGCTGCCATTCCGAACCGGACAATATCTTGTTAGCGTCAGCACCATCGACCTTTGACCATTCCAGCGCGGCGCCTTCTTTCTCGTTGATAATCTGGTTGGAATCGGTCAGCTTCTTGTCCGCATTGGTGCCGGTAATTTCGTTGCCCTCAGCATTGAACACATGCGCGATACCCGTGTGGGTGCTTTCATCGTCACCAGTGTTGATTTGGTAGATATACGGATTGACCGTGTATTCAGTGCTGTTTGTGGCAAATTCCTTCACGAAGTACTTGGCGTTCCTCTCGATGCCTTCGAACTTGATGATGCCATCATCGTCATTGCCATCGGTGAACTCGCCATCAGTGATGGTGCCCAAGGAAGGCGTTCCAGCCTCCGCGGCCTCAAGGGTGCCGTACACCTTCCAAGTGGTGCCCTCCAACGCTTCGCCAGCGGAGTTCGCCTTGTTCCACTGGATGGCCGGGCAGTTGGCGATCATCTGGCCGTTCCACGGCAGGTTGTGACGCTCCTGGTCCATGTTGAGCACGGAGGCGGTCTTGCCTTCCCAACCTGCATCAATGCTCTCATATTTGATTGCGGTCGGATTGTACATCATGAAGTCCTGGCCGACGTACACACGGCCATTGGTGCTCACGTGTGATTCGAAGCTGCCTTTCGGCACAAGGATGCTGCCGAGCATAGCGGCCGCAGGATCATCCGTGGTGAGCTTGTTGCCGCTCATATCTTCGTTCGCAACACCACCGCGAATGATAACGTTCGTGGCGTTCTTGAAGTTCCACATAATCTTCTGGGCTGCGGATGAGTACAACTTACGCACATTATCCGTTTCCTTCTGGGAGAAGCCACCACCAATTTCGGTATCCCCCCACCAGAAGCGCCAACCGGTATGGAAATCGATGTTGCTGCCGTCAACATTGATCACTACGGAAGCATCGTCAGGAATATCGACGAATTTGAAATCAACGCCACGGTAATGGGCAGAGGAAAGATCCGTACCTTTAATGTTGAAAACCTGCATGGCAGAGACACCGTCGCCCTTGAAGGTGATGAGCTTCTCATTGTTTTTTACACTGTTGTTATCGACAATGGTGGTGGTGTTGTTGTTATAGATGAACTTGTAACTGACAGAATTTCCATCGCCGTAGTTATACTTGTATCTGTCGATAGGATCTTCTGGCGCCACGCTAATTGTTATATCGGTACGTGTGTCCGGTATCTTGGACAACGGCTCAGAAAGTTTCTGCTGGATATAGTTTCCATAAGCCGAATAATCAGTGCCATTCACACTTTTCAGCGGATCTGATGCGTTGAAGGTAACGTCGCCATTGGCATCATTTTTCCAATCACCCTGTGTGGCCACGATAGAAGAGCGCTCCTCGTTGCTGCTCCACTTAGTCTCACCGCCGGCGATGGAAGCTTTGTATTTATAACCCCGCGCGGGTCCTGTAGGCTTATTCCCGTTCCACTGCGCGTAGCTCTGTCCAACAAAGCCGCCTTTGCCGTATGCGCCGACGGTACCTTGCACTCCGCCTGAGGTGAGGGTATCGATACCGGAATTCGTGTCACCAATCGCGAGCACGGTCTTTCCATTACCGGGACGGAACTGCGAACCAAAACCGACGGTGCCCCAGCGGAAACCGGCGCCGGTGTACGTGCCAGAGGAATCCGGAGCTTTCCACGAATCCTTCAGCGGCCTCATGACCAGTTTGCCGTTGACCACGGTAAGACCTTCGGCCTCTACTGCATACGAGCCATCAACATCGCCCTCATTGTTGATGCTTGTTTTATTATCCTTGTTCTTACCGACGTAAAGGTCACGACCTACGTAGGTTGCCACACCTGTATCCTCGCCAGCTATGTCAGAGGCGTCACCCAGCGTATACGAGGTCGGAGTGCACTTGGAGCCATTCTCCAAGGTGTTTTCGTCGGCCTTGGCGTTGTAGGCGGGGATGAGGGAGGTTACAGCTACGGTGGCCATCATGGCCACGGCCACCGCGGCGGCGGTCAGCGAGCGGGTACGCGAAAGCGCGCGGTCGGCTGCCGATCGCGTTCCTGAATAGTGTCGTGGTGCGTTGCCGGCACCATTACGCCATTGCCTCATCTTGTCCCCTATCCGCAAAGTGTTCACCCTTCTGAGTCCCTCAACTCGTGTTTTAGGTATAGCTTCTGCGCTGTTCCCATCTCCGGCAACGCAGCCGGAAACCTCTGTTTTCCCTTTTTCTCTGACCTACGGTTTACTATGATAGCCTTTGCAGTTATGAAAACAAAATGAAACAGAAAGACCCCCCTCTCACGGGGACAACGCTTTGAAGCCTGATATTCAACGGTTTGTCAACGATTGCAAAATCAAAAAACACATGCTGATCATTGAATGAAATTCATCATTCATCAGCCCCCGATTGGCGTGTCATGAAACACATCACTGCAAATTGTTTCATTTTTTTCATGAAAACGTATGACACACACCGTGACTATAGTGGGGGGTATCCCTTATCAATCCACCCCAGGCCATCACAATCAGCCCGTCGGCATTGACGGGCTGCGGAAGAGCAATGAGACTCGGCTCTCAGCGGCCAGTGCCATACACGGAATCGGTGCCGCGCAGTACGAGCTGGGCGCGCACAATCTCATGCGCGTTCTCAAGCGGCCCACCTTCGATAAGCTTCATGGCCTTCTGCGCGGCCGCGCGACCCATCGCATACGGATCTTGTCGCATGGTGGTCAGGTTCACGGTGTCGGCGTACGGCGAATCGTCGAAGCCGATAATCGAGTAATCAGAAGGCGTGTGGTGGCCGTACCGTTCCAAACGCAGCACCAGCGGAATCGCCATCATATCCATCTGGCAGCAAATCGCGTCCGGGAACTCGTCCAACGCAAGCAGCGCGGTCAACGCCGAGTCGGCGAAGGTCTTGCCACGCGGCACAGAGACGACGCGCCACTTGAAGTCATGGGAGGCCTCCATCGTCTTGCAGGCGCGGATGAAGCCCTGTCCTCGCGCATCGATGGAGGAATTAATGGAATCGACCGCATCGGAGCACACGTACACGATATTCTTGTGCCCCAGATTGATCAGATGCTGGGCGGCGGTGAACATGCCGTCCTCATCGTCGATGGAGATGGTGGCGTCGAAGCCGTTTTGCGTCGGCGTATTGATGCCAATAATCGGCACGTGGATGCGCTTGAGCTGCTGGATTTCCTTCGGATCCACGCCGAACGATGTCACGAATACAGCGTCCACGTTGCGGCGGACGGGCAGATTCGTGAAGAAGTCGCGGCGGTTTTCGGCGGTGTCGACATGCTGGAACAGCGATACGTCATACCCGGCATTATGCATGACGGATTCGATTCCAGCGAACACTTCCGTATTGAACCAGCTAGTGATCTCTTCATTCATCAGCATCGCCACACGGTACGATTGGCCGGATTTCAGCGACGTGGCGGAACGTGAGATGTTGAAATCAAGCTTGTCCGCCGTTTCCAGCACCTTGCGGCGCGTACGTTCGGACACCAGTTCCGGCCGCGTGAACGCGCGCGATACCGTGGAAATCGACACACCCGCGGCCTTGGCCACCTCGCGAATGCCTGCTCTATCCATCTCTCAACCCCTTTGCGGTTTCCGCATCATAATCACAAACGTTCCCAGCCTTGGAAACACTCGCTTGAGCGGCGATGCTCTCTCAATCTGTTTCTATCATACTGCGAACGTTGTCAAAAATCACGCCAGTGTTGCACAAATCGCACAAATTATCAAAATAACCGGGTAAACCGCGTAAAAAGCCCATTTCGTCCACTGATGCTTATAGCCCAGCTTGCCGTTGTAGTAGTGCACGAACGCCACGCCCACGCCCGGCGCGATCATCATCACGGCGCCGAACAGGCCGGCTGTGAACATCATCGAATTCTCATACTGGCGCATCAGAGCGAAAATCAGCACGAAGCCAAGCGTCACCGAACCGATGCTCATCATGTGCTGGCGTAGGCCGATACGCAGCAGCAGGTCCCACAGCAGACCAATCACCACCAGTCCGACTGACAACAGCACCTTCATGGCCTTCTGATAGCGCGACGCCACCCAGTCGAGCGCGGCAAGCACAACAAACGCAACGAACAGGCCGAAAACGGGATTCTGCGAGCCCAGGTCGAAAGCCTTATGCGATGTGGCGAGGTCGTACGGCACCTCGCACACCACGGCGAGAATGAACAGCTGCAGGCCGTACGCGACCCGGCTGTGCGTTTCACGGAAACCCTGCACCAGCAGCCACGCGTAGATCGGAATGGCGAACCAGGACACCACTTCGCTCAGGACCATCGCCGTCAGCGACGTCATATTGTTGGTATCGGAGCCGAAGAACAGCGGCACGATGGTGGTGCTGCCGGCGGACAAGGCCAACGCCACCGCGCCGATGACCTTAAGTTGGAACACCGTCAGTCCGCGACGCTTTTTCCTGTTGCGGCGAGCGCCGCCGAATCCGATTTGGTCGGTCGAATCGGTTCGAGCTCCCTGCTCGGCATAGCCTTCCATATGTCCTCCTATTGCGATTTTTCCGCGCGTCGCACGTGACACGTGCACCTTACGCACGTATGCCTTTTACGACTTGCGACTTTTCCTTGCGACTTTCCCGCACGCCACAGCGGCTTCCCGCACGTCCCATGCGTTTTAAGCTCAGCGCCCACCGCGCGCCTTATGCGTCCAGCACGAATTTCAGCAGCCCGTCGTAGTCGGCTCCGGTAAACGAACATACCGCATGTGCCGAAACGTCCGGGTCGTCCGCCGGTGAAATTTCCGTGCGGAAGTATGCCGCGTCGAGGCCGGCGGAATTGGCGCCGATGATGTCGTTGCGCTCGTCGTTGCCGACCATGAGCGCGTGCTTGGCGGTCACGAATTCACGGTCGAGCGCCAGCATGTACAGGTCGCGTGCGGGCTTGCGGATTTTCTCTTCACTGGAGATGATCACGTCGTCCAGTACGCTGGCAAGGCCGGTCTCTTCCAGTTCGGGGCGTGTGTAGCAGGCTTGCGCGTTGCTCAGCAGCGCCACGACCATGCCGGCGTCCTGCAGTTGTTCGATCATGTCGAGCGCGCCGGGGTACAGCCGGAACAGGCTGGTGCTGCCTTGGCGGAACGCCCATGCGGCTTTCAGCGCGGCCTGCGGTAGCGCGAGTTTCTTTTCCGCTTCCTCGCTGCGATTCATGAGCAGGGACCGGTAGACCGGCAGGATGTCGAATTCGTCCCACCCGTTGCGAACGATTGCACGGTCGGCTTGGTGGACCATTTCGCGGGCTTCGAGCTTTTCGAACTGGTCGCGCATCACGTCGACGGATTCGTACTGCGCGCCCAATTCGGTCACGCAATCGTACAGCGCCTGCCATGCGGCCTCGCTCTGCTCATCGGTACGAATGTCGATCAGCGTTCCGTACAGGTCGAAAAACACCACCTCGTACCGCGGATTGCGCGCTCCGATTCCCACTGTCGTATCCTTTCTGGTTTTCCGGCCCCATTGCCGTATCGGTTACGGCGACCGCAGCTTTGCAGTCGCTGTTTTGTAGCTTCCCTACTGAGAGTATTACTGCAACCGCCAGATTGCAAACGTATGCGGTGGAACAATCAAATAATCGCCATCACCTGCGCTCACATTGCCTTCCATCGGACTGACGGACGAGCCGAGACCACACCAGTATCTCCGTATTCCGCCAATCGGTTCCAAACCCGTTACGGCCACGTCAATAACGCCGACGTGTCTGCCTGGATTGGCGGCCATCAGATAATCGCCGACGCGGAACACGAGTTCGTCGCCTTCCGTATCGACGATATTGCGATTGCCGTCGAACCACTGTGGATCAGACTTGCGCAATGCAATCAACTTCGCGTAATACTCAATCAAATCGCGCTTCTGCCATGCACGGTTCCAATCGAGCCAGTTAAGCTCTTTGGCGGAATCGTAAGAATCAGAGCTGCCGAATTTGGTACGTGCGAACTCCTCGCCGGACAGCATGAACGGGATGCCAGCGGAGGTAAGCGTGATACCCACAGCCAGCTTGTTGGCGTCCATCACGTCGGTCAGCGCGGCCGCAATCTGCGGACCGACACCGGCCAGCCCTTCCGCCGAGAAATCGGCGTCATACATGACTTTTGGCACATCCACGGTATTTTCGTTAACGCCTTCGGCCACGGTGCTGCCCAACGAACCAGCCGCAAAGCTCGCGCACAACTTGTCCCACAGCGTGAGGTCGTCGTGCGCGGACACGTATTGAATGACCTGGCCTGCCACTCCTTCCGAATGTTTGCCGCGACGCCACGCGTTCACGGCCTCACGCGCAGCCGCTACGTTCTCGTGCATGCCACCGTTCACATAACCCGGGCGGTCCGAGAAGAACACATGGCCCTTGATGGTGTCTCGCGTGGTGTCGCAGAAGTGGCCGATGCGACTGTCAAGCTTCGACAGGCCTGACTTGTCAGCCAGCACGGTGTCGCTGGGCAGCGGCGCGGTGGCGCCCGCGGACCACGGTTCGCCGTACATGAGAATGTCGCGTCCACGGCCGGGAATCTCATCCAGAGCAGCACGCACGGCATTCATGGTGTCCACGTCAATCAGACCCATCAGGTCGAAACGGAAGCCGTCCATGTGGTATTCGCGCGCCCAGAACGTCACGGATTCCACGATGAACCGGCGGAACATCTTGCGTTCGGTGGCCATATCGCAGCCGCAGCCGGATCCGTTGGCCAGCGCGCCGTTGGGCTTACGGCGCAGGAAATAGTCCGGCACCGACCACTCAAACCAATTATCGGGCGAGAACATGTGGTTGTAGACCACGTCCATGATCACTTTGATGCCGGCGTTGTGCAGCGCCTGCACCATCTGCTTCACTTCGCGGATGCGCACCGACCCGTCGAACGGATTGGTGGAATACGAGCCTTCCGGCACGTTGTAATTGACCGGATCGTACCCCCAGTTGTAGCGATCGCAGGTCTCTTCGTCCACGGAACCGAAATCGTAAATCGGCATGAGCTGCACCGCGGTGACGCCAAGTTTCTTGAGATATGCGATGCCTGTGGGAAAGTCGGGATGCCCGTCCAGAGACGTACCGTCGTCGGTGAACGCCAGATACTTGCCCCGATGCGATTCGGGGAAACCGCCGGCGGGATCATTGCTGAAATCGCCCACATGGGTTTCCCAGACCACCGTCTGCGCAAGCGGCACGTCCGGCATATGGTCGCGGTACCAACCATCCGGATTGGTGCGGCTGAAGTCCACGACCATGCTGCGCCGGCCGTTCACACCGGCCCCGCGCGCCCACGGATCGGCGACGCGGTCCACGGAACCGCAATCGCGTTCAATCAAAAAGTCGTAATACACGCCGTGCTTGTTGTCGGCGAAATCGTACGTCCAGGAACCGTCGGTTTCAGGACGCATCAGGTACTGTCCGATCAAAGCGTCGCCGTCTTCCCCCGTAGAGCCGCGCATGAACAGTCGCAGTGTCACCTTCTGTGCGGAAGGCGCCCAGAGAGCAAACTGGGTGCCGGTTTCAGTAACAACGGCACCCAGCGGCCGTTCCAGACACAGCGGGAACGGTTCGGCGACGCTCGTATTCGGCTGTGCGAAGCTGTCTACGAGCGTCATATCCTTTGCCTTTCTTTAGCCCTTCACGGAGCCCGACATGGACTCCTGGTAGAAGCGCTGCATCACAATGAACAGGATGGCGATCGGAACGGAGATCACGACCGCGGCCGCGGCGAAGCGGGCAAACCAGTTCTGGATATATTCCTTCTGCAGCATGAGCCACAGACCCAATGCCACGGTGTAGTTGGATTGCGTACGGCAGATCACCTTGGCCATGACAAAGTCGAGCCACGGGGTCAGGAAGCCGATGATGGCCTGGTAGACGATCATGGGCTTGCAGATCGGGATGATGATCTTATGGAACACCTGGAAACGGGTGCAACCGTCGAGCAGGGCGGCTTCGTCCAGCGAGGTCGGAATGGTGTCCATATAGCCCTTCATCACGTAGAAGCCAGCGCCGGAACCGGCGGAGTACACGAGAATCAACGCCACGGTAGTCATGGTGCCGCTTGACAGGCCCAAGGCCTTCAAGATGAAGTAGATGGCGGTGACGGCCATGATACCCGGGAACATGCCAAGAATCAGCACAACGTTCATGAAAGTCTTGCGCACACGGAAACGCATACGGCTCATGCAGTATGCCACGGAGAGCACGAAGACCAGAGAAATCGCACAGGTGAAGCAGGCGATGATGAACGTGGTGCCGAACATCTTCGGGAAGTCCAGCACGTTGCGGTCGGTGAACAGCACCTTGTAGTTGTCCAGCGTCCACTCTTTCGGGAAGAAGGAGCTGGTGTACGGGGCGGTGTTCTTGTTGAACGACTCCGCGAACACCCACACGATCGGGACAAGCCAGATGACGGCCAGAACGGCCAGGAACAGGTGTGAGAACACGTCGCCTGTGATGCGGCGGATCTTCTGGTCGTGCAGAAGGCCGTGGCTTTCCACTTTGGCTACGGAATGCTTGTTGCTCATCGGAATGCCTCCTCGTTCTTATAGGAGCCGGAATTGCGGTAGGTGATCAGCGAGACGATGGCCAACACAATGAAGGTCATGATGCCGATCACGGCACCGAGGTTGTAGTCCTGCTTGTCCACGGTCAGCTTGTACAGCCAGGTGATAAGCAAATCAGTGGAGCCTGCGAAATCGCCCAGCGGGGTAGGATCGCCGCCGGACAGCAGGTAGATGACGTTGAAGTTGTTCACATTGCCGGTGAAGGTGGTGATCAGATACGGAGTGAGCACGAAGATGATGTACGGCATGGTGATCTTAGTAAAGATCTGCCACCAGTTGGCACCGTCGATCTTCGCCGCCTCATACTGATCGGCCGGAATGTTCTGCAGAATACCAGTAATCTGCATGATGGTGTACGGAATACCGACCCACAGGTTGATGACGATTACGGTGACACGGGCCCAAGTGGCGTCGGTGAAGAACGGCAGCGGGCCGTCAATCCAACCCCACGTCTGCAGCATGCGGTTCACCGCACCCTGCGGCTGGAGCATGGTGTGCATGACCAGCAGGGACACGAACTGCGGAACGGCGATGGACATGGAGAAGCAGGCACGCCAGAAACCCTTGAAATGGGTGGTCTTGCGGTTGATGATCATGGCCACGAACATGCCGAAGAAGAAGTTCAGGAAGGTGGCGAAGAAGGCCCAGACCAAGGTCCACACCAGCACGCGTCCGAACAGTGCGGCGTTAACGGTGCCGCCGCTGTTGGAGAAGACCTTGGCGAAGTTCTCAAAGCCGACCCAGTGGAACAGCACGAGGTGCTTGTGGTCGTAGCTGGTGAATGCCATGGAGATCATGAAGATCAACGGAAGCACGGTGAACACGGCGATGCCCAGCGTGGGCAGGAACATCAGCAGGACGTGAGCCTTGGCGTCAAGCAGCTCACGGACATCGTCCATGAAGCTCGGAGCCTTGCCGTTCTCTTCGAGCAGCACCTGGGACTTGTACGCGGCGCGCACGGACATGACCCACAGGCCGATGAAGGCGGCGGTGATGACCAGGGCAGCGACGCCGTACAGCAGGATGACCACGGAACGGTCAGGCTCGGTGTAGACCCAGAAGCCGTCGACCAGCTTCTTGCCGCCTGCATTGGTGCCCAAGGTCGGCAACTTGGAAAGATAGTCCACGCCATTGATTGCCATGAACACGAAGTATGCGATTTCCAGCGCCAGCATGGCAATGCCCTTGACATACTGCTTGCGCACGATATTGCCAAGACCAAACACCACTGCGGAAAGCTTAGTGAACAGGTCACCACGCCGGAACGCCGCCCTTACCGTGTAAGGCGACGGAGAAACATAATCAGCACCCTGCTTCCGAAGGCGCTTCATCTCCCGTGGGGAAAGAGTTGTTGCTGTCATTTCGACTGCCCTCTCATATGGATATTGAAAGATAAAAAAAACTTTGCTCCCGGACAAGGGGAAGGAGAATTTAAAAACCTTGCCCGGGAATGCAAAGCTCGGAGGAGGAGTGAGCCACTATGCAAAGTGGAGAGAGACACCGCGACTCGAAGCGCCTCTCAAAGCTGCAGGATGGCTGGGGGATTTGGCAGTGCCAACCACCTTGCATTCTTCAGTTATTGGATTTTTAGAATTACTGATTTCACTCAGCGATCTTGCCACCGGCCTGCTTGACCCAATCCTGGTACTTGGCGGCAGCGTTGTCCTTGGTGATTTCCTTGTTGACCAGGGCCTTGCCGAAGGTTTCGGCCGGAGTCCACCAATCGTTCATGCCGGACAGACCGGACTGCAGGAGAGCAGTGTTGGCCATGGTGTCGGACTGGGCCTTGGCTGCGATGTCGTCGGTGGTCAGATCAGACAGGGACTTGTCGGTCGGCGGGATGGCGCGCATCTCGTAGTGCAGCTTCTGAGCTTCGGTGGAGCCGAGGTAAGCCGCGAACTGAGCGGCGGCCTTCGGGTTCTTGGCGTTCGGGTTGTAAGCAGCGGCCTTGGTGGCGGCGAAGGACTTCATCTGCTTCTTCTGGCCGTTCACGGTGAAGGTCGGCAGAGAGGTGGCGGCGTAGTTGTCACCCAGGGCCTCCTTCACGTCCTTAGCGGACCAGGTACCGGAGAACAGCACGTCGGCGGAGCCATCCTTGATGGCTGCGAGGCCGGAAGCGCCATCGTCGTTGGAGAAGTTCGGGTTGGCGACCACATCAACCAGATAAGAGGTGATATCGGCGCCGTCCTTCGGGAAGACCATGCCTGCGTCAGCATCATTGCCCTTCTCGCCGAATAGGCTCAGGCCATCATAGAAGCCGTTGATGTACCAAGAATTCTGCAGGGAGAACGCGACCTTGGCCTTGGAAAGGATGGTATCGAAGTCCTTGGCCTCATCCTCGGTGATCTTGGACTTGTTGTAGTGCATGAACCACGTGTTGTCGGTGTACGGCACGCCATAGAGCTTGCCATCGGTGCCGGTGACGGAGTTGACTTCGAGGTCGCCGTTCTGTTCCTTCACCTGCTTCTCAGCGTCGGTGCCCAGCTGGCCAATGGCCTTGGCGTCCATTAGAACACCCAACTGATCGGAAGCGAACATATAGACATCGGCTGCCGCGGACGGATCAGTGCTGACCTGCTTGGAAGCATCGCCTTCAGAGACCACGTCATTCTTCCACGTGATATTGTATTCCGGATGCGCCTTGGCGAAGTTCTCTTCGACCTTGCCCAGCCAGTTGGTGTCCTTGGCCTGGTCTTCCTGCGGAGCCCAGACGCTCAGGGTGATGTTCTGGGTGCCGGAGGCCTTCTTATCGCTTCCACCATTGTCGGAGCCGCCGCACGCAGCGAGCGGAACCAGCATGGCAACAGCAGCAGTAAGTCCGATTGCCTTCTTCCAATCGATCTTCATTGATCTTCCTTTCCTCACATATCCTTGTGCTCTGCAACATCTCCGGTTGGATGGTATGGACCAAAACCCTGCATACGTTCACATCATCGTTTCTCGGATGATTGCCGGCCGCATTGGGGCTACCGAAAATGCATCAGTGCTTGTTAGCACAGCACGTTTCTGCCAACGTTTGCAATTCAGCGCTATGATTGTTTCAAAGAAACACCGCAAACCGCGAAATATCAAGGAGACACATCCTCATGCTTTCCCCCGCGCGCAACCCCCGGCCCTCGTGGCTATCCAATGCCGTGTTCTACGAGATCTATCCGCAGTCCTTCGCCGACTCCAACGGCGACGGCATCGGCGACATCCCCGGAATCACCGCGAAACTGGACTACATCAAGGATCTCGGATGCAACGCCATCTGGCTGAACCCATGCTTCGAATCGCCGTTCAAGGACGCCGGCTACGACGTGCGCGACTACAAGAAAGTGGCGGCGCGATACGGCACCAATGAGGACCTCGTGGCGCTGTTCGAAGCCGCGCATCAACGTGGCATGCACGTGCTCCTCGACCTTGTTCCGGGCCATACCAGCGAGGAGCACGACTGGTTCCGCCACAGCAGCGAAGCCGAACGCAACGCCTACTCCGACCGCTATATCTGGACGGATTCGTGGATCGCCGGCGGTGACGGGCTGCCGTTCGTCGGCGGCGAATCGCCCCGCGACGGCACGTATATATTGAACTTCTTCAAGTGCCAGCCGGCGCTCAACTACGGCTTCGCCCACCCTACGCGCTCCTGGCAGCAACCCGCGCTCGGACCGGAAGCCAAGGCCACCTGCGACGCGATGGTGGACGTCATGCGATTCTGGCTTTCGCTGGGAGCGGACGGCTTCCGCGTGGACATGGCCGACAGCCTCGTCAAGAAGGACGATGACGGCAAACCCTATACGATCCGCACCTGGCAGTACATGTTCGCCCGGATCCGCCCGGCCTTCCCCGAAGCCGCGTTCGTTTCGGAATGGGGACGGCCAGAGGAGTCGATGGCCGCCGGCTTCGACATGGATTTCTATCTCGATTGGCGTTGGGACGGCGTTCCCAACGGCTACAACATGCTGTTGCGCAACGTGGACGACCCGTTGAGCCGCAAGGGCGACAAGAGCTATTTCAACGCCGATTCCGGCACGCCGATCAGCGAATTCCTGGACGAGTACGAGCCGCGTCTGCGCGAAGCGGAAACGGCCGACGGAAATTTTAATTTCATCACCTGCAACCACGACACCGCACGCGTGGCGCCGCGACTGTCGCAGCGCGAAATCGCCCTGGCATACTGCACGCTGTTCGCGATGCCGGGCGTGCCGTTCCTGTATTACGGCGACGAAATCGGCATGCGATACCGCGCACTGCCCGGCAAAGAAGGCGGCTACGTGCGCACCGGTTCGCGCACACCGATGCAGTGGGGTGCGAACGACGCATCCGGAGCACTTCACGTGTCCGATTCTGCAGAATCGGACACTCGGGCTGGCGATGTGACCGGTGGCAGCTACCTGCCCGCCGACCCGTCCGCCGACGCCCCGACCGTCGCCGCACAGCAGGCCGACGCCGAATCACTGTGGCATACGGTGCGCTCCATACTCCACGTCAAGAGGGAATGCGACGCCTTGCGGTCGGGGGCTACGTTCCATGCAATCGAACGCGATAGAGTGTTCGTTTTCGAGCGTTCCACCCACCTGCAGAAGCTGATCATAGCCGTCAATCCAAGCCGCGATTGCAAAGCTTTGCAGTTACCAGATGGTAGTTATCGGACGATTTTCAGCATCGGCGAAAACGAAATTAGCGGCACTTCGCTGCGTCTAGGTCTGCAAAGCTTTGC
>OKUQ01000599.1_pt1 | contig 20250 bp, 22 predicted proteins | sample 1606811 | NCBI WGS metagenome assembly OKUQ01 (sample SAMEA3882546, study PRJEB24775) | human gut metagenome | biome: human-associated habitat; feature: intestine environment; material: feces | place: Netherlands | collected 2009/2010
CTTGCAGATCAGGCTGCGGGCATTGTTGTGATTGGTTATGTAGGTCGGGTCCTCAGAAAGCAGATAACCGACGATCTGGTTGATGGGGTTATAGCCTTTTTCGCTGAGTGCGCCATATACCGCGGTCAGGATCGTTTTCATTTCCTCACTGCTGTCCTCCGGTACCACAAATTTGATGGTGTTGTCATTCATAACGGTTAGCCTCCTTCTTTTGAGCTTGTGCCACTATCATAATATATTGTGCCCGGTTTGTAAATGCGTCCAACATTTCATTTGTGTTACAATTTCCCCAAAAGCACAAGATTTAGCGTCCGGCCGACAAAAAGGACGTGCCCATCGGGCACGTCCTTTTTCGCATAAAACTCAGCGCAGCGAAACGCCGAGGTCGTTTTTGAGCTTTTCGAGTACCGCGTTCATCACGCCGGTGGTGTCCTCGTCGGTGAGCGTACGGTCGTCCGCGCGCAGCTCAAGACTGAAGGCGATGCTCTTCTTGCCCAGGGCAATGCCGGGGCCGCGGTAGATGTCAAACAGCTGGACCGAGCGCAGCAGCTTGCCGCCGGCCTTCTTAATGCAGGCTTCGAGCATGCCGACCGTCATCGATTCCTCGCAGACCAGCGCCAGATCGCGGCTGACCGTCGGGAACTTCGGCAGGCTGTGGAACACGCGCTCCGGCGCGAGAACGGCCTGCAGGCCCGTGAAGTCGAGCTCCGCAACGTAGACCTCGCCACCAATGCCGTAGGTCTCGGCGACCAGCGGGTGGATCTGGCCGATGACGCCCATCTTCTTGCCGTCGATCACGATGTCGGCGCAGCGGCCGGGATGATAGCTCGGGTTCTTGGTGTCGGCGATATAGGTCGCCGGATGCACGTTCAGCTGGTCGAGGATCGCGTCGATCTCGCCCTTGAGCGTGAAGAAGTTCTCATGCTCGCCGTAGGTGCCGAAGATCATCCGCTTGGGCTCGTCGGGCAGCTTTTCGCCGTCCTTCGGCAGATAGATCTTGCCGATCTCATAGAGCTTGACGCCCTTATTCTTGAACGCGAAGTTGCGGGAGAGGATATCCAGCATGCTGGGCAGGATGACCGTGCGCATGATGGAGGTATCTTCGCCCAGGGGGTTCACGAGCTTGACGGTCTTGCGCAGCGGGCTGTCAGCCGGGATGCGGATGGCGTCGAACGAAGCGGGGGAGACGAAGGAGTAGGTGATGATCTCGCTGTAGCCCATCGCTCTGGCCGCCGCGCCTGCAGCGTTTTCAAGCTTCTGCGCGTCCGAATAGCCGCCCATGGTGGTCGCGCCGCGCATCAGCGTGGTCTCGATGTTGTTGTAGCCGTAATAGCGGGCGACTTCCTCTGCAATATCTGCCATGACGCGCAGATCCGGCCGCCACGACGGGACCTGGATCATGCCGTCCACGACCGGCACTTCCTCGCGGCGCAGATACTCGATCATATCCGCCTCAGGGATGTCGGTGCCGAGCAGGGCGTTGATGCGCTCCGGCTCGAGCTTGACCGTGACAGGCTGCGGGACATAGTTCAGCACGTCGATCATGCCGTCCATGACCTCGCCCGCGCCCAGCATCTCGACCAGCTCACACGCGCGGTTGACAGCCGGGACAGTCAGCATCGGGTCAATGTCCTTTTCAAACTTGGCCGAGGCGTCCGTGCGCATGCCGAGCGCCAGCGCCGTCTTGCGGATGGAGGAGCCGAGGAAGTTGGCGGATTCGAAGACCACGTCGACCGTATCGTCCACGATCTCACTGTTTTCGCCGCCCATGACGCCCGCCAGGCCGACCGGCTTGGTCTCGTCCGCGATGACGAGCATGTCGGGCTGGAGATTGCGCACATTGCCGTCAAGCGTGGTGAGCGTCTTGTCCTCGCCCGCGCGGCGGACGACGATCTTGCCGCCCTTCACGTAGCGGTAGTCGAACGCGTGCATCGGCTGGCCGTACTCGACCATGACATAGTTGGTGATATCGACGATGTTGTTGATCGGACGGATACCGGCCGAGCGCAGCCGCTGGCGCATCCACTTGGGACTCGGCGCGATCTTGACGTTGCGGACCATACGGGCCGTGTAGCGCGGGCACAGATCGTCCGCCTGCACGTCAACATCCAGCAGCTCGCCCAGATCTCCCTCTGCACCGCCCTTGACGACCGGCTCATGGTGCTTCATCGGCACGTTGAACGCCGCGGCGGTCTCACGCGCCAGACCGATGAGCGAGTAGCAGTCCGGGCGGTTGTTGGTGATCTCGAATTCCACGATGGAGTCGTCGTTGCCGATGACGATGTTCATGTCCTCGCCGACCGTGCAGCCCTCGTCGTTCAGGATCCAGATGCCGTCGGCATACGCCTCCGGGCAGTCATGCTCGGTGAGGCCCAGCTCTTTGTAAGAGCACAGCATGCCGCAGGACTCGACGCCGCGGAGCTTGCCCTTGGTGATGTGGATGCCGCCGGGCAGATACGAGTTGTGCTGCGCGACCGGGACGAGATCGCCCTCGTGCACGTTCTGCGCGCCGGTGACGATCTGCACAGGCTCGCCCGCGCCGCAGTCGACCATGCAGACCCACATATGATCGGAATTTTCGTGCTTCTTCATCGAAAGGACCTTGCCGACGACGACGTTCTTGATCTCGGCGTCCATGCGCTCGGTCGTCTCGACCTTCTGACCGGCGAGGGTCATGACAGAGTCATATTCTTTATCCGTAGCCGTGATGTCAACGAATTCGCGGAGCCATTTTCTCGAAATATTCATGTCGTACCCTCCTTAGAACTGAGACAGGAAGCGGATGTCGTTCTCGAAGATCATGCGCATGTCGCTGATCTTGAACCGGCGCATGGCCATACGCTCCAGACCGATGCCGAAGGCAAAGCCGGAATAGATCTCCGGATCGATGCCGCAGCCGGCCAGCACCTTCGGGTGCACCATACCGGCGCCCAGCAGCTCGATCCAGCCCTCACCCTTGCAGGTCGGGCAGCCCTTGCCGCGGCAGTTGAAGCACTGCACGTCGACCTCGCAGCTCGGCTCGGTGAACGGGAAGTGGTGCGGGCGGAAGCGGACGACGGAGTCCTGGCCGTACATGGCCTTGATGAGCGTCTCGAGCGTGCCCTTGAGGTCCGCCATCGTGATGCCCTTGTCGATGACCAGACCTTCGATCTGGTGGAACATCGGCGAGTGTGTCGCGTCGACCTCGTCCTTGCGGTACACGCGGCCGGGGGCCAGAATGCGGATGGGCGGCTGGCCGATGGCCTCCATGGCGCGGATCTGCATCGGGCTCGTCTGCGTGCGCAGGAGGACTTCCTCGTCGTCCGTCACGTAGAACGTGTCGCTGCGGTCGCGGGAAGGGTGGTTCTCGGCGATGTTGAGCTTGGTGAAGTTGTAGTCGGCAAGCTCGACCTCCGGGCCGTCAAGGATCTTGAAGCCCATGGAGATGAAGATATCCTTGGCCTCGTCGAGCGCCTTGTTCATCGGGTGCCGGTGGCCCAGCTGCACGGGCGTGCCGGGGATGGTCACGTCGATGGCCTCGGCCTCGAGCCGGGCCTCGAGCGCCTTCTCCTTGAGCTCCGTGCGGACCGTCTCGATCTTTTCCTCGATGGCGGCGCGGACGTTGTTTGCGACCTGACCCATGACCGGGCGCTCTTCCGCAGACAGCTTGCCCATCATCTTCAGAACGCCCGTCAGCTCGCCCTTCTTGCCGAGGAACCGCACGCGCAGCGCGTCCAGCTCACCGGCGTCCTTGACGCCGTCCAGCGCGCCGAGCGCTTCCTGCCGGATCTTTTCCAGTTGTTCTTTCATAAACGAATGCTCCTTTTCGTCATAATACAAAAAAATAAAGCCCTCCGTCCTGATAGGGGACGAAAGACCAGGCTTCCGCGGTACCACCCGCTGTTCGCAGAAAATCTGCGCTGCTTTTGGCCCGGTAACGGCGGCCATGCCGGCGCGTCCTAGTAGGGAAGACCCGTTCAGACGGCAGCTCCCGAGAGAAAGCCCCAAATCTCCGCCGGCAGACGGCTCTCAGCCCCCCGTCCTCTCTGCAGCCGGTCTTGGGAACCTCGATCACAGTTCCCTTGGAAATCAGGACAGCTCGTTCCTCGCTTTTCCAGATATCAGATGCATTTTAGCACAAAACCCCCCGCTTGGCAACAGCTTTTTCGGAAAAAAGCCTTTCCCGCAGGGGAAAGGCTTTTATAGGCTCAGACGGGGTCGCCTTCTGGGGCGCGGGCGTCGCCGAAGAAGAAGACGGCGACGGTCCCGGGGCCGGAGTGGGAGGCGACGATCGTGCCGATGTCGCAGATGCGGACCTCACCGTCCAGATGCGGGAAGGCGGCCTCCACGGCGGCCTTGGTCGCCAGCGCGTCCGACAGGCAGTTGGAGTGGCAGATGAAGGCCTTGCCGGCGTAATCTACGCCGCCCTGCGCGTGGCGCTTCATGGTCTCGACAGTGCGGGCGACGGCGTTTTTCTTGCCGCGGACCTTATCGTAGGCGATGATGCGGCCCTTGTCGTCCAGCCGCATGATCGGGCAGATGCCGAGCACCGTACCGATCGCGGCGGCCGCGCCGGACATGCGTCCGCTGCGGCGGTAGAATTTGAGCTCCGTGGAGTAGAACTGATGGTGTACGTTCTGCCGCATGGCCATCGTCCAGTCGGCGATCTCGTCCATGCTCTTTCCGGCATCGCGCAGATCGGCTGCGCCGTCGACCAGCAGGCCGTAGCCGGAGGACGAGCAGAGCGAGTCGATCACGACGAGCTTCCGCTCCGGGTATTTTTCCCGCAGGCTCTCGGCGGCCAGCATAGCGTTCTGCACAGAGGCGGTCATGCCGGAGCCGAACGCGATGTGCAGCACGTCGCCCTGCTGCAGCAGCGCATCGAAGAAGGACTCATATTGGAATTCGTTCAGCTGCGCGGTGGTCGGCAGCTTTCCCTCGTCCAGAAAGCCGTAGAATCGCGGCAGCGCCGCCGGGTCGCGGCCCATATCGTCCTCATAGCTGACGCCGTCGACCTGATAGGAGTAGAACAGCACGGGGATCCCGCGCGCTTCGCAGTAGGAATAGGGCAGATCGATGGTGGACTCACACGAAAGAATGAAGCTTGTGTCCATATCGCAACCTCCGTAATGTTATTCTCTCTTATCATAACCGCACACGGCGTAAAAAGAAAACGGGCAATCGGAGCCGAATGCCTGTATGCCGTTCAGTGAGATGTCGCACCAAGACTCTGCGTGACCATCGCGTCGAAGCCGCCGCGGTAGAGCGTACACAGCCGGTCGAACTGCGCCTGGATGTCATAGCGCATATCGTTCGACAGCCACTCGACGATCTGCCCGTAGCATTCGCACTGCCAGAAACGGATCAGGATATCCTGATCCTCCTTGCTGATCGGCAGATCGCCGTAGGCGGCCGCCGCGTAGGCCTCGACTGTGTGGCGGCAGATCTGCATCAGATAGAACGCGACGGTGTCGTGGCTGATCGAGCGGTACATATGCATAACGGCCCGCCGGTTTTCCGTCATGAACTGGACGGCGGCATGCAGGCAGGCTGCAGGGGATTCCGGATTGGCGTATTCCCGCACAATGTTGTCCGCTCGTTCGGTGATGATCTCGGTCGCAAGGGAGGGGATGTCGGCAAAGTGGTAATAGAACGTGTTGCGGTTGATCCCGCAGTCCTCCACGATGGCCTTGACGGTGACCCGACTGAGCGGACGCTCATTCAGGAGCTTCAGAAACGAGTTTTTGATGGCTTGCTTGGTGTAAGCGGACATATCAGACCTCCTGCGCCGCAATGCGAAACTGCGTATGAAAAACGAGTGTTAAGATACTATTAAGATACCAGACGGGACGCGGAAAGTCAATCGGCCGCGCTGCCGGCTTTTCGTCTGCCGCCCGGATGACAGAACTTCCTTGTCAAGCGGGAAAAACTGTGATAGAATACATAAAATATATGGACACACAGGTGGGACAGAAATTTGGACGGATTTGTTTCGTGGCTCAGGCAGCTGCAGTTTGACGGCGTCTGGCAGACGGCGCTGCTGGTGGCGGCGTCGCTGCTGTGCATCACCTTTCATGAGACCTGCCACGGCCTCGCGGCTTACCGCCTCGGCGACCCGACGGCCAAACGCGCCGGGCGGCTGACGCTCAATCCGCTGCGGCACGTCGATATCGGCGGCCTTTTGATGATGGCGCTGTTCCGCTTCGGCTGGGCGAAGCCCGTGCCGGTCGATATGCGCAACTTCAAACACCCGAAGCGCGACATGGCCCTGACCGCCGCGGCAGGCCCGGTATCCAACGTGCTGCTGGCGTATCTGGCCGTGCTGCTGCGCAGCCTGTGCTCCGTATGGTACTACGTCTCCGGCTCTATGGCCGTGTATGCGCTGGCCCTGTTTTTCTACTATGTAGAGATCATCTCGGCCGGTCTTGCCGTGTTCAACGTTTTTCCGATCCCGCCGCTCGACGGATCGAAGGTGCTGTTTTCCTGCCTGTCAGACCGGGCGTATGACTGGCTGATGCGCTATGAGCGCTACGGCATGGCGCTTCTGACATTCCTGCTTCTGGCCGGGATACTCGATACACCGCTGGAATTTCTGCGCGACGGACTTCTGAACGGACTGGAAGCCATCGGCACCTGGCCGGTGCAGCTGCTGCTTGCGCTGCGCTGAGTTTACTTTGGGAGTTCTTACTGCATGGATGAACCGCGATACCACCTCGGCAGCGTCGTACACGCGAAGGGCGAGACGCTGGAGGATTTTGACGGCCCTCTGGACGTCATCCTCCTGCTGCTGAGCAAAAATAAAATAGAAATCCAGGATATCCAGATCTCCGCCATTCTGGAGCAGTATCTGGCCTATCTGGATGAAATGAAGCGGATGGATATGGAGATCGCCAGCGAGTTCATCGCCATGGCGTCCTACCTCATGTACATCAAGACACGCATGCTCCTGTCCAAAGCCGAGCAGGAAGAGGCACAGAGCGAGATGGACAAGCTCGTCGAATCCCTGCAGAAGCGGCAGCGGCAGGATGCCTATCAGCAGATCCAGAAGGCCGCAAAGCAGCTGGGCGCGCGCAATGAGCTGGGCCTCGGCCTGTTTACCAAGGGCCCGGAGCCCTATCAGCCGGACCAGACCTACCGCTACCGGCATGACCGCGCCGACCTCACCGCGGCCCTCGCCGCCATGCAGGACCGGACGGAGCGGCGTCTGCCGCCGCCGGTGAGCAACTTTGCCGGCATCGTCGGCACGGAGCCCTATCCCGTCACCCAGAAGGCCAAACAGGTCATCCGCCGCCTGATCTCCCACGGCGTGATGCGCTTTCTCGCCCTGTTCAAGGGCAGCCGCAGCCGCTCGGAGATCGTGGCGACCTTCCTCGCCGTGCTGGAGCTGTGCCGCCTGCGGTCCGTATCTGTGGGCGAGGACGAGAACGGCGAACCGTCGGTCACGTATCTGAAAACGCCGGATGCGGACGTGCAGACGGATATTTCCTGACAGGAGGCAAACCTTGGAGCAGAACGATTTACAGCGGGCCCTGATGGCCGTCCTGTTCGCCGCGGGCGAGCCGGTCGATGCCAAGCGCCTGAGCCAGACGCTCGAGCACGACGAAGATGAGATCCACGCGGCCTGCAAGGCCCTGATGGACGAGCTGAGCTATACCCGCAGCGGCATCCGCATCGTGCGGCTGGAAAACGCCTATCAGATGTGCTCGTCGCCCGAGATGGCGGAATATGTGACAAAAACGCTTGAGACCCGCAAGCCGCCCAAGCTCTCGCCCTCGCAGCTCGAGACGCTGACGGTCATCGCCTACTACCAGCCCGCGACCAAGGCGCTGGTCGAGCAGATCCGCGGCGTCGACAGCGCCTACTGCGTCAGCGCGCTCGTGACCAAAAAGCTCATCCGCGAGTGCGGCAGGCTCAACGTGCCCGGCCGCCCCATCGTCTATGAGACGACGCCGGATTTCCTGCGCGTGTTCGGCCTGGAATCCCTCGCGGACCTGCCGCAGATCGAGAAGGTCGACCTCCATGTCGACCCGTCGCAGATCGACCCGATCGAGCAGAAGCCGGATGCGCCGCAGACGGAAGACCAGCTGCCTGCGCAGCAGGAGATCCCGCTATGACCTGGACGTGGTGGATGACGCTGGCCGTGATCCTGGCCGTGCTGCTGCTGATTGGCTGCATCCCCGTGGGCGTTGACGCCGCCTACGGCGAGGGCGGCATCCGGCTGGCGGTGAAGATCTGGCTGTTTCGCCTGCAGCTCCTGCCGCAAAAACCGAAAAAGAAGAAAAAACCAGCTAAAAAGGCTGCTCCAAAGCAAAAAAAGCCAGCGCCGGAAAAACCGGCAGGGGAGAAAAAGCCCAACCCGCTGCTCTCCGGCGGCGTGGACGGCATTCTGGAGCTGCTGGACCTCGGCGTCCAGACGCTCGGCGATCTGCGCCGCAAGCTCCGTGTGGAGGAGCTGACTCTTCATGTCTGCATCGGCGGCAGCGATGATCCGGCGGCGGCCGCCATTCGCTACGGCCGGGCCTGGGCCGCGATCGGCGCGATCACGCCCGCGCTGGACCGGCTCTTCGTCATAAAAAAACGTGACATTCAGCCCGCGCTCGACTATAATGAGACCAGTATGAAAGTCGACGCGCGCCTGATCACCACGATCACCATCGGGCGTTCCCTCGCGCTGGCGCTGCATGCCGGCGTGCGGTTCCTGAAGATATTGAATCAACGAAAAAAGGCGGTGTAACTCCATGAATCATCCTCTGTCTGATATGATGACCAACTCCATGAGCAAGATCCGGGATATGATCGACGTCAATACCGTCGTCGGCGATCCCATCACGACGCCCGGCGGCGTGACCATTATCCCCGTGACGAAGGTCTCCATCGGCTATGGCGGCGGCGGCAGCGATTTCGCCATGAAAAACATGCCCGCGAACCGCGATAATCCCTTCGGCGGCGGCGCCGGCGCCGGGATCAAGATCACGCCGGTGGCGTTTCTGGTCATCCGCGGCGAAAACGTGCGGATGCTCCCGGTCGCGGAGCCCGCGTCCACGTCGGTCGACCGGCTGATCGAGCTGCTGCCCGACCTGCTGGAAAAGGGCGAGGCCTATTTTGCCGAAAAGAAAGCCGCGAAAGAGGCGGAAAAAGCAGCCGAAGAGGCATAAAACCCACGCACCCTGCAAAAGCTTATGCCAGGGTGATGGATATGCTCGATTCGTATAAGCACAGACTGCGCAAAGCGGCGGCGGCATTCTGCGCCGCCGCCTTTTTGCTTGGCAGCGTCCCGGCCGCGCGGGCCGCGTCCGTCTGTCCGCCTCCGCAGGTCAGCGCCGCGTGCGCGGCTTTGATCGATGGGCGGACGGGTCAGACGCTCTATGAAAAGAACGCGGACCGCCGCGCCCTCATCGCAAGCACCACGAAGATCATAACGGGTCTGCTTGTCTGTGAGGCAGGGGAGGCGGACCGGCGCGTGACGGTCCCGTCGCTTGCCGTGGGACTGGAGGGCTCCAGCATGTATCTGAAGCGGGGCGAGACGCTGACGCGGCGGGATCTGCTCTACGGCATGATGCTGCATTCCGGCAACGACGCGGCGCTGACGCTCGCCATCAGCGTATCCGGCAGCGAACAGGCCTTCGTCCGGCAGATGAACCTGCGCGCGCAGGCGCTCGGCCTGCGGCAGACGCATTTCGCCAATCCCCATGGGCTCGACAGCGGCGAGAATTACTCGTCCGCGCGCGACCTTGCCATGCTCGCACAGGCAGCACTGCAGAACCAGCAGTTCCGCACGGTGGTCGGCACGAAGACGATCGCCTGCGCCGGCCGGACGCTGACCAACCACAATAAGCTGCTCTGGCGCTACGACGGCTGCATCGGCGTCAAGACCGGCTATACCCGCCACGCGGGCCGCATTCTCGTCAGCGCCGCGGAACGGGGTGAGAGCCAGCTCATCGCCGTCACGCTGGCCGACCCGGACGACTGGCGCGATCATGCAGCGCTGCTGGACTACGGCTTTGCCGTTCTGGCGAGCCAGACGCCCGTCTATCCGCAGAACAGGAGGATCGTATGGAAGAACGACTGCAAAAAATTCTGGCGCGCTGCGCCGGCGTCTCCCGCCGCAAGGCTGAGGAGCTGATCGCGGACGGCCGCGTGCGCGTCAACGGCAATACCGTCCGCCTCGGCGAGCAGGCGGACGGGGAAGAGGACGTCATCGAGCTCGACGGCGTCCGTGTCCGGACGCGGCAGGAGCCGGAAAAGATCTACCGCATGCTCTGCAAGCCGCGCGGCTTCGTGACCACCATGCACGACGAAAAGGGCCGCCGCTCCGTCGCCGAGCTGGTCGCGGACCTGCCGGAGCGCGTCTATCCCGTCGGTCGGCTCGACTGCAATTCCGAGGGATTGCTGCTCCTGACCAACGACGGAGAACTGGCCAACGCGCTGATGCACCCGAAAAAGCAGGTCGATAAGACCTATCTCGTCTGGGTCAGCAGCTACATAGCCGGCAGCGAGCGCTCGCTCGCGCAGCCGATCGGGATCGACGGCCGTATGACCAGCCCCGCCGAGGTGCAGCTGATCAAAGCCGACGGATCCGTCGCGCTGCTCCGCATCACGATCCACGAGGGCCGCAACCGGCAGATCCGCCGCCTGTGCGAACGCGCGGGCCTGACCGTTACGCGCCTGCGCCGCATCCAGGAGGGCCCGCTGCAGCTCGGCGATCTCAAACCCGGCCAGTCCCGCCCGCTCACGCAGACGGAGCTGGAGCGTTTATTTAAAGAAATTCAGAAGTAACCCTTGACAAACCGGAAACTTTTGTGTATGATATCAGGGCTGTCTGGGGTTTGACACGGCCAGCCGATATCATGGAGTGGTATCGAAGCGGTCATAACGAGCACGACTGGAAATCGTGTGACGGTCAAAAGCCGTCCGAGGGTTCGAATCCCTCCCACTCCGCCATAAAGTGAGAGCCCAGCAATCTCAATGATTGCTGGGTTTTTCTTTATGCAATGTGAAAAAGCCGCCCATCCGGGCGGCTTTCTTGCTTAGAACACCACGACCAGCAGCATTTTGAACTGCTCCTGGCCGAATACGGCGTGCGGGTGGCGTGCGGGCATGACGATGGACTCGCCCTCGTGCAGTTCATACCGGACGCCGTCGATCGTGATGCGGCCCACGCCGTCCAGGCAGGTGACGAAGGCGTCGCCGCCGGACTCGTGCGTGCTGATCTCCTCGCCCTTGTCAAAGGCGAACAGCGTGACGCTCAGCGCGTCGTTCTGCGCCAGCGTCTTGCTGACGACCTGCCCCGGCTGATACGCGACCTGCTCCTTCAGCGTCAGCACCGCCGCCTGCTCCATGTTCTTGATCCCAGTCATATTCACTACCTCCTGTTCAAAGCATCCTTATCTTACCCTGTCCGCCGGAAAAAAATATGTTTGATTTCCAAAAGAAACAGAAAGAAGGTGTGTGAGCAAATGCGGCACCTGGGAGTCATTCTGCCGCTTCCCGGAACGGCAGGTATTCGATGAACTTCCTGACTGCGGGCGTCAGGTGAGAGGGGGGTTGGCGGCGAGGCCGATCGGGCGGTAGTAGGGGTTTGCCAGCGGGCGGATCTCGATGCGGTAGGGGATGCGCCGCAGGATCAGATCCGGCAGGATCCCGACGCCGAGCCCGCGTTCTGCCATAGCCATGATCGCAAAATCCTCCCACGTCGTAAACCGGATGTCTGGCTGCACGTGCGCGCGCTCCAGCAGGTCGGAGACCTCGGTCTTCTTTCCGTGCTCTAGCAGCAAAACGGCAGCCCGTTCAGCGCCTCGATCGGAACGCTCTCATGCACCGCAAGCGGATGGCCGACCGGCAGGACCACCTTGTATTCGTCCTGCTTGAGCAGCATCGTGTCGAATCCCGGCAGCGTCGGCAGCCGCAGAAAGCCGCAGTCTACCCGCCCTTCGCCGATCCAGCGCTCCACCTCGTCATAATCGCCCAGCAGCATTTCATACCCGATGCCGGGATAGTCCCGCTGCAGTGCGGAGAAGATATTCGGCAGCCAGTGGATCGCCACGCTGGCGAACGTCCCGATGCGGACGACGCCCGTCTCGATCCCGTTCATCCGGCAGATCTGCCCCTCAAGTTCAGCGTGGTCGTTCAGGACCTTCCGCAGAAACGGCAGCACCTGCTCTCCGGCCGAGGTCAGGCAGACGCCGCGCTTGCTCCGCTCGAGAAGCGTCATGCCCCATTCCGCCTCCAGATCCGCAACCATCTTGCTGACGGAGGACTGCGCATAATTGAGCGCCTGCGCCGCGCGGGTAAAGCTGCCCGTCTCCACGGTTTTGACGAGGGCGAGATATTTGAGCAACGGATTTTCCATACTCTATCTATTTCAATCTTCGATTTCATCGATCTGTGATATTCGCTTTTCATATTTTACCGCATCCACTATAGTAATGCAAGAAACATTCGGGAGCGAGGAATATGAAACACAGATCATCAGAACTGGATATGCTGCACGGCCCGCTCGCGGGCAAACTGCTGCGGTTCACGCTGCCGATCGCGCTGAGCAGCATCGTGCAGCAGCTGTTCAACGCGGCGGATACCGCCGTCGTCGGCAGCTTCGGCAGCGCGGACGCGCTTGCGGCTGTCGGGACGAATACCGAGATCATCGCCCTGATTGTCACGGGGAGGAACGTCAAGCAAGTGCAACATCCGCAAAAACGTCTTTTGGAGTTTTCCAGCCGAGGCATTTTCTGGGGCGAGAGTTGATAAGATCGACGACAGAATCCAAGGCCTCTTGAGAAACAGCACGGAAATCACAGCCTTTGGGGAAGAAAAATCTCAGGGCCGTTTGTATTCTCATTTGTACCGCGCTGCCAAGGCTTGTGAGGCTCGGCAAAGTAGACCAGCGTGTCAAGCTTCTCTTCGATCTGCCTGAACTGCGCAAATTCACAGCCATTATCCAGCGTGATGCTCCTTACCTTACCCGGCCCTCAGCACCATGGCCGGGACCTGCGCGTTCCGGATCATCTGGATCTGCACCGTCTTCCGTGCCGCGCCTGCCCTCCCGACGCTCTATCACGCGTTCTCAATCTCCTGGGCTCTGACGACGCTTCTGGTCGGCCTCAGCTTTTTGTGCATCCGGCCCTTCGGAAGCAAAAGCCGTGCTGCTGAATGACCCATTCAGCAGCACGGCCTTTCTTTGCATGCGTTCTTTTCCTTATATCCGTGTCACCCGCCAAAGCAGTGCAGATACAGATCCTCCATATTGGGTGCTGTTGGTACTGCATCAGGTCGAGGGGCGCTTTCGCTGAGCAGGCGGATCACACTTTTTCCGTCTGTGTGCATGACATTGCTGCAGGCGTATTGCTTTGTGAGCGCCGCTTCGTCTGCAGAGGGAACGGTGACAGACCAGACCTGCCCGTTCAGCCGCTCCAGCAGCACGGAGGGCTTTTCCAGTTCGAGGACGACGCCCTTTCGGAGCAGAATGATTTCGTTTGCGACTGCTTCGAGATCCGATACAATATGCGTCGACAGCAAAACGAGCTTTTGCTGGGAAAGATCACTGATGATACCGCGGAACCGGATCCGTTCTTCCGGGTCAAGTCCAGCCGTCGGCTCGTCCAGTACCAGAATTTCGGGATCTCCAAGCAGTGCCTGTGCAATTCCCACACGCTGCCGCTGTCCGCCGGAGAAACCTTTCAGCTTTTTCTGCTTTTTGTCCTCCAGACCGACCATATGCAGAAGACCGTCTGTCTGCCGCTTGGCCTCAAATTTTGACAGACCCTTTAGCCTTGCGATATAGAGCAGAAACTGCTCCGCTGTGAAATTCGGATAAACGCCGAAATCCTGCGGCAGATAGCCGAGCTTTTTCCGGAACGCAGCACCCATGACCGCAATGTCCTGCCCATCCAGCAAGACACGTCCGGTCGATGGGGCGAGCAGATCCGTCATGATCCGCATCAGCGTCGTCTTCCCGGCTCCGTTTGGACCGAGCAAGCCATAGACGCCTGACCCGAGGGTCAGGTCGATCTGCTGCAGCGCGGCTGTATCGCCGTAGAGCTTGCTGATATGTTCGAAGGAAAGCTTCATAATTCCTTGCGCTCCTTTCTTTGATGGATGGCGGCCAATAGTAACCCACCCAATAACAGCGCGTACCAGACACCCCAGACTCCCGGGGTCACACCGATTCTCCGTCCACGCATCCATTCTGCAAAAAATCCATACCGAACAAACCAGAAGAATTCAAACTTTTTCAGCACAGCGACATTGATAAAATAGCTGAACGCAAACGGAACTCCGCAGATGCACATGGCCGCCGGCTGATTCTTCAGACTGTCACATACAAATGCTGCAAAGAGGAAAAATCCAATTGTTCCGATGAGAACGATCGCCGTGCTGCGGAACCATGCATGATTCCAACCATCCGGTTGGGGAAGCCTGCCGGAAATGAGAATTGACAGCGCATGATTTCCGGCTGCTAACAGCACAGCACCAGCCGAAGCGGCAATGCTCCCGGCAATCAACCGGTTCCGGAACAGCGTGATTCGACCATAGGCGGTGCTGTTGATGACGGGAAAGACTCCTGTTTCACGATCCGCGGAAAACAGACGGATCAGAACGAGCAGAACCAGAAAACCGAGTGTTACGGAGCCTATCTTATTCCAGAATTCTGCGGATAAGGACCAGAACGCATCGCTGCGGGTCTGGAAATCGAAATAGGCGAAGACGACCCGAACGGATAGCCCAGCACCCAAAACGAGCCAGTAGAGCGGGTTCCGGAAGCAGCGAATCAGGTCAGCTTTCATGCCTTCGCTTTCCTCCCCCATATCCTCCAAAAGACGAAGGCATGCAGAAGGATCATGCCAATCCCCAGCAGGACCGGTTTCCATACGTCCGACCACAAATATGGAAAGACCCACGAATAGCTCTCTTGCAGCAGATACCCACCGAAGCCGAACCGATAGAGCGCGTCGAGCGGCACGCGAAGGAACTCCGGCAGCTGAAACCCGACAGCGGAATACGTGAAAAACAGCAGATAGCTTCCGCCGCAGAGGAACAGACTGAGCGCCGTCCGCCGCGTCAGCGCAGCAACGATCAGGATAAACCCGGCGAAATATAACGCGCCCAGAAGCAGAAATCCATACTGGAGCGCACAGTACGCAAGATTGGACATCGGCGGCAGCGCCGTATCCGCAAAATACACGCATCTGGCAACAGGGGAGAGGGCACCTTCGAACCCAAACGCGCCGCCGTTTACCAGCAGACTGGCTGCGCCGACGATGAAAACAACGGCCGCGCAATAGAGGACTGTAAACGCCGTTTTCGCTCTCCATGTGTACCGGCGGCCAAGTGCTGCCGTCCCGACAAGATCGTCCGTCCGGTACTCCTTTTCGCAGCAGACCAGCCGCGGCAATCCGACCGCAAGCAGAAACGCCGTCAGCGTCGCGCCATAGGAGCGGATATTCTGCTGAACAAACCACCACTTTTGCTGTGCATCATAGAGCGCGCTGTAATTCTGTTCTGAGATTTCTGTGTATAGCCCCAGCAGCAGATACAGACCGCCGAGGAGATACGCGACCCAGACCTCGCGGAACGCCCGGTGCTTTCTGGCTTCATCCGATATGAGCCATGTCATAATGCTCCCTCCTTCGTTGAACATTGAATATAAGAATGCCGTATAAAATCAGTCCGATGACCGCCAGAGCTGCGTAGGCGGCGGTGGAGCAGAGCTGCAAAAGCCGGTCAAACGGAAGCACCGTCACGAGGAAGCAGAGCGCCGCCCAGAAGACGAGCGCAAGCAGGGATAGCCCTTCCAGATTACGGAGTCTGGCAGACAGAAACAGCAGCAGCGTGCATAAATAGATGCCCGGTACCGCGCCGCAGAGCGCCAGCCGCAGAAGATCCTCCCCCGCAGAAACGTGCAGCGTCACGGAAAGCAGCAGCAGCGCACCGAACATGCAGCATGAGATCACGACGGACCGCGCAGCTAACATTTCCGGATAGGAATACGGAAACGTAGCTTCCAATTCGCGCATACGCTCGCTGCAGGCGAGTACATACCGATGAAACAGCAGGAGCATCGGCATGGGTGCGGTACAGAAAATCGTCAGCATCGGCATGGACAAAGCCCTGACGCTGAGCAGACCGAAAATCAATGCACCCGCGAAAAGCCCAAGCAGCAGGCCCGCGTTTATTTCACCTGCGGCGATCCGCAGCAGCGTGAAGACCGGCGTCTGCCTGTCCCTCGGCTCCGGCATAGACGCTTGCAGCCGCAAAATAGTGCGGCGGATTTCCTGTTCCATTCGATCGTTCATTCGAAGTCCTCCCGCAGTTTATCTGAGAGTGTGTTTCTGGCCGCGCGGAGCCGGGACTTGATGGTCGGCAGCGGCGTGTTCGTCATTCGCGCGATCTCCTTTGCGGTGAATTGGTGAAAATAATGTAAGATCACTGCCTCCCGCTGTGCGGCAGGCAGCTTCTCCAGCGCGGCTTTTACAGACATGGAGACCGCTGCCATATCTTCAAGCGAGGCAGCCGGATCGGGTCGGTCGAACATGGTGTCTTCCGCCTGAACGATTTTCTGTCGAAAGCGAAAGTAGTCCATGCACTTGTTATGCGCGATCGTAAACAGCCAGCTGTCAAATTTCCTCCACGGCGTATAGCTGCCGATGCTCTGCATCATTGCGATAAAAACATCCTGCGTCAAGTCATAAGCGTCCTGCTCATGCCCGGTCAATTTGAAAACATATCCGTAAATTCGCGGATACCAGCGGCGAACCAAAAGCTCCAGTGCGCTCTGATCTCCGCCTTTGATCCCGCGCACCAGTTCATGATCGCTATATTCCACCGCCTCACCGCCTTTTTTGTCAGTATAACGCAAAAGCACCCCCAAAAGGATGAACCCCGCCGAACTTTTTTCATGACAGCAAAAAAGCCCGGAAGCCTTGCATACAAGACTTCCGGGCAATTTCGTTTTTATTCCCACTCAAGTCTGGGGCTTTGATTTAGGGTTATAAAATGCACTCTCAATACGCATTTTGTCCAAGTAATCCACGTATTTCGGGCTGTACATAGGTTTCTTACGAATTTTGTAGCCGTTTTGTAGCCAGCTATTTTATACGTACTAACCGTTCGCAACGACTTATTTTGAATGATTTGCGACAGGTTTTGATATGATTCCCGCCAATAATCACCCGGAAATTGACCGCCTAATTCACCTCAAAAAACATCTTGGAGGTATGACCATGAGCAAACTTATATCCTGTCAATTCAACATAGACACAGCCTGCGTGGAATTGGTTTTTGATGATGGAAGCCAGCTTTCCATTGACTGCACCGCCGTTGAAAACGAAGTTGCCGATAACCGCTTCCAGCGGTCAGAGCTGGATTATCTGATCTACAATGACCCGCTTGCTTATGCAGACTTGGTTTTGAACGGTGATCCCGAAGCATACCTGAAAGCAGTGACGGAATATAACACCCCTCGATAGCTGACGGGAAGAATATAGCGCAACGGGTTGCGTCTGTCAATGGTCAAGATGAACGCTTTGCGCCATTGACTGCCGCCGCCTGCCGCGCTTTTGGGGCAGACAAGGCGGGCAGGCACAGATTGTGCCTGCCCGCCAAAATCAATTTTTGCATAAATCCTGCCGTATATGGGGCAGGCAGGAAAAAAGCGCAACCGCTTTTCGTCGATTGCGCTTTGGTGGGTGGGAATTGTTCTATGAACTTTTTACAAAATCACTCCTGCTGGAAATGACGCATGAAAACCTCATTCGCCGCTTGCAGGGATTTGTGATACTCGCGGTAAGCGGGGCTAAGCCTCTGCATTGCGGGAATGAATACATCGTTATAGCCGCTCTCCCTTTGGAATTGCTTTAGATATTCTTGCAGTCGGTAGGCGGGAGATGCCTTATACTCCTCCGATTCCACAACCGCTCGATAATGTTCGAGCAGTTCCTTGTTGTCGTGAATATACTTTTCCGGGTCTGTCATAGCTGCCGCAAGTGCAGCAGATGCGCTTTGCGTCACAGCAGCATCAGCATTTTCTCTAATCTTATCAAGATACTTCTGCACGTCGCTGGGAACGGCTATTGAAATGCCGTCCAAGTATCGGATGATCGTTTCAAACGCTTCCTTCTGCTCATTCGTTGTGATTGCTTCGCTCAAAAACGGAGCGAAGTGCAAGCATACGAATTTTCCATAGAAGCCCGGAAACTTATCAAGGATACGGTTCAATATGGATTGCTTGTTTTGAAGCGCCTCCACTTGTCCTTCAATATGCTCCCAATCGCCGCTTTCCGCAAGTTGTTTTATCAATGCCTGCTTTGTTTGCAGCTCGACGATTTCAAGCTCTTTCCTGTTGAGGACATCGTAAATTGCTGTACGGCTATCATTCTCAAGAATTGTGCGAATCTCTGGAACGGAAAAGCCAAGCCCGCGCAAAACTGCAATTCGCTTGAGCTTCAAAGTATCTGTCTCGGAGAACTGCCGATACCCGTTTTCTGTTATCCTTGGTTGGATTAGTCCCTGTTCTGTGTAATACTCTACTGCTTTTTTGGTCAGGTTACATTCTTTGCATACTTCATTTATGAGCATTGTACTTACCTCCACATACAGGATAAGCTATTCCCCAAGGTGCCAGTCAATAGGTTTTTCAAAGAATTATAGCAGATTTTTATGAACGCTTCTACCTATATCGTTTACGCCGCACCTTTTCGCCGCTTCGCTTGCCGCCCTGCGGCGTTCTGCGCTGTATGGGGAAGGCAATGAAAAAGCGCAACCGATTTTTGTCGATTGCGCTTTGGTGTTTTTGATTATCGACCGTTCGAGGCTGTACCGCACTGTGTGCACGGTAAAAACTCGGTTAAAATCACAGAGCCGTCCTTACCGCTCATATTGATGGAATAGCTTATGGTTTCGCCGCTGTCATCGACGTAGGATACCCCGTAATACGGCAGCAGGCCATAGAATGTCATATTCAGCAGCAGCGGACGATCCGGTGACAGCTCGTCCAGAGCGTACAGCTCTTCTGTGGAAAACGATAGGCTACTGCTCATAGAAGCCTCGATTCCCAGCACCTTGAAGTCCTTTACGGCATACTCGCAGGAAAGCAGCACCCTGGCCAGCGGCTCTGCCGTACTGACGGAAACCTCGTGGTAATCGGAAAGGCCGGCCAACACATCCTCCGCCCAATGCGCCTGAACCGCCGGTTCAAACGCCTGCCGGATACGCTGCAAAGTGTGTGCTTTTTCCGCCTCTTCGGTTTCTCCGTTATACAAATCCCACGGCAGGAAGCGGTAGGGCGGGAAGTCTCCGGTTTCCCCTTTTGTCACAAAATAGGTGTACTGCTCATAGGCGCAGAGCCTGCCGTCCGCATCGAGATACATTCCGCCCGCCCACGGAATATCATCGGGAGAAGCCGTCAGAAACGCGGGTTCCCAGCAATAGACCGTGTAGCTGCCGCTTTCATCCGTAAGGACTTCTTTTTGATAAAACTGCACAACCTCATAGCCGGTGAGGATATCCGTTCGGGAGGGAGAGGCGCACTGCGCGGCCAATCGCTGCGCCCGCTGGTCAAGAATGGCCTGATGGTATTCATAAGCGTCTTTGTCTACCTGTACTTCGGTGCGGTAACCGTTGCGGATCAGCCAGTAGAGCGTTTCGTCCTCAAAGCTCATGCGAGAGCTGTCGCCTTTTCCGTTAAAGTAGATGCCGTTTATATGATTCTCGTCCAGTCCGGCAAAGAAAACGAAGTGTTCGTCAGATGAACTGTATGCGTCAGGCCCCCCGGAGAGGTATATCTCCATCGTATAATGGTCCAAGCCCTGACCGGGCTGCTCGCTATGGTGTTCCGCTGCGGCATTGAGGACGGAGGCCATGTCTTCGGCGCTTACATGCTCACGAGAAAAGAATGATGAGATATATTTGATTTCCTCTGCTTTTACCGTTGCCATCCGCTCGACGATCCCCGCTTTTGCAGAGTCCCCGTCGGCTGGCTCGTTTGGCTTTGCGCCGCAGCCCGCTGTCAGCAGGCAGAGCGCAAGCGTCAGCACAATAATTGGCAGTCGTTTCATAAAAGGCTTCCTCCTTTCGGGCATATCATCATCTTTCACTTTGTGCGGATAAACTTATCTAATATGATTGTACCATGCAAAGCGCGAACTTTTCAATTCCTGTCTCCATACAAATGTGCAACTTTTCTATGAACGCCGCACTTTTTCGCCGCCTCGCTTGCCGCCCTGCGGCGTTCCTCGCTGTATGGGGCGGTCAGACGGAAAGAGAAGCGCCCCTTGCGGA
>OKUQ01000606.1_pt1 | contig 20112 bp, 19 predicted proteins | sample 1606811 | NCBI WGS metagenome assembly OKUQ01 (sample SAMEA3882546, study PRJEB24775) | human gut metagenome | biome: human-associated habitat; feature: intestine environment; material: feces | place: Netherlands | collected 2009/2010
CACCATTGCGAGTAACTTTTTCATAGATGTTACTCTCCTTTCATAAATTTCCATCTTCTTGCGGCCGAACACCCGCCGTCTCTCCCGCTTTCCCGTGATTGCTGCCAAAATTTGCAAATCCTCAAATTGTTGCGGAAATAATAGAAAATAATCAAAATTCAGTGGAATTAAGGAAAAATCGTTCAATCCGGTGGATATCGCATCCCCTTAGCGACGCGGAAAAAGCCCGATGCGCAATGGCTCGCGGGCGCGGCTGGTAGCGGTTTGGTAGCAGTCCAAAAATTTAAAATGCGGTTTTTCCTGTGATACCAACGGTTTGCAGAATCGCTACCATGGTAGCGCACTCGTTTCACTTAAAAAAAGACGGTGCAGCTGAGCTGCACCGTCTTCGGAAATTTATGATGGAATTTTTGAAATTTTACACGTTGAAGCGGAAGTAGATCATGTCGCCGTCCTTGACGACGTACTCCTTGCCCTCGCTGCGCAGCAATCCCTTTTCCTTTGCCGCCGCGACGCTGCCGCAGCGGATCATGTCGTCGAAATTGATCGTTTCGGCGCGGATGAAGCCGCGCTCGATGTCGGAGTGAATTTTGCCCGCGGCCTGCGGGGCCTTGGTGCCGTTTTTGATGGTCCAGGCGCGGCACTCGTCCTCGCCGTAGGTCAGGAACGAGATGAGGCCGAGCAGCGCGTAGGAGCACTTGATCAGGCGGTCGAGGCCGGACTCCTGAATGCCGAGCTCCTCGAGGAACATCGCGCGGTCCTCGCCGTCGAGCTCGGCGATGTCCTGCTCAAGCTTGGCGCAGATCGGCAGCACCTGCGCGCCCTCGCGGTCGGCGAGCTCCTTGACCTGCTGGAGATACTGGTTGCCGTCCTGATTCGCAAAGCCGTCCTCGTCCATGTTCGCGGCGTAGATGATGGGCTTGAGGCTCAAAAGATCGGCGGTCGCGATGAGCTCAGCATCGTCGGACGAAACCTCGAACGTGCGCGCGCTCTTGCCCGCGTCGAGGTGCTTGGCAAGAGCAGAGAAGAGCTCGACCTCGTGCAGGAACTTCTTGTCGCCCTTGGCCATCTTCGTCGCCTTTTCGACGCGGCGGTTGACCATCTCAAGGTCTGCCATGATGAGCTCCAGGTCGATGGTCTCAATGTCGCCCAGGGGGTCGACGGGGACGTTCGTGCTCGCGTCGGCCACGACGTGCATGATATTTTCATCGTCGAAGCAGCGCACAACGTGCACGATGGCGTCCGTGCGGCGGATGTTCTCAAGGAACTTGTTGCCGAGGCCCGCACCCTGGCTTGCGCCCTTGACAAGGCCCGCGATGTCGACAAATTCGATGACGGCGGGGGTCTTCTTCTTGGGGTGGTACATCTCGGCGAGCTTATCGAGGCGCTCGTCGGGAACGGCCACCATGCCGACGTTCGGCTCGATGGTGCAGAAGGGGTAGTTGGCGCTTTCCGCGCCCGCGTTGGTAATCGCGTTGAAGAGAGTGGACTTGCCGACATTCGGCAGTCCGACGATACCTAATTTCATTTGTACTCATTCTCCTTCGATTTTCCTTGATTTTCAAGGGGTTTCAGCGTTTGGCGCCTTGGCTGTTACACCATTTTTACACCATTTCCGCATTTGGATTTATTGGATTTCATCAGACTACACCATTTTGCTGAAATTGCTTGATGGCATAATCCAGCGATTCGGCAGTCACATGAACATACCGATCCATTGTTGTTTTGATGCTGGCATGACCCAGCAGTTTTTGCAGCACTTTTGGCTGCATCCCGCTTTCGATCGCACGCGTTGCATAGGTGTGGCGCAAAGCGTGCATACAGAATTTTTCAATTCCTGCTTCGTCGCATAGCTTGTAAAGGTGGGTATCACAGGAACTGTTTTTCGCCGGTTCCCCGGTACGCCAGTTGATAAAGACAAGATCACGCATGACCAGCCAGGAGATTGCCCCCGTTCGCCGGTCGACATATTCCAGTGTTTGTGAGAGCAGCGGAGATTCCTTTTGCCAAGGGAGCTTGTCCTTGATTTCTTTCAGAATTTCATAGGCCCGATCTGTCAGCGGGATGGTGCGATAGCTCTGCTGTGTTTTCGGAGGACCCGCACGCCAAAAGTGCTGCTTGTGGCGGTACTCCAAGGTTTTGTTGACCGTCAGCGTCCGATTCTGGAAATCTATCGCATCCCATGTCAGCCCGATCATCTCGCCGGTACGCAAGCCGGTTTCAAGGATCAGCGCGTATTGGTTGTAGTTGCGGGAGCGTTTCGCTGTTTCAAGAAACACGCGCTGCTCGTCACGGGTGAGGAACTTAATATCGTCTGTTGCACGGACGGGCTTTGTAAACCGAACGCCGTCCATCGGATGCTTCTGGATCATGTCGTTCATCACGGCAGCCCGAAACATCGTTCCATATGCCTGGCGGATCGTTGAACTGGCATACGATGCTTCCATTCGGTTGAAAACCATCTTGCAGTGCATCGGCTTGGCATCTGTGAGCCGCATCTTACCAATCACGGGCTTTACATTGTACTCATACTGCTCCCGGTAATTTCTCTTTGTGTTTGGCGCTAAGTCTCCCACGATGTGGCTGATCCAGAACTCAAACCATTCTGTCACCGTCATATCCGGCGGAGCAAACACATCCTCATGACGGTCTGCATACTTTGCATCTTCCAGCCAGTTCCGGGCTTCCGGAAGTGAGGAAAAGCACTTGACCTGACGCTTTCCTTCGCTGCTTACAAATCTTGCGCTATATAATCCGTCCTTTCTCTGGCAGATACCCTTGCCGCATTCTTTGCCTCGTAAACTTTTACCCATTCGGAAACTCCTTTCTCTCTATGAGAAGAAGCCCCTATGCATTTTATAATTGTAGCACAAGGACTTTCTTTTCTCAATAGTGAACTTACCGTCAAGTCATCAACTTATGGCTGATATATTGCTCAAACTCCCGACGCTTGACCAGCTTTTTCGTCCCAACGAACAAGACAAAGGGGCAGTTGGGCGAGCGGAGCATACTCTCGATCTTGTTGATCCCGATGTTGCTGTATGCTGCGGCTTCCTTAATCGGCAGCGTCATTTTGAGATGGATCGGCACTTGCAATTCCTCGACCATACTGTTACCACCTGTGTGTTACATTCCGGACTGTTGACTTAGAAACGTAGCATTTGGGGAAAGTAAGAGTTCGTCTGAGCTATCATCTCTTTCCGTATCCAAGTCCAGCAGCCATTTGTCTGGGATCGTGATCAGATTGGGTCCTGTGTTGCAGATCCGTTTTACAACATCTGCCTGGCACGAAAACAATGCGCCTCTATCCAGCTCTGCCCGCATTTGCTTCCCCTTTTTCAAGGCATACGCCTCCGAAAGCAGCTCCAGACTGAACAGATACAGCGGGAGCATAGATGCTTTGCAAATGCCGTTTTGCTGCAAGTACCGCTGAAACCGATACAGCGCCATTTCATCCAGCGCCAGCTTCATCAGCCGCAGGCCCATCTCATCGACGGTGAAATAATGAAAGCTGCTGTTCTTGCTGAAACGGATCAGACGGCTGCGCGGGTTTACCCCGTGAGCCATTTTTGCGTCCTTTTGTGGAAGAATGAAATTCTTCCTTCCGCCGCTCTCCATGGCCATGCAGAAATAGAGAAACCGGCTGCCGGTGCTGAGTGCGTGGAACTGCTTGGAGAGGAGCAGTGAGTTTCCAACCTGAATGAATCGTTTTTCTTTGTTATCCACCTTGGCGGATAAGGCCGGTACAATCGCAGGTCCGTGTTTTCGTTTGCTCAAATCAAACTCCTTCTTTCGTGTGAGAATAGGGGGGGTGGATGTCTCATCCCTTCGTAATAAATGTAGAAAACCGGCCCTGTTTGACCACCCATTCAAGGCAGAAAAAATTACACTCAATGTAAACTTTCGTAAACACAGAATGGTCTGAATCTACATTAGGTCTACACTGAGTGTAATGCTTGTGAGTATGTTTACTTATTCCAACATTAAGCGTAGTGCGGCATCGAATGGGTATCTTCCGGTACACAGCCGAGAAAGGCGACTCTTTTTGCGAATCGGTCGCGGAACACTTCTCCGGCAGGATCTGCGCCGCATGCTCAGCTGCCAATATCCAGCTCGTAGGTGCAGAGGTAGAACAGGAACGACGTCATCTGGTAGCGGCTGATGCGGGTGCCAGCGGACGCCAGCAGCTCGTCAAGGCTGCTGTCCCGGGTGGTGATGTCCTTTTCATCGCACCAGAGCATCGCTTTGGCTGCCTCTCTGCCAAGATCGGGGGCATCCCGAAGAAGCTGTCTGAGCTGTGTCTGATCCACGCCGGTATCGACGCCTGCCATGATCGCGTAGCGGCGGATCAGTACGCACGCCGTCTGATAGTCCACCTTGTCATCGTATTCGGCATTGGGATCATTTTGCCGGAGCAGCCTTGTCTGATAGGCCCAGCACACGGCATTATAATAGGGATGGGTCGCGTTGAATTCCTCGTTCTCGTAGTCAGCCGGAAGGGCGGTGTTGTCCGTTTCCGGGCGACCCGCGATGCGGTAGAGCACATCGACAAACTCGCCCAGCCTTGCCGTAGTTTTGCCGCCGAAGGTGTCCGGCGCTTCCGGCTCCACATAGCCCTTGCGGTACATATAGAGGACGCTGGCCTGATTGAAAATGCTCTTGATGTCCGTGAATACCACCGTGTCCGCAAGGCTTCCGCCGCTGGACTCCCTGGCAAAGACGTGGGCGTAGTAATCGCTGTTGAGGATGTTGCCGGAGAGCTGGAACCTGCTGTCCACATAGAGCCGGTAGGCTTCCGCCAGCTTGTCGGAGACTGTGGTATTCTCGTCGGCGGGGATCACGGTTTCCGTACCGGCGTCATAGCGGAAGGTCTTCGTCAGAAAGGACTTATCCGACAACACCGCTACATGGAGGCCGCTGGAGAGTACATCGGTGCCCGCCAGCAGGCGGGAATCGTAGTCCACGCCAAAGAGATTCAGCAGTGTCGGCAAGATGTCCGCCGTGGAGCAGTATTCATCCACCACGATGTTCTCTGAAAGGCCGGGAACATAGCAGATGAAGCTGTTGCGGTACTTCTCAAAGGTGGTGTCCAGCGTCTGCCCTGCCAGCTCGTTGTACTCGTCTTCGGTCAGGCCGTAGGGGTAGTGGTCGTTGGTCAGGACGATGCAGGTCTTGTCGGCAACGCCAGCCTCCTCCAGCCGCTGCATCAGGTACTCCAGTGCGTATTCCAGCTCCAGATTGCAGGCAATGTACGCCTTCACCGGCTCAGAATAGGGCAGATCTTTCACCGCGTCGCGGTTTTTGGCGCTCATGGCGTTGTCCCAGTTGTACTGGTAGTGACCGCTGAAGGTCATGTAATAGGCGTGGAAGGGTTCTCCGCTGTTGATGTAGTCGTCCACGGAGGCCTCCATCATCTCCAGATCGGAGGAGGGCCAGTCGATCTTCATGGCCAGACCAGAATCCGCCGCCTTGAACGTGTAGCCCATGTTGGCGTGGGTGATGTTCCGGTTGTAGAAATCCCCGATGTAGTCGTGATAGCCCCAGGCTTGATAGCCCATGCCCTTAAGCGCATTGCCCAGGCAGAACGGCAGATAGTTGGTGCCCGCCACATTGAAGCTGGAATCCGTCTTCGTGCGGGACATATCCGGATAAAGCCCCATGCACATGGTGTATTCGCCGTTGGTGGTGACGGACTGGAACGTGCCGTAGTAATTTTCAAAGAGAATCCCCGTATGGCTCAGCTTGTAGAGCGTCGGCGTCAGCTCCTCGCTGATAAACCACGGGCAGAAGCTCTCGGCGCAGATGGTGATGAGGTTATAGTCCTTAAGAAGTCCTGTGTAGTTGTTTTTGCGGGTGGGTGTTGCATTTGATAGATACTCGTCTGTGGCCTTGAGAATATCGCTGTCGGTACTGTCTGCAAGAGCCGTAAAATCGATGCTTTCGATCACGTTATAGGAGTTGCTGCTGTATGTCCGCGGAACATCGCTTATATTCAAGGACGACGGCGTGATCATAATGCTGCCGCTGCCGCTGAAGAGCATGTATCGAAGCTCCTGCGCCGTGGTGGCCAGCATACCGATTTTTTTATAACTGCTGTCGGTGGAGGTGTTCACATTGGTGAAGGTACGATAGACGGAAAAGGCGTTGTCCCGTCCAACATACATAAGTCCCGTGACCGTCAGCAGCAGTGCGAGGAGCACGGCAAAGGAGGCCATAGTCTGTTTCCAGCGCAGCCGCAGCTTCAGAGCCTGCGCCCTTCGCAGGGCAAGGCAGAGGATCACGACAATCAGCGGCAGCAGGAGGAGCAGGATCTTCAGCAGATTTTGGCGGATCCCATAGAGAAGCTGCGAGTTGAAATTGACGACCACATTTCCGCCCATGCCGATCTGGCTGACGGGCATGAAATCTCCGAAGATGCAGTGATAGACCAGCTGCACCTCGGCCAGCAGCACCTGTGCCGCGACCAGGAAAACCCCTGTGATCTGGCGCAGAACCTTTGGCAGGCTTGAGACTACCAGCGTGCAGAGTGCGCCACCCAGCAGGCCAAACAGGACAGGATATCCCGCGTACCGGTCCATCGAGCCGAATACGCACAGATGCAGGCACAGCTCCACATAAACGCCGGTCAGGCAGAACAGCAGGAGATTTTTGCGCCACGTATTCCAAAGGCCATGGCTCATGGGCACTGCCGCTTCAGCAGCAGTGCCAGAGCCTTGATTTGTATTTGTCATGGATACATCGGATGTTTTTTCTTTGAGCATATTAGTTCTCCCGTTGGGGCTTTTTTAAAAAGCTTCGTAGAATTTCAGCTGAATATGACAGATAGAGAGCTTATCTTAAAACAAATATTGGAAAAAGGCAACGGTTCCTGTAAAAAATTAGGAAAGATTTACAGGTCACGCGGAGAATTCTATGCACCAAAGGCTGTCAACCGCAGCTTTGCAGCCCGCCTCTGGGCTGCAAATAAGGACTCTGCACCTGAAAATTTTACAAAATACATACAGACACATTGCAAAAGCCGTGCTATACTGTACGGAAAATTGAGAGTACCATTGTTTCAAGGAGGTGTGTGATGTGACGGAGATTGTGTTTCGCTTAAAGCGGCATTTGACTTCTTTTCAAATTATGATCCTCGGCTTTGCGGGCGTGATCCTGCTGGGGGCGTTGGTGCTGATGTTGCCTATCGCCACAGTACAGCGGGTCTGGACGCCGTTTCATGAGGCACTGTTCACCTCCACCTCCGCTGTCTGCGTGACGGGGCTGGTGGTGCAGGATACCGGCAGCTACTGGTCCGCCTTCGGTCAAGCAGTCATATTGCTGCTGATCCAGATCGGCGGGCTGGGGGTGATCACCGGTGCGGTGACCTTCCTGATGCTCGCTGGACGGAACATCACGCTCAAGGAGCGCAGCGCCATGCAGGACGCCATCTCCGCCCCTGCGGTGGGCGGCATCGTGCGCCTGACGAGATTTATCCTCAAGGGGACCTTTCTGGTCGAGCTGCTGGGCGCGCTGGCGCTGCTGCCAGCCTTTTGCCGGGACTATGGACTGCGGGGCGTATGGATGTCCGTTTTCCATTCCGTTTCCGCCTTCTGCAATGCGGGCTTCGATATTCTGGGGCGGACGGATTCCCTCTACCCCTCGCTGACGGCGTATGCCGCCGACCCGCTGGTCAACATCGTTATCATGCTGCTGATCATCGTGGGCGGCATCGGCTTTCTAACGTGGGACGATGTCTGTACGCACGGTCTGCACCTGCGGCGTTACCGGATGCAGAGCAAGGTCATTCTGAGCGCGACAGCGCTTTTGATCACGATTCCGGCGTTTCTCTTTTATCTGACAGACTTTGCGGACCTCCCCGTGGGAGAGCGGATATTGGCCTCCCTTTTTCAGTCGGTCACGCCGCGGACGGCCGGCTATAACACAGTGGATCTGACGGAGATGACGGATGCCTCTCAGGCGGTCACCATTTTGCTGATGCTCACCGGCGGAGCACCCGGCTCCACGGCGGGCGGCATGAAGGTCACGACGCTGGCAGTTCTCATTGCCAACGCCATTGCCGCCTTCCGCAGGCGAGAGGATCCGCAGCTCTTCCACCGCAGATTGGAGACATCCACTGTCCGCAACGCCGCCGCCATTCTGCTGCTGTATCTGGGGCTGACCTTTGCGGGGGCGGCGGTCATCAGCACAGCGGAGGAGCTTCCCCTCGGTGCCTGTCTCTATGAAACAGCGTCCGCCGCTGGTACGGTGGGCCTGACGCTGGGGCTGACGCCGCAGCTGGGAGTCCTGTCGCAGAGCATTCTCATCCTGCTGATGTATTTCGGGCGCGTCGGCGGATTGACCTTGATCTACGCCGCATTCTCCGGGCATGATCTGACTTACGCCCGCTATCCGCAGGAGAAAATTACCGTAGGCTGAAAGGAGCACACGATGAAAACGGTATTATTGATCGGACTGGGCCGCTTCGGGCGGCATCTTGCCATGCAGCTCAATGAGCTGGGCCATCAGGTGATGGCAGTGGACAAAGACGAGGAGCGCGTCAACGAGTGCATGTCCTTTGTCACCAACGCGCAGATCGGCGACAGCACCCGTGTGGACTTTCTGCGCTCGCTGGGCGTGAGCAATTACGATGTCTGCTATGTCACCATCAGCGGAAATTTTCAGAATTCGCTGGAGACGACGTCGCTGCTCAAGGAGCTGGGAGCAAAATATGTGGTATCCCGCGCCGAGCGGGATGTGCAGGCGAAATTTCTGCTGCGCAACGGCGCGGACGCGGTCGCCTACCCGGAAAAGCAGCTGGCGAAGTGGGCGGCCATCCGCTATACCGCCAACCATATTTTCAGCTACATTGAGCTGGACGAGCAGCACGCCATTATCGAGGTTGCCGTGCCGGAGGATTGGCAGGGCCGCAGCATCGGCGAGCTGGACATCCGCAGAAAATGCGGCGTCAACATCCTCGGCGTGAAGCGGAACGGCAGGACCGATGTGAACATCTCCCCGGAAACTGTGCTGGACGCTGATATGACGCTGCTGGTGCTGGGGGAAAACCAAGAACTTAAGAAGCACTTCCGGCTGTAAAGCAGCATAGAGTCTTGCACGTATAAGGGCTTGATGCGCCGGAGGGGCATCTCAACAAAAGCGCGCAGGTTTGCGGAGGAGGATCCCGCGTTGCGCAAAAACAGCAAAAAATGAGGGAGGACGGCTCTGTCCTCCCTCATTTTTGCCCTGCGCTTTCGCCCTTCTCCGTCAGCTGTTTTTCCAGTGCGGTCTGTCTGGCAAGGATGGCATTGACCTTGTCGTAAAGATCCTCGATCATGATCTCTGTCTTGAGGTTGACCTTATAATCGTTCTCTGCACGGCGGCGGTCCTTTTCCTCCTGCCGGTTCTGGCTCATCATGATGAGCGGCGCCTGAATGGCCGCCACGCAAGAGAGCACCAGATTGAGCAGGATGAAGGGGGTACGGGTCGAACGCCTTTGCCGCCAGCAGCGTGTTGACAAGCATCCACAAAATCAGCACGCCGGTGAAGGAAAAGATGAACGCCCAGCTGCCCGCAAATTTGGCAATGGCGTCCGCCGCCCGCTGGCCGAGGGTGTATTTTTCCTGCTCACCCGCGGGATTTTCGGAAATTTTGCTGTCTGCCAGCAGGTTCAGCACTTCCTCGTCCGTCATATCGTGGCGGATGTCCTTGAGGACTTCTCTCAAAAGCTTACGGTTTTCTTTCATTGTGATATCATCCTTTTCTATCTGACCGGCGCGTGATCGCGCCGGTTTTATGCTTCATTTTTCGGCGCGCGCAGAAAAAAGTCCGGCCCTTTGCTCTCAAACAGAATGAGCGACACGCCCAGCAGCAGGTCTGCGTGCTGAGACGGCTCCTCCATCGGGATCGCAAAATCCTCCTGCAATCTGCGGATGCGGTAAAGCACGGTGTTGCGGTGGGTATAGAGCGCGTCGCTGGTCTTTTTCAGTGAGTGGCAGCAGGTGAGGTAATGGTAGAGCGTTTCGCAGTATGAAAGCACGCGCTACAAGGACTACAACCTGTTGATGCTGCTGAGCCTGCTCTCCGGCGCGCTCGTCATTCTGTGCAGCATCATCGCACAGACGATCAACGAGCAGATCGACCCGCGCATCCGCGCCGAGCAGGCCGTGCGGGAAACGGAGGCGCAGCCATGAACGACCGCTTTCAAATCGTCGGCGCGCGACCGCTGCCGGAGGCCGCACCCACGAAAAACAGGCATTCCCTGCGCGGCAAGCCTGTCGCCTCCGCCATGATTTTATCGCTCATCGCGCTCGGGTGTCTTTTCTGCGAGCTTATCATGACGAAGGACCCGACGTATCTCGACCTGGCTCACTGCTCGGCCGTGCCGTGCCGCGAGTTCCTGTTCGGCACGGACACGATGGGGCGCGACATCTTCTCGATGATCTGGTACGGCGGGCGGCTGTCGGCTGTCGCTGTTCATCGGCGTCGGCTCGACCGTCATTTCGACGCTGCTCGCGATCCTCTTCGGCGCGGTCAGCGGACTTGCGCCCAAATGGCTCGACGCGCTGCTGATGCGCCTGACCGAAATTCATCTCAGCGTGCCGAACCTGCTGCTTGTCATCTTCCTGCAGGCAGTCATCGGCACGCCGAGCGCGTGGAGCATCGCGCTCGTCATCGGCCTCACAAGCTGGACGAGTATCGCCAAGGTCGTGCGCACCGAAGTCAGGCAGCTGCGCGCGAGCGAGTACGTCATCGCGGCGAAGTGCATGGGCGGCAGCTTTTTCCACATTCTGCGGTGTCATCTCGCACCGAATTTCTTCTCGTCCATCCTCTTCATGGTGGTGATGAATGTGCGCAGCGCCATCATCGCCGAATCGACGCTCAGCTTCATGGGCCTCGGCCTGCCCATTGAGGTCGTGACCTGGGGCAGCATGCTCTCGCTCGCGGAAAAGGCGCTGATGACCGACGCGTGGTGGATCTTGCTCATCCCCGGCGCATTTCTGGTCGTGACGCTCCTTTGCATCATGAACCTCGGCGACTACCTGCGCAGCCGCACGAGCAGAAAAGAAAGCAACCTGTAAATAGCAAAAAGAAGGCACAGCCGTTTGGCTGTGCCTTCTTTCTATTTATGGAGTTTACTTCGCGTTCACGATGTTCATGAACTCTTCGCCCGTGATGGTCTCCTTCTCGTAGAGGTACTGCGCCAGCTCATCGAGCTTCGCGCGGTTCTCGGTGAGGATATGGATGGCCTTTTCGTGCTGTTTTTTCACCAGCTCCACAACGCGCTGGTCGATCTTCGTCTGCGTCTCGGCAGAGCACGCAAGCGACGCGTCGCCGCCGAGATACTGATTGTTGACCGTTTCAAGCGCGACCATGTCGAAGTCATCGCTCATGCCGTAGCGCGTGATCATCGCGCGGGCGAGCTTCGTCGCCTGCTCGATATCGTTCGACGCGCCGGTCGTGACGGATTGGAACACGACCTCCTCCGCGGCGCGGCCGCCGGTCAGCGTGGCGATCTTGTTCTCCATCTCGGTTTTGCTCATGAGATAATGGTTGCCCTCTTCAACCTGCATCGTGTAGCCCAGCGCGCCCGAGGTGCGCGGCACAATGGTGATTTTCTGCACGGGGGCGGAGTGCGTCTGCATCGCCGCCACGAGCGCGTGGCCGATCTCGTGGTAGGAGACGATCTTCTTCTCCTCGTCGGTCATGATGGCGTTCTTCTTCTGGTAGCCTGCGATGACGACCTCGATGCTTTCCTCAAGGTCTGCCTGCGTGGCAAAGCGGCGACCGTCGCGCACGGCGCGCAGCGCCGCTTCGTTCACAATGTTGGCAAGCTCCGCGCCGGAAGCGCCGGAGGCCATGCGCGCGATCTTGTTGAAGTCGACGTCCTCGGCGACCTTGATCTTCTTCGCGTGGACCTGCAAGATAGCCTCGCGTCCCTTGAGGTCGGGCAGCTCGACCGGCACGCGGCGGTCGAAGCGGCCCGGGCGCGTGAGCGCGGGGTCGAGGGATTCGGGGCGGTTCGTGGCGGCGAGGATGATGACGCCGTTGTTGCTCTCAAAGCCGTCCATTTCGGTGAGCAGTTGGTTCAAGGTCTGCTCGCGCTCGTCGTTGCCGCCGTACTGGCCGCCGCTGCGCTTCTGGCCGATGGCGTCGATCTCGTCGATGAAGACGATGCAGGGGGCCTTTTCCTTGGCCTGCTTGAAGAGGTCGCGCACCTTGCTCGCGCCCATGCCGACGAACATTTCGACAAATTCAGAGCCCGACATCGAGAAGAACGGCACATTCGCCTCGCCGGCGACCGCCTTGGCAAGCATCGTTTTACCGGTTCCCGGAGGGCCGACGAGCAGGATGCCCTTGGGCATCGACGCGCCGATCTCCTGATATTTGCTGGGGTCGTGCAGGTAGTTGACGACCTCGGTGAGGTTCTCCTTGGCCTCATCCTCGCCCGCGACATCGTCAAACTTGATGCCCTCGGCAGACTTGACGTACACCTTGGCGTTGGACTTGCCCATGTTGAACATCATGGAGTTGCCTCCGCCGCCCATCTTCTCCATCATCTTGCGCGACATATACTGTCCCAGCGCGACAAAGATGATGATGGGCAGCACCCAGGCGAGAATGCTGACGAGTGTGGACGTCTGCTCGATCTCCTCACCCGTGGTGGAGACGCCCGCGTCCAAAAGGCGCTGCACCAAGCCGTCGTCAGGCACCATCGCCGTCTTGTAGACGGTCTTTTCATCGCTGCTGGTGAAGAGGATACGGTTGGACTGCTCCTGGATCTCGACCCGGCCGACCTCGCCCTGCTCTGTCATGGTGACGAAAGTGTTGTAGTCGACATCCTTGATCTGGTGCTCAGAGATCCACGGCATGGCGATGAAGTTGAAGAGCATCACAAGCAGCATCGCCACAAAGTAGTAGTACAGCAGCGGCTTTTTCGGGGACTTGACTTCGTTCATGAAAATGCGTTCCTCCGATCATTGAAATTTCCGGCAGGAAATGCATACAAACGGGAAAAACTGAACGTAGCAAAAAGCCGGAGTTTTTGCTACGCTGAAAGAAGAGATGGGCGGTCGAAACCGCCCGGAACTTAGATTAGTTTGGAGTATAACACGGGAAAATATCCCTGTCCAGTACCCAAGATAAGAGTTTACAGTTTGGATACAAGGAGGTCACAGTTATGAAAAAAGCGACAAAGGCGGCTATATTCGTCACGGCTGCGGCGGCACTTTACGGCGCGGCGGCCTACGGCGTGACGAGAACGCTGATGGACGTCGCGATGAAGCGCGAAGCGCCCAAGGCGCTCAAAAATAAGGGCAGCGCCCAGCTCACGGGCGAAAAGCGCGACGAGCCCTACCGTGAGGCGCAGCGCGCCGCCGCGAAAAAGCTTGCGTCTTCGGAAACGGAGACAGTGCTGCTCGAAAACCGCGAGGGCTTGACGCTCGTGGGCCATCTCCGTGAATGCGAAAAGGCCAAGCGCCTTGTGATCGCGTTTCACGGCTGGCGCTCAGCGTGGTACCGCGATTTCGGCCTGCTCGCGGACTTTTTAAGCCGCGAGCAGTGCAGCGTGCTCTATGTGGAGCAGCGCGCGCAGAACGAGAGCGAGGGCGACTACATCGGCTTCGGCCTGACCGAGCGCTACGACTGCGTCGACTGGGCAAACTGGGCAGCCGAACGCTTCCCCGGCCTGCCCGTTTACCTTATGGGCGTGTCGCTCGGCGGGGCGACGGTGCTCATGGCCGCAGGCGATATTCTCCCCGCTGCGGTGCACGGCGTGATCGCCGACTCGGCCTACACCTCGCCGCGTGCGATCTGGCAGCACGTGATGGGGAAGAACCTGCATCTTCCTGTCCGCGCAGCAACCGTCATCGCCGATCTTCTGTGCCAGAAGAGACTGAACGCCTCGTCCGGCAGCTACTCCACCGTCGAGGCGCTCAAAAATACCGATGTTCCGATTTTACTGATCCACGGCGAGGACGACCACTTCGTCCCGCTCAAAATGGCGTTTGAAAACCGCGACGCCTGCGCCGCGCCCTGCAAGCTGCTCGTCGTGCCCGGTGCGGATCACGCGATGAGCTATTATATGGGCCGCGGCGCGTACGAGGCCGCGATGCGCGCCTTCTGGGAGCATTTTGACAAGTGAGGGTTCCCCCCTCACTTGTCCTCTTCTTCCGTTTCAAGGCCCGCAAAGCGTCTGGACGGGCGGTAGATCAGCACGGCGCAGAGGATCAGCATCGCCGTCGCGCCAAGGCTGATGGGATAGACCCACATGACGGTCTGGAACGTCATGCTCGTCGGGAAGACGAACTTGACCCACGCGATGCGGATACCGCACACGCCGAGCATCGTCAAAAGCGCGGGCGCGAGCGAAATGCCGAAGCCGCGCAGATACCCGGAGAGTATTTCGTAGATCAGGCAGAAAACATACGCCGGCAGGATCGTCGCAAGGCGAATATAGCCGATGGCAATGACCTCGGGATCGCTGTTGAAAATGGCGAGCAGTGACCTTGCGCTCAGCAGCAGGACAACGACCGAGACAAATGTCGCGATGGCTCCCTCCAAAAAGCTGAGCTGCATCGTCTTCTTGCAGCGCTTGATCTGCCCTGCGCCGTAGTTCTGGCCGACAAAGGTCGTGCAGGCCTGCGAAAACGAGTTGAGCACGTCGTAGGCGAGAATTTCCACATTGAACGCCGCGCTCGACGCCGCGATCGCCACCGTGCCGAGGGTGTTGATGGCCGACTGGATGACGATGTTGGCGAACGAGAACACCGCGCTCTGCACGCCCGCGGGAAGGCCGATGCTCAAAATGCGCTTCAAGCTCGCGCCGTCGATGCGCAGCGCTTTGCGCTCCACGCGCACGCATTTATCCGTGCGCGTCAGGCGGACGTAGAGCAGTGCCGCGCTCACGGCGTTGGCCGCCACCGTGGCGATGGCGACGCCGTTGACCGTCATATGCAGCACAATGACGAAAAAGAGGTTCAGCAGCACGTTCAGCACACCGGAGACCGCAAGCGCCGCGAGCGGCACCTTTGTGTCGCCGATGCTGCGGAAGATCGCGGCCTCAAAGTTGTAGAGCAATATCACCGGCATGCCGAGAAGGTAAATGCGCAGATACAAAAGCGCATAGGGGAACACGTCCTCCGGCACATTGAGAATACTCAAAAGCGGCGAGGCGATGAGCTGACCAAGCAGCGCGACCGCCGCGCCGCCGCACACGGCAAACACGATGGCCGTGTGCACCGCGCGCTTGACGGCATTGTCGTCGCGGCAGCCGATGGCGTTCGCGATGACGACGTTCGCGCCGAGCGCGATGCCGATGAAAAGGTTGACGATGAGGCCGATGATCGGGCCGTTTGCGCCCACCGCCGCGACGGCGACTGTGCGCGCATCGCCCGTGAAGTTGCCGACGATGGCGACGTCCGAGGCATGGAAGAGCTGCTCCAAGATCGCCGTGGCTGCGACCGGCAGGGCAAAGAGCGGCAGCTTATTCCAGATGGAGCCGTGCAGCATGTCGATCTCATGCTTTTTGACTGTAGTTCCCATGATCTCTCTCATTTCCTTCTGTTTTCCGCTTGACCGAGCACCAGTATAGTGCCGCCGCGGCAAAATGGCAAATGTTTTTTGCGTGACCGCCCTGTCAGCATTGACAGGACGGTCGTTTCGCTGTAATATAAGGCCCGCTGGCGGAAAATTTCCCAAAAATATGAGGATTTTTTATGGATTATTACCTTTTGACCGATCTGGCCGCGCGCGTCGGCTATCATCTGGCGCTCAGCGGGGCGGAGACGTTCCGCGTCGAAGAGACGATACGCCGCATCATCGGCGCCTACGGCATTGAATGCGAGGCCTTTTCCATCCCCAACTGCGTGATGGTCAGCCTCGAGGCGGCCAACGGCAATCCTTTGATGGTGATGAAGCGCGTCGACTTTCACGGCAATGACCTCGAGTCGGTGGAAAAGCTCAACGCGCTCTCGCGCCGCATCTGCGCCGAAACGCCTGACCCGAGCGTCGCCGCGCAGTGGCTCGACGAAACGCTCAAGGGGCGGCGGCACTACTCGGTGCCCGTTTATTACCTGGGCAATTTCTGCGCCGCGGCGGGCTTTTGCCCGGTGTTTGGCGGCACGCTGCGCGACAGCCTGTTCGCGGGCCTTCTTGGCCTCATCATCGGCTTTGTCTCGCGCCAGATGGACAGGCGCGAGACGAACCCGTTTTTCAGCACCATCGTCGAGGCGTTCGCCATGGCGGTGCCGGCGTATCTCGCCGCGGGCTTCCATCTGGTCGACTATATCGACTTTGTCATCATCGGCACCTTAATGATCTTGGTTCCCGGACTTCTCATCACGACCTCCATGCGCGACATCATTTACGGCGATACGAACTCCGGCATCAACCGCATCGTGCAGGTGCTTCTCTCGGCGTTCGCCATCGCGCTCGGCACGGCGGCGGCATGGCGCGTCACGTCTGGCGTATACGGGATGACGGTCGCGTCCGGCTCAGCGAGCTATCCCGCCTGGGCACAGGCCGTGATGATCTTCGTCGCCTGTACGGGCTTTTTCATCCTCTTCAATGTGCACGACTGGGGCAGCATTCTCTGCGCGCTCGGCGGCGTGTTCACATGGATGACGTACCTGCTCTGCCGTGATCTGGGCATGAGCATTTACAGCATGAATTTCTTCGCCGCCGTCGTTTCAGCGCTGTATTCTGAGCTTATGGCGCGCTCGCGCAAATACCCCGTCACGTCGTATCTCGTCATCTCGCTCCTGCCGCTGGTGCCGGGCGCGGGCATTTACTACACGATGAGCCTCGGCCTGGGCGGCGATGTGCAGGCCGCGGTGCACAAAGGACTTGAGACCGCGGGCGTCGCGGGCAGCATCGCCGTGGCGATCCTGCTGGTGTCCACGATCTTCCGCCTCGTCACCGCGCAGAACGGGAAAAGCAGAAAGTAGTGTTCGAAAAGTAAAAACTGCCGCCCGTTTGGGCGGCAGTTTTTTATTGCAGTGCGTCAATGTAAGCGTTCAGCGCGGCAAAATCGCCGCGGGGATAGGCGTTCAGGTCGCGGTTTTTCGCGTTGATGAGACAGTCGGTCAAAAGAAAGACATCCATCCCGACCTCGCGTGCAGCCATGTCCTCGGTCGCGTCGTTGCCGACCATCAGGCACTCCTCCGGCTTGACGCCGAGCGTGCGCGCGACCTCGAGGTAGTAAGCAGGATTCGGCTTGCAGAAGGTCGAGGCCTCGTAGGTCGTGTAAATTTCAAAATCCTCCGGCACAAGGCCCGCCCAGCGGATGCGGTTCTCCGTCGCCATGTGGGGAAAGATCGGATTCGTCGCCAGCGCAACGCGGTAGCCGCACTCTTTGAGCTTATGGACCGTCTCCGCCGACGCGGGATTAAAGCCGCAGATGTCGCGCGCGGCGTTGAACTCATTGGCGTAGAAATCCTCGAAAAGGCCCTGGTCGCTTTGGCACTTTTCCTCGCCGTAGATCGCCGCGAACTTCTTCCAGAAGGCCTGCTCGTTCGTGCAGCTGCCGTCGTTTTTGACCATGGCCGCCGTGCCCGCCCAGATGGCGTCGACGAGGGATTTGGGCTCGTAGCCGTAGGGCGCGAGCTTTTTGGCGAGGAACTTGAAGTATCCGGTCGTGAACGCCTCCTGATCCATCGGCAGCAGCGTCCCGTCCAGGTCGAATAAAATGGTCGTGATGTTCAATGCGAGTCTCCTTAGGGGTAAATTACGGCAGCAGCGTTCCGCTGCGCAGGTCGATCTTGAGCGTGACGGTCGCCTGACCGGCACTGTCCGTCCGGCGGGCGGAGAGCGTCAGCACACCGCCGCTGAGCATGGGCGCGTTCTCGCTGTCCTGACAGTCAAAGTAGTATTCGCCGTCAGAAAAGAGCTCTTGTGCCTTGATCGTCACCGCCGCCCCGCCGCTTCTGCGGTAGACGAAGGTCGCACCGGCCAGATTGGAATAGGGAACGCCCGCGTACTCAGACTTGTCCGCGCCGTAAAAATACGTCTTCTGCACCAGCGCGGCAGACGGCGCGGAGCTTGCAAGCAGCGCGTCCTCGAGCTCGGGCCGGAACTGCTCGGCCGAACGGATGCTCAGGCCGCTTTTGGCGTCAAAGTGATACTCCCAGCCAAACTCCTCCACGGCAAAGCGCCACGTGAGCGGGAAATAGGTCACGCCGCGGAAGTTAAGCAGCGGGTACGGCTCGGCGGAATTGTCGAGGCATTTGCCCTTGTCCACCGTGTTGACGGCGATCTGATAGTCAGCGACGGTCGCCTTGGCGGTCACGGTATTTTTACTGGTCGCAGGCGTGTCGGTCCACGTGTCCTCGCTCGCGTCGCTGTAGCCGACAAACAGCGTGCCCTTGGGCTCGGTCTGATACCAGTTGCTCTTGAGGTGCAGGAAGCGCGAGGCGTGGTAGGTCATGGGGAAATACGTAATATCGCGGTAGACGATCAGCGGATATTCGCTGTGCGCGCTGTCGATCTTGGTATCGTTGAGCGTAACGGCAAACGTCGGGAGCGTGACAGTGACGGTTTTGCCCTTGTCCGCCGCCAGCGCGGAGCTCTGCAGCAGCAAAAGCAAGGCGAGCATAAGAGTCAAAAACTTGCAGCGTTTCATACGGCATTCCTCCTGAGTATTGATAAGAGAATTTTACCATGATTTTCAGAGCGCGTCAATTCGTACGGCCCCGGGAAAGAGCAAATGAAAAGAGACAGCTCAAAAGCTGTCTCTCTTTTTTGGTGCCTCGTCGGGGATTCGAACCCCGGACACCCTGCTTAAAAGGCAGGTGCTCTGCCAACTGAGCTAACGAAGCATATTCTATTCCAAACCACCGAAGCGGTAAAAATCTGGCAGGGATGGCTGGACTCGAACCAGCGAATGAGGGAGTCAAAGTCCCTTGCCTTACCGCTTGGCTACACCCCTATTGGGAAGAGAGGGCTGGGGCCAAATCCCATCCCTCTCTTTTTGTGGGGTGGGTAAAGGGACTCGAACCCTCGACACCCGGAACCACAATCCGGTGCTCTAACCAACTGAGCTACACCCACCACATATTCTGTATCCGTGCGATATTTGCTGCTTTGCTGAGGGACGCCTTGTAAATGGTACGCCAGGAGGGATTCGAACCCCCGGCCTACTGCTTAGAAGGCAGTTGCTCTATCCAACTGAGCTACTGGCGCAAATTGAATGGAGCAGGTGACGGGAATCGAACCCGCATCCCCAGCTTGGAAGGCTGGTGCCCTAGCCATTGTGCTACACCTGCATGCGCCCTCCGCAAAAATCGTCAGCTCTGTTATAATAGCATCAGTGTCCCGTTTTGTCAACGTTTTTTCAGAATTTTTCTGCACTTTTTTATGTTATCTGAGTAGAGCGTGCAAAAGCCTTGCACCGTCAGCACTTTCCGGCCGCGCGAACGCGCCGCACAGCCGCTCAGGATGCCACTGCACGGCAAAGACGGGGAGCGTCCTGTGGCCGACGGCCTCGACCGTGCCGTCCTCCGCGCAGGCGAAGACCTGAAGCCCCGTCCCCAGCCGCCAGACGGCCTGATGGTGTGCACTGTTGACCGTGCAGCGCGTGCCGTACAGCTCGCGCAGAAGGCCCGGCGCGGTGTTGATGGCATGCAGCCGGTCAACGCCGTCAATTTGACTGTGGCCCTCGATGTGCTGACGCAGCGTGCCGCCAAAATAGACGTTGAGGACTTGCAGTCCGCGGCAGATGCCGATGACAGGCTTTCCCGCGCACAGGAAGTTGTCAATCAGCGTGAGCTCACGCGCGTCGCGTGCTTCGTCGAGATCTTCCGAGCCGTTCAGCGCTTGACCGTAAAAGCGCGGGTGCATGTCGCCCCCGCCGGGCAGCAGCAAAACGTCCGCGTTCTCCGGCGTTTCGGCGAGCGGCGCACCGACCAGCGCGAGCGCATTTTCGTAATTTTTCAGGCGTACCGATAAATAGACAGTCTTCATACGCACAGAATATGCCCCGAATGCGAAAAAAGACCTTGCAAGACGCAAAAAGTTATGGCATAATAGTTTGGCTGATAACAGCGAACTGAATATGCAGCGGTATCGAAGTGGTCATAACGGGGCTGACTCGAAATTTCGGCAGAAGCTGGGAATTTCGTCCCCCTGATTCTCCTTGAT
>OKUQ01000609.1_pt1 | contig 20094 bp, 17 predicted proteins | sample 1606811 | NCBI WGS metagenome assembly OKUQ01 (sample SAMEA3882546, study PRJEB24775) | human gut metagenome | biome: human-associated habitat; feature: intestine environment; material: feces | place: Netherlands | collected 2009/2010
TACGATGTTGACCGCGAGGAGCTGCGTGCGTATGCACAGGCCAATTGTCGCGGTTTGCATGGCATCTCCCGTGCGTTTGGCGTGTTCGAATATATGGACGGAAGGTCGGATAACGGGGGAGAGTCCGAGACGCGAGCGGCAATGATCCTTGCAGGCGTCGTTGCGCCCGAGCTTCAGGTTGAGATTGATCGGCCAGGAAACGCCTGCTATTATCTGGCAGATTATGGTTGGCAGATGCCAGATGGGTCATGGATGTTGGCAGAGCTTCATGGTTTGGGTAAGTTTGAGGATGAAACTCAAAAAGATTCGGAACATGCTGCAGCAAAAACCTATCGAGCCGCCTTATTGCGCGATGCGAACTTGCGTGCCATGGGTCATAACGTCATTCATTTCAAGCTATCGGACACCTACGACGTAGAATCGTTCGGTGCCATGATGCGCGGTTATGGCATTCCGACAACAAAACCCTACGCCGACTCCCGATAGCGAAATCGTTCGCAGCCAACCTTCAATATGTTGCGGTGAAATACGGACTGTTGAGGCCTTTAAAGGCATAAAACAGTCCGTATTTCACCGCAACTTAGGAGGGGATGGGGTTAGCTGCGGGGGCGGTGGCGGAGCTTGTCGATGGTGGAGTCGGTGCCGTGGCCGCGGGCGTCGGTGCTTCGGCTGCGGGCTTCGGCTGCGGTTTGGCGCTTGCGACGGTAATCGATCATGCCTTGGATGATGGGCTTGCCAAAGCTCACGACATCATCGTTGTAGATGGCGGTTCGGGCTGCGAGGAGGCAGTCGGTAAAGTCCATATGAGTCTTGCCAAAGAGTTTGATGGCAAGGGCGACAACGGTGGGCTCGTCGACCATGACGTCATCGAGCAGCCTTTTCAAGGCCGCAGCAATCTCAACGCGGGGAACCTTATAGGCGTCGCGCAGCGTGACCACGACGCGCGTGATGATTTCGGGGTAGACGCGAGCGGTGCGCGTGGCGATGACCTTGGCGGCGCGCGGTGACAGAACTTCGTCGTCGTCAAGCAGGTAGCGTAGGATGACGGTCTCGTCGATGATGGTGCTACTCATGGATATCTACTTCCTCGGGATCCAAAATCGAATCGTCGCTTTCCGTGACAAGGTACTCAATCCAGGCATTGCGCTCCTCGGCGCGGCGATTGGGGTCACCATATGCTTTGAGCGATCCATAGGCGGCGGTGCCGTCCTTTGAGCGCACGGCGACCGGCTGAAAGGGAAGCTTGCGCATCAAAATGCTCTGCGCGACAAAAAGGCGAACGGCCTCGGCAAGCGATGTGCCCATGGCGTCGTAGAGATGCTCGGCATGCTGCTTGTCCTCTTCGCGAATGCGCACCTGCAGGATGGCTCTTTTTTGCGTCGATGACGTCACTGCCCTCCCTTAGCTAGCGTGCAATATAGTCGGTCAAATGCGGCATGTGCCAACATCATAGAATCTTATAACCATTACTTTATTTCACTCAAGTAAATAAACATTAACACGAATACAAGCGTAGTACATCCAAAATGAGAGCGCGTAAAAATCTCTGAGGCGTACGCGTGTAATACACTCGCCTTTATAGCTTCCAGAGAATAATCCCAACCAGCCCAAACCCCTGCAATACACTCGTATTGCAGGGGCTATGCTCAAGTTTGCCCCCTGCAACTGCGTATATTTAACCTGTATATCGTTGGAGAAACTCTACCGAGTGCATGTTTCGCCGTATGCATTCGATACGTCGATGCCAGGCCACGGGCGGCTTGGGTCAATGTCGACAGGGTCTCTCCGACAAGGGATTCAGGAGGGAGTGAACAACATGGGTAATAAGCGAGTCGTAGCCGATTCTTCGCGCTGCATTGGGTGTCAAACCTGCATGGCGGCGTGTATCGAGGCGCACGACATCCCCGGTAACATCGCCGCGCCGCGCCTGCGCGTGACGCGTACGTACGAGATCTCCGCACCGGTGGCTTGCCATCACTGCGAGGATGCCCCGTGCGCGAAGGCCTGTCCTACGGGCGCCTTGTTCTTTGATCCAAAGAACCATCGCATCGGCGTCAACGAGGACAACTGCATCGGCTGCAAGAGCTGCGTCATGGCATGCCCCTTTGGCGCCGTGAGCGTGGCGACCACGCAGGTCCCCGTCTTGATGGGCGACGTGCGCGTGGGTTCGCAGACTAAGAGCTTCGTGCTCAAGTGCGACCTGTGCGTGGACCGTCCCGGCGGTCCGGCGTGTGCCGAGGCTTGTCCGACCAAGGGCCTCACCCTGGTGGACGAGGAGCGCCTGGCGGAGCTGACTGCCGAGCGTGCCCGCGCCACCATCGAAAACGAGGCGTAGGCGGGCGGCCATACAAGCCCAACGATTGTCAAATAAGTACCGATTAATCGGTAGCAGAGAAAGGAAGGAGGGTGTCATGGAGAAGCATAAAGTGATCTGCCCGTACTGCGGTGCCGGTTGCCAATTTAACCTCCTGGTCCAAAACGGCCAGGTCGTGGGTACCGAACCGCTCAACGGCATCACCAATCAGGGCGAGCTGTGCCTTAAGGGCATGAGCGGCTACGACTTCATCAACGACACCAAGATCTTGACTCCTCGCGTACTGCACCCGATGATCCGCCGCACTAAGGGCGCGGATCTTGAGCGCGTAAGCTGGGACGAGGCACTGGATTTCACCGCATCTAAGATGCAGGCCATAATTGACGAATATGGTCCTAACGCTGTCATGACCACCGGCTCTTCGCGAGGCGGCGGCAATGAGGCGAACTACGTCATGCAGAAGTTTACGCGTGCGTGCATCGGCACCCACAGCGTGGACAACTGCGCCCGTACTTGACACGGCCCTACTGTCCTCGGTCTGATGGACACGGTTGGTTCAGGTTGCATGTCATGCTCCATCCCCGGTATGGAGGATGCGGGCTGCATTTTCCTCTTCGGCTATAACCCTGCCGATTCGCACCCCATCGTCGCAAGGCGTATCGTGCGAGCCAAAGAAAAGGGTTGCAAGATCATCGTCGCCGATCCGCGCCATATCGAAACCGCGCGTATCGCCGATCTCTACCTTCCGATCAAGAACGGTTGCAATGTTGCGTTCCTCAACGCCTTTGCCAACTGTCTGGTCAACGATGGCCTCTACGACAAGGAATTCGTCGCCGAGCATACGAACGGCTTTGACGAGTGGTGGGAGACCATCAAGAACTACACTCCCGAATCCGTACAGGACATCACGGGTGTCGAGCCCGCGTTGATCCACCAAGCTGCCGAGATGTACGCCACGGCGAAGCCCTCTGCCATCATTGGCTGGGGTATGGGCGTATGCCAGCAGAAGCAGAACCTGAAGACGGTGCACACCATCGCCTCCATCGCCTGCGTTGCCGGCCAGATCGGCAAACCCAATTCCGGCCTCGCGCCCGTGCGCGGTCAGAACAACGTCCAGGGCTCCTGCGATATGGGCATGCTGCCCAACCTGTACCCTGGCTACCAGAAAGTCACCGACCCGGCTGTGCGTGCCAAGTTTGCCAAGGCTTGGGGCGTGCCCGAGGAAAAGCTCCCGCTCGAGGAGGGCTACAAGCTCACCGACCTGGGCCACCTGGTCGACGAGGGCAAGGTGCACTGCTTCTACAACTACGGCGAGGACCCGGTGCAGACCGAGCCCGATTCGGCCGGTATGCGCAAGACGCTCTCCGAGCTGGATCTGTTCATTTGCCAGGACATCTTTATGACGCAGACGACCATGCTCGCCGACGTCATCCTGCCCGCTACCTCTTGGGGCGAGCACGAGGGTGTCTTTACCGCGTCTGACCGTAGCTTCCAGCACTTTGACGCGGCCGTTCCGCCCAAGGGCGAGTGCCGTCACGACTGGGAGATCTTCGCGGACCTGTCTACGCGCATGGGCTATCCCATGCACTACGACAACACCGAGCAGATCTGGAACGAGTGCATTAGCCTGTGCCCCAACTTTGTGGGCGCGACCTACGAGAAGATGGCTCCCGAGGGCGGTTACGCCCAGTGGCCCGTCAAGAGCACCGATGTGAACGACCACGGTACGCCCGACATGTTCGCTGGTGGCAAGTTCACCACCAAGGACGGCCGCGCTAACCTGATGGCGCACGACTGGGAGGCGCCCTCCGAGCTTCCCGACGATGAGTACCCGCTCATTCTGTGCACCGTCCGCGAGGTCGGCCACTACAGCTGCCGCTCGATGACCGGCAACTGCAAGACGCTGGCGCTGCTTGCCGACGAGCCCGGCTTTGTCCGCATGAATCCCGCGGACGCCCAGGCGCGCGGCATCAAGAACGGCGACATCGTCTCGATTCACAGCCGCCGCGGCCAGGTATACAGCCGCGCCGACGTGAGCGACCGTATCAACAAGGGCACGGTCTATATGACCTACCAGTGGTGGATCGGCAAGTGCAACGAGCTGACCATGCACAAGGTCGACCCGGTCTCGCATACGCCCGAGGACAAGTTCTCCGCCTGCCAGGTCGACGCTATCGCCGACCAGGTCTGGGCTGAGGGCGAGGTGGAGCGTCAGTACACCGAGCTCAAGCAGGCTCTGGTGGACGCCGCCGCTCCCCAGGACGTTGAGCCCGGCGCCGCCAAGTTCGACGACGAGACGCACGTAAATCAAATCGTGTAGTCCCGTTCTCGTTGGCTTTTTGGGCCGGGCGTCCCGTACGTTCGGGAGCCCGGCCCGTTATTTTGAAAGGAAGTGGGGATGAACCGCTTCATCGACATCAACCCGGAGAGGTGCATCGGCTGCGGAACATGCCAGTCCGCCTGTGCCGACGCTCACCGGATGCAGGGTCTTCAGGATACGCCGCGCCTGGCGCTCGTGAAGACCGGCGGTATTTCGGCCGCCCTTGCCTGCCACCATTGCGAGGGTGCCCCCTGCGCCGAGGTTTGCCCGGTGAATGCCATCGAGCACGATGGCGATCGCATCCACGTCAAGGAGCAGGAGTGCATCGGGTGCAGGCTGTGCGCCATCGCGTGCCCCTTCGGAGCCATCCATCCCGATGGCACGTCTATCGCCGGTGTCGCAGGCATGTGCGACCCGACACCTTCGCATCCTAAGTCCCTGAGCAGCCTGCTTACGTGGGCTCCTGGCCAGTACACCTGTGCTGTCAAGTGCGACCTGTGCGCCTTCGATCCGGACGGCCCGCATTGTGTGGCGGCGTGCCCCACCAAGGCGCTGACCGTCATGGGCGGCGCGGCCGATCGCGAGCTCGACGAGGCCAAGCGCCTGCGCTCGATCGAAAACGGTCCAGTCGTCGACGTTACCGCTGTGGCCCAGGGCCTGTCCGAGAAAGCAGAAGGGAGCGTAAACAATGGATAGCATGACGCTGTTTATCGCATCGCTTGCCGTCTCGTGCATCGGTGCGCTCGCCTCGGTTCTGCTGATCAAGGCCGATAACGCCGCCAAGACCGCCGGCTGCCTGATCGGCGCCGTCGCGGCCGTGCTGTCGTTCATCGCGGGCCTCGAGGCCGTGCTTGGCGACGTTTCGTCCCTCAACACGGTCTTCTTTTTCCCGTTCGCCCGTCTCGAGCTCTTGCTCAACGGCCTTGCGGGCCTGATCGTGGTCCTCATCTCAATCCTCGCCTTTGCGGGCTTCATCTACGGTCTGTCCTACTTCGATGAGTACCCGGGCAAGGTCGGGCGCGCCGGTTTCTTCATGAACACCTTCGTCGCCTCGATGATGCTCGTCATCACCGCCGACAACGTGTTCTGGTTCCTGGTCGCCTTTGAGCTCATGTCCCTTACGAGCTACTTCCTTGTCGTTATCGAGGAGAACAAGAACTCCATTAGGGGCGGTTGGCTCTACTTCGTCATCGCGCACGTGGGCTTTGTCCTTATCATGGCGAGCTTCCTGCTCATGACCAACGGCGTGGGCGGTTCCTTCAGCTTCAGTGATTTCCGTACGCATGACTTTGGACCCGCCGTCTCCTCCGCGTGCTTCGTCCTCGCGTTCTTCGGATTCGGCGCAAAGGCCGGTATCATCCCGCTGCACTCCTGGCTGCCCCAGGCGCACCCCGAGGCGCCGTCCAACGTGTCCGCCCTCATGTCCGGCGGCATGATCAAGATCGGCATCCTGGGAATCCTCAAGGTCGGTCTCGACCTGCTCGCGGGTTCGGGCGTCCAGCTCTGGTGGGGCCTCATGGTCCTGGTCTTCGGATCCATCTCGTCGGTCCTGGGCGTCGTCTACGCCCTCCACGAGCACGACATCAAGCGCCTGCTGGCCTATCACTCCGTCGAGAACATCGGCATCATCTTGCTCGGTGTCGGCGCGTCCATGACGGCGCACGCCCTGGGCAACGACGTCATCGCGACGATCGCGCTCATGGCCGCCCTCGACCACACGCTCAACCACGCCATGTTCAAGGGCGAGCTGTTCCTCGGCGCGGGCTCCCTGCTCTATGCCACGGGTACGCGCAACATGGAGAAGATGGGCGGCCTGTTCCGCCGTATGCCGGTCACGGCCGTCTGCTTCCTCATCGGTGCCCTTGCCATCTCGGCTATCCCGCCGCTCAACGGCTTCGTTTCCGAGTGGTTCACCTACCAGTCCCTGTTCAACATCTTGACGCTCTCCGACCCGGTCGTCATGGTGTTCGCCGTCGCCTCCGCGGCCGCCCTCGCCATCACCGGTGCCCTGGCCGTCACGTGCTTCGTGAAGGCCTACGGCGTCTCGTTCGCGAGCAGCCCTCGTTCCCAGGAGGCCGCGAACGCCAAGGAGTCCCCGGCTCCGATGTTGTTCTCGCAGATGCTCCTCGCGGCCATCTGCGTGGTACTGGGAATCGGCTCCCCGGTCATCGCCCCGGTTCTGGGCGACGTCGCCCAGAGCGTGCTTGCCGGCTCCGCCGTCACAGCCACCTCGGGCGTGTCTCTGGTGAACGAGATTTCCGGTGCCGCCACCTCCACCCCCGCGATCGCCATCGCGCTCGTGGTCCTCACCGGCCTCGCGTTCGCGTTGAGGTCCTGCCTCGGCGCCAAGGCCCCCGCTAAGAAGACCGACCCTTGGGCGTGCGGCTACGAGCCCAACGAGCACATGCCCGTCGTCGCCACGAGCTTCGCGTCCGACGTCGAACTCTTCATGGGCCCGCTCTACACCCTGCGCGAGGTATGCACCAAGATCTGCTGGTCCATCGCGCACGTGTTCCAGAAGCTCACCGGTGTCGCCCAGGGCGTCGAGCCCCTGCCCGACCGTTTCCTGGTCGATGCACCGAGCGAGGGTGCCGACAAGCTGGCCGGCCTCGCCTCCAAGATCGAGGGCGGCAACTACTCCGTATACATCTGCTACATCGTCGCGGCGCTCGTGGTCTTCCTCGTGCTCGCCGTGGTCATGGTCTAGAGAGGGGAGAGGATATTATGAACATCGTTCTTGCGATGGCGCAGGGCCTCGTGGTCATGCTGGTCGCGCCCTTCTTCTCCGGCCTCGCCCGTGTGATTCGCGCGAAGATGCACAATCGCCGCGGTCCGTCCATCCTTCAGGATTACCGGGACCTCGCGAAGCTCATGGCGCGTCCCGAGTCCGTGAGTTCCGACTCGAGCTTCGTGCTGCGCATCATGCCGCCGCTGTTCCTCGCGGTGTCGTTTATGCTCGCCATGGGCCTGCCCATGTTCACGCTCCAGAGCCCCATGCCCGTCTTTGGTGACGCCATCACCATCATGTACGCGCTCGCGCTGTCCCGCTTCTTCTTCGCGCTGTCCGGCGTGGATTCCTCCAACGCCTACGCGGGCTTCGGCGGTATCCGCGAGCTCCTCATGAGCGTGCTCATCGAGCCGTCCATGCTCATCGCGCTTTTCACCGTCGCCATCGTGTGCGGCTCCACGGACATTGCGACCATGGGTCAGCACATCGTTACGGGCAACGTCTCGAGCGTCGTCGCCGTTATCCTCGCCGGCGTCGCCTTCGCGGCCGCCTGCTATATGGAGCTCGGCAAGCTTCCGTTCGATCAGGCCGAAGCCGAGCAGGAGCTCCAGGAGGGCCCGCTCGCCGAGCTCTCCGGCCCGTCCCTGGCCATGATGAAGCTCGCCATGGGCATGAAGCAGGTCGTGGTCGTCGCTTGGTTCACCTCCATCTTCATCCCCTGGGGAGAGCCCGCGACCATCGGCGTCACCGCTCTCGTGGGCGCCGTCGTCTTCCTCGTCAAGTGCCTGGTCGATTTCGTCGTCTGCGGCGTGCTCGAGAACTCCGTTTCCCGTTCGCGCTTCAAGGTGCTCGGTAACCAGACCTGGGCCGTCGTCGGCATCGCGGTCCTCGCGTTCGTCTTCGTCGTCGTAGGCGTGTAGGGAGAAGGGAGAAACTATGTCAATCGAATCGAGCTTGTCCCTCTTTGCCATGGTGGCGATCGCCGTCCCCATGCTGGGCTCCCTGCTCATCGTCATGCTGCCGCGTCCCTACGCTAAATGGATCTGCGCCTTTGCCGGCGGCATCGCCACGGTCGCTTCCGTTGGCTTGGCCGCGACGTTTGCCGGAAACGGCATGAACGCGGTCGATGTAACCTGGGCGAGTATGGGCCAGACCTTGGTCATGGGCTTCATATTCGACCGGATGAGCACGCTGCTCGCACCCGCGTTCGTCGCTATCGGCCTGCTCGTCGTCATCTATTCGTTTCCGTACATGAGCGATAAGAATAAGGAGCATCCCGACGCGCCCCGTCGTCGCTTCTACGTGTACTTCTCCACGTTCATCGGCGCCATGGCCGGTCTCGCCTACAGCTCCACCATCGTCGGCCAGCTCGTTTTCTTCGAGATCACCGGAGTGTGCTCCTGGGGCCTCATCAGCTACTACATGACGCCCACGGCCAAGAAGGCCGGTATGAAGGCGCTCATCATCACCCATATCGGCGCTCTGGGACTCTACATCGGCGCGGCCTTCCTGTTCGCCGGAACCGGCACGTTCGCGCTGAGCGCGATCTCCCAGCTCGATTCCGGTATGAAGACCGTCGTGCTGCTGCTCATCCTGTTCGCTGCTTGGGCCAAGTCCGCCCAGTTCCCGCTCTACATGTGGCTGCCCTCCGCAATGGAGGCCCCCACGCCCGTTTCCGCCTACCTTCATGGCGCGTCCATGGTTAAGGTCGGCGTGTGCGTGTTCGCCCGCGCTCTTGCGAGCGCCGGCGATATCCCCGAGATCGTCGGTTGGGTCGCCATCATCGACGCCGTCGTGACCATGCTCTTCGGCTTCCTCATGTACCTGCCCCAGAAGGATATGAAGCGCCTGCTCGCCTTCTCGACGATCGCGCAGCTCGCCTACGTGTTCTTTGGCCTGGGCCTCTCCGTGTTCGGAAGCCAGATGGCGTTTAACGGCGCCGTCGAGCACATCTTCAACCACGCGTTCACCAAGACCCTGTTCTTCCTCATCGCTGGCTCTCTCAGCTTCACGCTGGGAACCCGTATGCTGCCCAAGATCCAGGGCCTCATGAAGAAGTACCCGGTCACGGGCGTGGGCTTTGCGGTCGCCGCGACCGCTATCGCCGGCGTGCCCCCCATGAGCACGTTCTTTTCCAAGTTCCAGATCATTTCCGGTGGCTTCGCGGTTGGTGCTACCAACACGGTCATCTTTGTCCTCGTGTGCGTCATGGTCGTCGAGACCGTCGCCACCTTCGCATGGTTCCTGCGTTGGATGGGTAAGGTCCTGCCCGGTGAGCCGAGCGAGACCGTGGCCGCCGGCCAGCCCCTTCCGCGCGCCATGGCGTTCGTGTTCGTCGTCCTCATGATCATGGTCGTCGTCGCCGGTCCTCTGTCCTCTAGTTGGATGGGTTAGGAGGTAGGACATGGGTTATTCGTTAGTCAATATCCTGGGCGGTCTTCTGATCGTGACCTCCACCATGGTGGTCGTCTCGAAGACCATCCCGTCCGCCATCAAGTGGTACGCGATCCAGTCGGTTGTCCTGGTGGGCGTGCTGCTCACCCTGGGCCTCACCACCGGTGCCACCGAGCTTCTCATGTGGGCCGCGTCGGCCTTCGTCACCAAGGTGATCCTCGTTCCGTTCATTCTCAACCGTGCCTACAAGAAGATGGGTTCGCCTGTCGATAGCACGCTGACCTCCTCCATCAAGCCGGCCTGGACCATCATCCTCACCGGTCTGGAGGTGGCCGTCTGCTTCGCGGTGGTCACGCGCCTGAGCCTGCCCACCGCCGAGGTGGCCACTCCGGCCCTCGCCATCAGCTTCGCGCACTTCTTCGTCGGCCTCACGTGCATCATCTCCCAGCGCAACATCCTCAAGCAGATCTTCGGGTACTGCCTTATGGAGAACGGTAGCCACGTGACGCTCGCTCTGCTCGCGCCCACGGCCCCCGAGATCATCGAGATCGGCATCGCCACCGACGCCATCTTCGCCGTCATCATCATGTCCGCCGTCGTCGTGAGGATTTGGAACGACACCAAGTCGCTCGACTCCCACGACCTGACCGAATTGAAGGGGTAGGCCATGGATGTTTCAATGCTGACGGTCGCCCTGCTCGCTTGTCCTCTCGTGTTCTCCCTGATTATGGCTGCGCTCCCCAAGACGACGTCCTACAACGTCTTCGCGGGGCTCAACACCATCTCCGTCGCGGCGACCCTTGTCCTTTCGGTCGTCACCGCGGGAACCATGCTCTCGAGCGGGCAGAATATCGACGCTTTGGGCCTGTGGCTCCATCTCGATTCGCTCTCGTCGATCTTCGTCCTTCTGGTAGGCATCATCGGGTTCATCACCGGCGTGTACTCCATCTCCTATATCAAGATCGATATCGAGGAGAAGACCATGCCGGCCGAGCGCACCAAGCAGTACTATGCGCTGTTTAGCCTGTTCGTTTTCATGATGCTGCTCGCCTGCCTGTCCAACAACATCATCCTCACCTGGGCGGCGGTCGAGGCCACCACGCTGTCGACCGTGTTCCTCGTGGGCATCTACAAGAACAAGCAGGCGCTCGAGGCGTCTTGGAAATACGCGATGGTCTGCACCGCCGGTGTGGCCTTCGGCCTGTTCGGCACGCTGCTCATCTACGCGAACGCCGCCGATATCATGCCCAACGCGCATGAGGCCGCCTTCCTCACCTCCATCATGCCCTACGCCGACCAGTTCGACCCGATGCTCGTGCGCCTCGCGTTCGCGTTCATCGTCATCGGCTTCGGCACCAAGGCGGGCCTGTTCCCCATGCACACCTGGCTGCCCGACGCGCACTCCCAGGCTCCGAGCCCGGTCTCCGCGCTGCTCTCGGGCGTGCTGCTCAAGTGCGCCATGCTGATGATCATCCGCTTCTACTCCCTGTCCATCATCACGGTGGGCGACACCTATCCGCGAACGCTCCTGCTCATCCTGGGCACGCTGTCCATCCTGGTGGCTGCCCTGTGCATCTTCAAGCAGGACGATATCAAGCGCCGCTTCGCGTACTCCTCCGTCGACAACGTCGGCGTGGTCGCGCTGTGCCTGGGTATCGGTGGCCCGCTCGGTATCGCCGCCTGCCTGCTGCACTGCATCTTCCACGGCTTCACGAAGGCGCTCGCCTTCTGCATGGCCGGTAACATCCAGCACATCTACCACACCCGCGACCTGAACAAGATCAAGGGCGTCGTCGAGATCGCTCCCGTCACGGCAGCGCTCACCATCATCGCCCTGCTCGCGCTCGCCGCCTTCCCGCCGTTCGCCCTGTTCATCTCCGAGTTCCTCACCTTCGTGGCCGGCGTCCAGTCCGGTCCCATCTGGGTGGTCGTGCTCGTGGCCATCGGCCTCACCGGCGTGTACTTCGCCCTTACCGGCATCGCGCTCAAGTCCATCTTCGGCAAGGCGCCCGAGGGCATGAAGCGCCACGAGGTGCCCGCCCTCATGGTCATCCCCGAGATCGCCCTCGCGATCGTGGTCATGTGGTTCGGTATCGCCACCCCGGTCGCCATCACGAGCGGCGTCGAGGATGCAACGTCCGTCGTTTTGAACCAGAGCGTCGAAGAGCTCCACGAGGCCCCTCTCTACCGCATGGTGTTCAGTTCCCAGACCAAGACAAGTGAGGTGAATTAGCACCATGGCAGAACCTGAAAAGAAGGACTACGCTCGTCGCTGCGAAAGCCACGTCGAGGCCCTGCGTGCTGCAGTGCCGGGCGCTATCGAGAAGGTCGAGTGGCAGTGCGAGGACCAGCTGACGATCACCGTCAAGCAGGACAAGCTGCCCGAGGCCGTCCACTACCTGTACTACGAGCGCTACGGCTGGATTCCCGTGATCATCGGCAACGATGAGCGCAGCCTGTGCGGCCGTTACGCCGTGTACTACGTCATCTCCATGGAGGGGGAGGACCCCGGCTGGGTTACCGTGCGCACCGAGGTCGATCCCGCCAAGATGACGTTCCCGTCCGTGACGCCGTTCGTCCCCGCCTGCGTGTGGGGCGAGCGCGAGCTGCGCGATATGTTCGGCCTGATCCCCGAGGGCCTGCCCGATCGTCGCCGCCTGGTGCTGCCCGACGATTGGCCCAGCGGCCTGTACCCGCTGCGCAAGGACTCCATGGACTACCGCTTCCGTCCCGCTCCCGCGAGCGACATGGAAAACTACGAGTTCTTGGCCGACACCAAGGGCAAGGAGACCACGCTCGTCCCCATGGGCCCGTTGCACATTACCTCCGACGAACCCGGCCACTTCCGCCTGTTCGTTGAGGGCGAGACGATCGTCGACGCCGACTACCGTCTGTTCTACGTGCACCGCGGCATGGAGAAGGTCGCCGAGACGCGCCTGAACTATGACGCCGTGACGTTCCTCGCCGACCGCATCTGCGGCATCTGCGGCTGCGCCCACTCGGTGGCCTATGCCGAGGCCGTCGAGCGCGCCCAGGGCATTCATGTCCCGCCGCGCGCCCAGTACATCCGCGCCATCATGCTCGAGGTTGAGCGCCTGCACTCGCATCTGCTCAACATTGGCCTGGCATCGCACTACACGGGCTTCGACTCCGGCTTCCAGCAGTTCTTCCGCGTCCGCGAGAAGTCCATGGACCTGGCCGAGAAGCTTTCCGGTCACCGCAAGACCTACGGCCTCAACGTGATCGGCGGCGTGCGTCGCGACATTTTGGCCGAGCAGAAGCTCTCCACGCTCACGACCATCCACCAGCTGCGCTCCGAGGTTCAGGAACTCGTCGATATGCTGCTCTCCACGCCCAACTTTATTGAGCGTACGAGCGGTATCGGCATTCTGGACCGCAAGATCGCTCGCGACTTCTCGCCGGTCGGCCCGCTCATGCGTGGCTCGGGCTATGCCCGCGACGTGCGCTTTGACCATCCCTTCGACGGCTACGCCGATCCGGATGTCCAGAAGATGCACGCCGCTACGGCCGACACCTGCGATGCCTTTGGCCGTACCGCCGTTCGCATCCAGGAGGTCTACGATTCGATCGACATGATCGAGACCATGCTCGAGAACTGCCCGTCGGGCCCCATCCTTACCACGGATTGGGAGTACACCCCGCACAAGTACGCCATCGGCGCCACCGAGGCTCCGCGTGGCGAGGACGTGCACTGGGCCATGCTCGGCAACAACCAGAAGTGCTACCGTTGGCGCGCCAAGGCGGCCACGTACAGCAACTGGCCGGTCCTGCGCTACATGTTCCGCGGCAACACCGTGGGCGACGCGGCGCTGATCGTCGGTTCGCTCGACCCGTGCTACTCCTGCACCGATCGCGTGACGGTGACCGATGTCGCCGCCAAGCGCGACCACGTGCTCGACAAAGAGCAGTTCGAGAACGTCTGGCGCGACAAGTCGCCGCTTGCGGGCGAGGGCACCATGGCCGCTCCGCTCGATGAGGAGGCGCTCTAATATGCTGAAGCTTTGGAAGGTTAACGCCAAGGCCGGCGACGCGACGGTCAAGTACCCGTTTGCGCCGTTCCCCACCAACAAGGACATGCGCGGCAAACCCGAGCACAATGCCGAGCTCTGCATCGCCTGCGGTGCCTGCGGCGTGGCGTGCCCGGCCGATGCCATTCGCATGGACACCGACCTTGCGGCCGACACCATCACCTGGTCGATCGACTACGGCCGCTGCATCTTTTGCGGTCGCTGTGAGGAAGCCTGCCCCATGGAGGCCATCAAGCTCACCGAGGAGTTTGAGCTGGCCGTCATGAGCAAGGACGACCTCACCAGCAAGAGCGTCTATTCGCTCGAGCACTGCTCGCGCTGCGGCAAGCCGTTTGCCCCGCACAAGGAGATCGACTATGCCAAGCGCCTGCTGCAAAAGGCCGGCGGCATGGAGGCCGAGCAGGCTGCCCGCACCGTCGGTATGTGCCAGGAGTGCAAGCGCGAGCTTGACGCCCTGCGCGCCGCCTCGGCCGTCAAGACCGGTAACGCGCACGGCATGGTCGCCAACGAGACGCTTGCGTCCGGTGAGCCCCAGGGCCCCGGCATGGAGTATCTGGGCGGCCACGGCGTGAACCCGGAGTATATCGACCGCGAGCTCAACCCCGATGCGCCCGAGATTCCCGCCGGTCCGGCGCCGGTCGAGGGCATCATCATGGATTTTGAAACGAAGGAGGAGTAACCATGGCCGAACCCACGCTTTTGCCCGAGCGGCTTCAGTACCGCCCGACCAAGATCGAGCTCGACGAGAGCATCGAGAAGGCTAAGGCGACCCTTCTTAAGAAGATCAAGCGCTCGGTGTACGTCTACCGTGTTGACTGCGGCGGCTGCAACGGCTGCGAGATCGAGATCTTCGGTTCTATCACGCCCGTCTTCGACGTCGAGCGCTTTGGCATCAAGGTCGTGCCCTCGCCCCGTCACGCCGACGTGCTGCTGTACACCGGTGCCGTGACGCGTGCCATGCGCATGCCGGCCCTGCGCGCCTTTGAGGCCGCACCCGATCCCAAGATCGTGGTGTCCTATGGCGCGTGCGGCTGCACCGGTGGCATCTTCTACGATAACTACTGCGTCTGGGGCGGCACGGACAAGATTCTGCCGGTCGACGTCTACATCCCCGGCTGCCCGCCCAGCCCCGCGCAGACCATCTACGGCTTTGCCATGGCGCTCGGTCTGCTAGACCAAAAGCTCCATGCCGAGACCACGGTGGAAGCCGCCGGCGAGCAGGCCGATATCCTGCACCCCGGCGTGCCGTACAAGCTGCGCGTTGCCATCGAGCGCGAAGCTCGCGCCATGAGCGGCTACCGTTACGGCCGCGACCTGGCCAATGAGTTTATGGATACGCTCGAGGGAGCGCCCAAGGGCGATATCCGCGGTGCCATGGCGCTGCTCATCGATAAGCAGGACGATCCGCGCCGCGTCGAGGTGTACTCGGCGCTGCAGGATCTGGTGCTGGCCGGAGGTCGCTAGATGGAGCTCACGGACCGCTCTGGTTACTTTGCGGGCCCCGGCATGCTCGGCGGCTCCTTTGGCGATGCCTCGCGCGCAAGCGACGAGGCTGCCGAGGGCGTCGCCGACCCCTGCCTGGGCCATGCGCCCGACCAGGTGGTCTTCTACGAGCTCACGCGTAAGTTTGTGGAGACCGAGGAAGACGTTCCCCAGGAGGCCTGCGACGTGCTGTACTACACGCTCGCCGTGGGCCACCACACCGGCGTGCTCGACTGCTTTGAGCCGCGCCTGTCGGTGCCGGTGGATGTGTTCTATTCGCTCGTCGACGCGCTGCCGGAGGGAGAGGCCAAAACCAAGTTTGAGGCCATCCGCTCCTTTGGCGAGTGCCAGCTCGACAAGGCGGCGGTGCCGTCGCTGCTCGAGGCCTGCGATGCGCTGCTCGACGAGCGCGGTTTTCGCGGGTCGGCCAAGGCCGGCATCTCGGTGTTCGACGACGACTTTGGCCTGCATGCCCAGCAGGTCGCGTTCTTAATGAAGTTTCGCGATCTGGTTGAGCGCGTGCGCGATGTGTCGGGCGTGTATCTGACGGGGAGGTTGCAGTAATGGGTCGCGTTGTGGATGGACGTGTGAACGGCGCTCCGTTTGCGGGTATCGTGCTCACGGCGGGAAGCGTGCTGCGTGCCGACGATGCCGCCGGCCCCGTGCTCTCCAAAAAGATGGAGGACGCACCCATCTCCGGTTGGTACACCATCGACGGCGGCCAAACGCCCGAGGACGACATCATCGAGGTCAAGCGCGAGCGTCCGCCTCGCCTGGTCTTGGTCGATGCCGCTGACATGGCGCTGCCCGTCGGGTCCATCCGCCTGCTCGACAAGCGCGATGTGGCCCGCAAGTCGATGTTCACCACGCATTCGCTTCCTTTGTCGATTCTGATCGAAGAGATTGAGCAATCGTGTGATGATATCGTCTTCGTTGGGATTCAGCCGGGCGACACGGAGTTCTACAACCCCATGTCCCCGGAAGTCTTTGACGCCGTCGACGCCGTGTACGACGCCGTAGCCGCCAACGACTTTTCCCACTTTGTCCGCTTGGGGCAAGAGCAATAGGAGCGCTTGCCCCTGCCGATTAGGAAAGAAGTGATTGACATGGCAGATTCCAAGGTGGAGTATCCCGCTCCCGATTGCCTGGCGCCCGCCGCGATCGAGGCCAAGACCGAGGCCGCCGGCGTGACCAAGGCCAACCTGCCGGTCGCAAAGGCCTTTCTGTTGGCAATGTTCGCCGGTGCGTTTATTGCCTTCGGCGGCCTGTTCTTTACCGTGTTCTTGAGCGATAGCACGCTGGGCTGGGGCGCCCAGCGCGTCGTGGGCGGCCTGTGCTTTTGCCTGGGCCTGGTGCTCGTGCTGGTGTGCGGCGCCGAGCTGTTTACCGGCAATTCTCTTATGGTCTGCGCGCTCAAGAGCAAAAAGATCACCCTGGTCCAGATGCTCAAGGCCTGGGTCGTCGTATGGGTCGGTAACTTTGTCGGTGCCCTTTTCATCGTCTTTTTGGTGTACATGGCCGGCATTTACAAGCTCAACGGCGAGGCGGTCGCCAATTCCATGGTGAGCGTCGCCGCCGGCAAGGTGACGATCGACTGGGTGACGATCTTCTTCCGCGGCATCCTGTGCAACATCTTTGTGTGCCTGGCCGTGTGGATCGGTACCGCTGGCAAGACCGTGGTCGATAAGGTTGTGGGCATTTTGCTGCCCATCGCCGCCTTTGTGGCCTGCGGTTTTGAGCACTGCGTTGCCAACATGTACTTTTTGCCCATGGGTGCCGTGATGCACGCGTGCGGCTATGGCGCCAAGGTCGCCGGCGCCGATGCGCTCAACGCTGCGGGCATTGCGTTTAACCTGTCCGCTGCCACGCTGGGCAACATCGTGGGCGGCGCGGTTCTGGTCGCGCTCGGCTACTGGTTTATCTACGCCAAGAAGTCCGAGGCGTAAAGTACCGTCTGTTTGACGTTGGGCCTCCCGCGGGGCGTTGCCGTGCGGGAGGCTTTTTGGGTCTGGGGTTCGTTGCTGGGCTTTTGGCCTGTTGTGTTTGGCTGATGAAAGGGGTAATCGAGATGGCATCTGCTGTGAAGCGTGACGGTCGCGCCGTGGTGACCACATGCGGGGGATGCTATGCCGATTGCGCCTTTGCGGCACGCGTTGAGGATGGTCGCGTGGCGGCCGAGTTGCCGGTGCCGGGGCATCCGTGCGCGGCGCGTGCCCTGTGCGCCCGCGGACGGCATCGCCTGGCAATGCCGTTTGACGAGCGCGACCGGATTTTGCATCCCATGCGTCGACGAGATGATGGCTCGGGGTTCGATGCGATTTCGTGGGATGAGGCGTTCGCGCAGATCGCAGCGCGCTTTGGGGAGATTGTTGACGAGCGCGGGCCTCGTTCGCTGGGCATGACGCTCGGCGTGCCCTCGTTCGACCGCTACTGGGCCTATCGCCTTATGCATGCGCTGGGCTCGCCTAACGTGTACGGTGCCGACGGTGCCTGCGAGGTAAGCCGACTTACCGGTTGGGAGCACAGCCTGGGCTATAGTCCCGCCTCCGACCTTGCGCATACCGACTGCATCATGTACCTGGGGCGTTCCTTGGTGGATTCGTCGACGATGGGAACCGTTGATGCGCTCAACGATGCCCGTCGACGTGGGGCTAAGATTATCGTGGTTGACCCCCGGCGCAGTGGCTCGGCTGCGCTTGCCGACCGCTGGCTGCGCGTACGTCCTGGATGCGATCTGGCGTTGCTGCTGGGTATCGCACATGTGCTGGTAGCCGAGGACCTGTACGATCACGAGTTCGTGACCCGCTATACCACGGGCTTTGACGAGCTAGCGCAGGCGGCTGCTGTTTGGACGCCCGAGTGGGCCGAGTCGATGTGCGACGTGCCGGCCGCAGAGATCGCCGCCACGGCGCGCGATCTAGCTGCCGCGGCGCCTGCCGCCGTGGTGGATGCGGGCTTTCATGGCGGCATTGGCATCGCGTATGCCAACAGCACCCAGACCGCGCGCGCGATTTGTCTGGTCGATGTGCTGCTGGGCTGCATCGGACACGCGGGCGGTGCCCTCAACCCGCCCACGCCGCTTGTGTTGGGCGACCTCGATCCCGCACGCTTTGCGACGCCGTCGGTGCCGCGCAGGCCCAAGCTGGGGTCCGAGCGCTATCCACTGGTCGATCCGGTGCGCGGCCTGTGCACGACCATCGGTCAGTCGATTCTTGCCGGCGATTTGCGTGGGCTCATCGTCTATGCCAGTAACCCCGGTGCGGGCTATGGCAATGCGCAGGCTTGGTTGGGCATCTTGCAGCAGCTCGACTTGCTCGTGACGATTGATATTCGCTGGTCCGAGACGGCGCGTGCTTCTGACTTCGTGCTGCCCGACGTGACGTATCTGGAGGCCGACCGCGGCGTGGGAACGGTCGTGGACGCCAACGATGCGCGCGTGTTCTACCGCAACGCCGTGCTGCCCGTGCTGCATGACGACACGCGTCCCGGTCGGGAGATCTTTGCCGGGTTGGCTGCGGCCTGCGGCGTTGGTGAGTGCTTCGACTTTACGCCCGACGATCTGGCGGCTGCCCAGGTAGCGCCTTTTGGGATCAATCTGGACGAGCTCAAGGAGCGCGGCTGGGCCGATACGGGCATTGCGTTGCCGTCGCGTACGGGCGAGCCGGCGATTCCCTTGAACGGCGGCAGGATCGCGCTGGCAAGCGACGTATGGGAACGCGCCGGCCTGGGTCGTGTACCCAACTGGATCGCTCCCATGGTTGAGCCTGGTCCGGGGATGTTTCGCCTCATTAGCGGCAACCGTCCCTTTGAGTCGCATACCTCGCGAAGGCTTGCGGCCCAAGGTGCCGCCGAGGCTGGATCGGACCTGGATGCCGTGCAGATGAATGCCGATGCTGCTGCACACATGGGCATCGCCGACGGCGAAATCGTCGAGCTCGTGAGCGATATGGGCCGCGACCGCGTGCGCGTGGAGACGACGCTTTATCTGCATCCGGCGTGCATCTTTACATCGGCCGCCCCCGGTGGGCGTTCGTTTGGCTCCGATGCCAGTGGCACTCAAGGCTTGGGTGTGGGCCCGCTCGACCATACGCCGTTGCGTTGGGACCCGTTGACGGGTGCCGCGCTCACCCAGGAAAACGCCGTTCGCGTGGAAAAGATCGCGGCGCGCGAGGATAATGACGAGTAATTGACTCAGCTGATGTATTCGACTGATCCACGTTTCTTTTGAAAGGCCGCACATGAGCGATAGCCAGAACATGTCCGATGAGGTGCGCGCCCGCCTGCGCGCCATTCCTTCCGTCAACGAGCTGCTAGCCGAGTGGCCGGTGGTGAAGGCGGCGGGGGAGACCTGCGACGCGGTGGTGCATGCCGCCGTCACGGCCGAGCTCGACGAGGAGCGCGCCGCCATTCGCGCCGGTGCCGCCCCGCGCTCTAAGCGCGAGCTGGCCTCGGCCATCGAGTGGCGTGCGCATCGCTCCGCGCTGCCGAGCCTGCGTCCCGCCGTCAACGCCACGGGTGTGGTTATCCATACCAACCTGGGTCGAGCCCCGCTCGCGGTGTCGGCCGCCAAGGCCGTGGCCGAGGTCGCGCGCGGCTACAGCACGCTCGAGTACAGCGTGGATACCTGCTCGCGCGGGTCGCGCAAGGAGCACGCAGCGCAACTGATCCGCTCGCTTACCGGTGCCGAGGACGCGCTCGTGGTCAACAACAACGCCGCCGCTGTGCTGCTGATCCTCAGCGCCCTGGGCAAGGGGGGCGAGGTCATCACCTCCCGTGGGGAGCTGGTGGAGATCGGCGGTTCCTTCCG
>OKUQ01000646.1_pt1 | contig 19305 bp, 10 predicted proteins | sample 1606811 | NCBI WGS metagenome assembly OKUQ01 (sample SAMEA3882546, study PRJEB24775) | human gut metagenome | biome: human-associated habitat; feature: intestine environment; material: feces | place: Netherlands | collected 2009/2010
CGGGGCGGCCGGTGCGAGGCCTGCTCCGGCGATGGCCTGCTGAAAATCGAAATGCACTTCCTGCCGGATATTTTCGTCCCCTGCGAGGTCTGTAAGGGCAGACGCTACAACCGGGAGACCTTAGAGGTCCGCTACAAGGGCAAGAACATTGCCGATGTTCTGGACATGACGGTGGACGAGGCGCTGGACTTCTTCTCTGCCCTGCCCAAGCTGAAAAAGCGGCTGCTGTCCTATGCTGCCAAGTATCCAGAGTTATGTAAACGAACAGATGATGACGGGCAGGGTGGTCTGTGGTTTGAGATTGCAAAAGAGCGAATCAGTATCCGGCTGACCGCTCCCTACTCCCAGGAACGCCGGGAGGTTGCAAGTAAGCTCGCTAAGGAAAACAACACATTTCGGGATTTGCACTAAGGAGGCTATCATGAAAAAAGTTGTAAGCTGTGCATTCAATATCGATACTACCAGCGTTGAAGTGAAGTGTGCCGACACATGCAAATAAACCATTGAAGTAAGATGCACTGCGGCAAAGATACTATTCTCTTTGCCGCAGCGTAAAATTTTTTCATCTCAGACTATCTTTTTTCCGTTCTGCTTCGTTATACTAAATGAAAGCGCTTTTAATCTACAGGAGAGGAGGAAAAACATGGACGGCGATTTCCTGCTCCTGCACAGAATGCAAAATGGCGATGATCAGGCCATCGAATCCTTTGTGCGGAAGTATTACCCAAAGATAATGCGTTACTGTCACCTACATATCAAGGACTCCGGTTTCACAGAAGACTTGACCCAGGAAACCTTTGCCCGGTTCTTCCGCACGCTCCATCAGTACCAGCACTATGGGAAGGCTGCAAATTATCTGTATGTGATTGCAGGCAATCTGTGCCGGGATTATTACAGAAAGCCGGAAGAACTGCCGATGGAGGAACTGCCGGAGCATCCTGTCTGCCTGATGGAGTCCCTGGATTTACGGATGGATGTCCATATGGCTCTGGAACGTCTTCCACAGGAACTGCGGGAAGTAACCATCCTGTATTTCTTTCAGGAAGTCAGGCAAAAGGAAATTGCCAGAATTTTGGGGATCAGTCTGCCGCTGGTGAAGTACCGGATCAAACGTGCAAAAGAATTATTGACGATATATTTAGGGAAGGAGGATTTTGAATGAGGGAACTCTTTCGCTTTGATGTGACCTGCGATGAATCCAAAATACAGAAAACCATTTCTGTTTCCAAGGAAGAATTTCTTTCTGAGGAATCGGAACAAACCGTTTCCCACATAGAATTTCTGTATCAGCAGAGTAAGTTCATCAAGAAACGCTGGTGGCTGATGCAAGGGCTGCTGCTTGCCTTTGTATGTTTCTTGCTTAAAAACTCAGAAACCGACTTCACCGTGCGCCGTATTCTGGGGCTTACCGGATCGCTGTTTGTAATTCTGATTTATCCGGAAATCTGGAAAAACCGAAGTTGCGATGCTTTGGAAATCGAATGTACAACATTTTATACCCTTCGTTCCATCTATGCGGCACGGCTGACCCTCTTTGCCGGGGTAGATATGGTGCTGCTGTCAGCATTCTATGCGGTCGCAACCCTGCTTAGCAGAATGACTCTCTGGGAAATGCTTACACAGTTTATGCTCCCCTTCAATGTGACCTGCTGTATCTGCTTCAGAACCCTTTACAGCAAGCGGATCAATTCTCAGGCACTTTCCCTGCTTCTGTGTGTCCTTTGGGCTGGAGCCTGGTCAGTGCTCATTCTGAATGATGCTGTTTTCAATGCCATTTCTGTTCCTGCGTGGGTATCTTTGCTGGCTGCGTCTGTTTTCTTCATGGGATATACCCTCTATCGCGGACAGAGGGTATGGCAAAACATTATGGAGGTGAAACCTTTATGGATTTGAAAATTAGAGGCTTAACAAAAGAATTCAACGGCTTCAAAGCCGTTGACCATTTCAGCTATGATTTAAGCTGCGGCGTCTATGGTCTGCTTGGCGTCAACGGCGCTGGTAAAACCACCCTGATGCGGATGCTTACTACCTTGATGAAACCCACATCCGGGCAAATTAGCTGGGATGGAGAAGACATTTTCGCCATGGACGGCAGATACCGGAATCTGTTGGGATATCTTCCTCAGGATTTCGGGTACTATCCAGACTTTTCCATCTACGACTACCTGATGTACATTGCCACCCTCAAAGGTATACGCCCTGCGGTGGCAAAGCAGCGGGTCAAGGAACTGCTGAAGCAAGTTGGTCTGGTGAAAGCCCGGTACAAGAAAATGAAAACCCTTTCTGGCGGCATGAAGCGCCGGGCAGGTATTGCCCAAGCCATGCTGAACGACCCCAAGATTCTAATTCTGGACGAGCCTACCGCCGGTCTGGATCCCAGCGAGCGGATTCGGTTTCGGAATCTGATCAGCGAGCTTTCAGAGGATCGAATCGTGCTGCTGTCCACACATATTGTATCGGACATTGAGTATATCGCGGGTGACATTCTGCTGATGAAGGACGGCAGCCTTGCCATTTCCGGCACTGCTGAGGAACTCATTGACTCCATGCCAGAACCGGTTTGGAGCTGTACTGTGCCCAAAAGCAGGATCGATGCCTGCCTGAAGGCATACAAAGTTGCAAACGTGAAGACGATTCCTGGAGGTGCGGAGCTGCGAATCGTTTCCAAGGGACGACCGGCAGAAGATGCCGTCAGGGTAGAACCAACTTTGGAGGATGTTTTCCTCTGTTATTTTGGAGAAAGGACAGGTGATAGCGATGGTACGGTATGAACTAAAAAAGGTGTTTGGTTCCGTTGGTGGTAAGATCGCCCTGATATTGTACATTGCCGTCTTGGCGCTGTCCTGTTGGCTATCATCGACTGGCGCATTGAATGTGGAGGTAAAGTGGGTGAATGAGCAGGGGGAGAGCGAATATGGCCCATCTGCTGTCAAGAAACTGCGGGAAGCCCAGAAGGAATGGGAAGGCTGGGTTGATCAGAATAAGTTGAGCAGAGTGATTCAGGAAAATCAAAGGATCAATGCAACACCCGAAGCAAAGTCAGATATTGCGCAGCAGAATGAAATCGCGTATAGCTGGAAACAGGGTTTCGCACCCATCCGGAAAATTCTGAATGAGTCCTATTCAAATGGTTTCCGGGAGTACGATTATTATACCGCTGACAGGATCACTGCCATCGATGAAGATACCTTTTACGCCAACCGTGAGAAATTACTGAAAAATTGGCTTTATGATGAAACCGATGGTGCTTACTCCAAGTATTCCGAATCGGAGAAGCAGTATATCATTGGGCAGTACAAAGAATTGGAGATTCCCTTCTACTTCACATACCACGAAGGCTGGCATCAGCTGCTGGAAAACGCCGGATATATTCCTTCGCTGGGAATTCTGATTCTGGGTTTTCTGTTGGCTGGCATCTTCTCTAGCGAATTCAAATGGAAAGCGGATGCAGTGTATTTTTCCACCCTTTGTGGCAGGAATAAAGCTACCTCTGCCAAGATCAAGGCAGGTTTTCTGCTGGTAACAGTCCTGTACTGGGGAGCCATGCTGGTCTATAGCCTGTTCACCTTGTGCTATCTCGGCTTCGAGGGCGCAAGCTGCGCTATCCAGTGGCAGCTCTGGAAAAGTATCTATAATCTTAATATGTGGCAAGCTTGGATGCTGGCTCTCATATCCGGCTACATCGGCAACCTGTTCCTGGCGTTCCTGACCATGTGGATCTCCGCCAAGACAAAGTCCACTGTCTTTGCGGTGACAACCCCATTTATTCTGATATTCCTTCCCTCTTTCCTGGAGGGAATGGCAAACTGGTTGGATAAAATTCTGAGCCTCATGCCATCGCACTTGCTGGAACTCTATCAAAATCTGGGTTCCTTCAATATTCTCACCATCTTTGGTAAAGTTTTCCGTACTTTAGATGTCAGTATTCCGCTATATCTGATGCTGACTGTCATATTGATCCCCATGATGTATCTGGAATATCACAGGAAGAGAGCATAATCATTACCGTTCCATGCGTGATAAGCGCGAAATCAAAAAGGAGGTTTTACACCATGTACCGAAAAGTCCTTGCCTTTCTTCTGACCGTCCTTGTTGTGATCGCCATTGCAGGATGCTGGATTTTGTAAAAACAGTATGATGTTCAGGCCACCAGCAACTCTTCATTCCTTCGCTTGAGTCCCTTAGTAATTATACTAAGGGCGCACTTCTATACGGGGTATTCCCCGTATGTGCGCTCTGTGAGACTGAACGCCCCGGGCACCTGAATGTCCGGGGTGTTTTGCGTCACTGCGTTCCGAACAGGGGGCTGCGCTCCCTTGCGCCGCTATGCGGCTATCCTTGCAGACCGTCAGTAATGCTGGCGGTCATTTTTTATCCAAATCTTTTAGGAGGTTATTCAAAATGTCAAAACAGAAATCCCTGTCCCAACTGGAAGCGGAGAAAGCCGCCTGTGAACGGCAGCTTATCCAGCTTCAACACAAAGTGCAGCAGTATGAAAACCGCATTGCCTATTGTGAGAAAGGCGAACGGCGAAAGCGCACCCATCGGCTCATCACCCGTGGCGCAGTTGTAGAGAGTGTTGCTCCCACGGTGAAGGTACTGACGGAGGTGGAGTTCTACGCTTTTGCAGAATCCGTCTTTGCTCTGCCGGAGGTTCAGACTTTGCTTGCGGAAGCAATCCATGCCCATGGCCAAGGGAGGGCTTGACTATCGCGCTATTTCATTTTCATGTCACCCAAATCAAGCGCAGCACCGGACAGTCCGCCGTTGCCGCAGCCGCCTACCGTTCCGGCGAAAAGCTCCACAGCGAATACTACGGCGAGGACAGCGACTACACCCGCAAGGGCGGTGTAATCTGTTCGGAAACTGAAGCGGCTGTTCATAAAGATTTACGAGGACAACGCCAAGGGCAAGCTGAGTGATGAACGCTTTGACATGATGAGTCAGACCTACGAAGCAGAACAGAAGCAGTTGGAAGCGGAAGTCATCACGCTCCGGAAGGATTTGGAAGTACAGCAGCGGCAGAACGAAAACATTGAGAAGTTCATCCAGAAAGCGCACAAGTATGTAGGCATTGAGGAGCTTGACCCCTATGCTCTGAGGGAACTGGTGAAGGCAATCTATGTGGATGCCCCGGTGAAGATCAGCGGAAAGCGTACCCAGCACATCCACATCCAGTATGACGGCATCGGGTTTATCCCTCTGGAGGAACTTCTGAAAGAAGAAACGGCGTGACCGAAGCCACGCCGTCCCTTGAAAACCAATGGTTTTCAGATTTTGGAATTTAACTGTCTTACGAACACCCCGCTAAGGGGGCGGTCTTTTTGTAGCCGGAGGCGGCGGTTTTCTGCACCACCAGATACAGGCCGAAATCAAGGTCGGTGAATACCGCTGCCCCGTTTTTGTCGATGGTGACCGGCTTCGTTGTAACAGGGGTGAGCTTATCCACCTGCTTTGCCAGCTTCTGCGCCAGATCCGGGGACTGGATATCCTCAAACTCCGTGACAACGCGCTGCACCGCAGTCACCGGCTTTAAGCTGTAGTTGCCGTCGTTCTCATAGACATAGCCCACCTTGTACAGGTTGACGGTGCCGCCGGAGACCGGCTTTCCCTTATATCGCATGGTGACGGTGATGCTGCAATGCCCATTCTGGCTTTCATCCGGCACCGGGTGGGCGGAGGCCCCCAGGGGCAGGCAGATTAGAAGACTCAGCGCCAGCACTGCGGAAATCAAATGCTTTTTCATAGTCTTTCCTCCTCGTTTTCGGTAGTACAAGCGTTTTTCCAGCTCCATTGTGATCGGCGCTGCCACTCAGATGCTTTGACAATTTGGAGCAAATCTGTCATTTTTTCCGCTTTGACAGCAGGAATACAAGGAGCAGCGCCAGCAATACGAGGGGCGGCACCAGCAATATGGGAAGCGGCATGGGGGTCGCCCCAAGCGGCTCAGTCTGGGGCGCATCCGTGATAACGCTGGCAGGCGCATTGTCTGTGCTGTTTTCAACCCGGTGTCCCCGAACAAGGAGACGGTGGGTGTTGATGCCATAGGGCGTGCAGGTGACTAAGGTGCAGTAATCTTCCCCTTCCACAATCTCCAATTCATCCATCTCCCCGGGAAGAACCGTATGGACCTGATCCACCTCGTAGGTCAATGTGTCGTCCAGAACCCGCAGGATGAAACGGTCTCCGGCTGTCAGCTTATCCAGGTCTGAAAACAGCTTTGCCGATGGCAGACCCCGGTGACCGGAAATCGCGCAGTGCGTGCTTTCTCCGCCCACAGGAAGGGAGGATCCCTCAATATGGCCAACTCCAATCTGCAGTGCGTCGGCGTCCGTACCATGGTAAATCGGCAGCTCGCAATGGATATCCGGAATTTCAATATATCCGATGATCCCGTTTCCGGATACGTTCAGCAGCCCGAGGTATTCCTCCCGCTCCTGCCTGGTCATATCATAGCGATACGCTTTCCCAACCAGTGTTCGGTTGTAGGCACGGGCCTGCTCCCGGAGCTGGTCAAAGGTTTCGTTGTCAATTTGCGCCACCTGCTCCACGTAGGCGGCAATGGCCCTGGATTGGTGAAGCGAGTTCCAATAATTGCTTACGGTGGGGTACAGCAGTAAGGACAATCCCGCAAAAAGCATCAGGACCAGAAACAGGGTTGTCATGGAATTGCCGCGATTCTTCTTCATACTGGATTCTCCTTACCGCTGCGGGCCGGGGAGACGCAGCCTCCCCGGCTTTCGCATTATGATTTTTCGTATCCGCCAGAGATTATATCTTTCTCCGTTTTCTGGTAACCGGCAGTCCCGCCGCAGTCAGAACCAGCATAGACCCGGCAATGTAAAAAATGGTGGTGCCAATGCCGCCGGTATCGGGAAGCCGCGCTCCGGCGATGTTCTCCACAAAGGTGGAAACAATACCAGTGGTCACAGCGCCAATGCTTTCCGTCGCGACTGCGCCGGTCTTATCTTCCCGGACGATAATCTCCAGAGCGGTCAACGAAGGATTGTTTTCGCTTTTATCCAGCGTCGCAGTAATGGTAATGCCGATATCGTTTCCCAGCAGATTGTAGCCGGCGGGGGCCTTCGTTTCACGCAGATAGTAACTGCCCGCATCCAGACCGGCAATGACAAATTTGCCGTCGCTGCCGGAGGTCAGCTTCGTTCCATCGGAATAGGGTATTATCCCATTCACCACAGCGGGCACAGTGACCCATTCCACAAGTTTCCCATTCGAAACCTTGGCAGCCTTGGTCTTGTCACTGCTCAGCAGTACGAATTCAGCGTTAGCCAGCTTCGTGGTGCCATCCTTGCCGTCCACCTTGGTCACATCCAGCGCGTAAGTAAACACCAGAACTTCATCTGTCTTGGTATTGCTGGTGGCACCATCGCTAGTGGCGTTGGGGTCATTGGCATATTCCAGATACACTTCGTTCTTGTTTCCGGTATCGCCAATAACGGCTGTGCTGAGAAGCTCAGCGGTGTATTCCACAATGATTTTGCTGGTGGAGCTGACGCCTGTAACCGTTTTAAGGTCGTTAAACGTAACCGTCAGAGTGCCGCCTCCGGCTGTTGCCGCGGCATCGGGAGCAACCGTAAAGCCTGAGGTAATCTCCGTCTTTGCGTCCCCGTTCTGCACATAAACCTTGACATCTCCCTTGTATTTCAGGGCACTGTCCAGGGTATCATGGAACACATATTTGTAGGCTTCGTAATCCTCATAGTTTGTGGGCAGGGTTCCTTCCAGCCTGAAAGGCACATCGGAACCAATTTCCCAGTCGGCGGACTCGCCCCAGCTGCCGTCAGTATCCTGTACGCTCTTGTCCACAGAAGGAACACTGTACTTGCTCTCAATGGTGATGTCCTGATTGGTCATCTGAAGCAGAGCGGTGTTTCTGGCGTCATCCTGTCCGGGCGTGCTGGTGTCCACCAGCAGATAGTAACCGGCGGGCAATTCAACACTTGTTGCGTTATCCGCAATGGTGGCAGTGGCAGTAGTCAGATGCTGTGCAGCCACATTTGCAAATGCTTTCGCCACATCACTCTTATCGGGATAGGCAGACAAAACCTCGGCGACATCCAGAGCTGTTGTGCAGGATGCAAAGATATTTGCGTGATCTGCCCCCACGTTGAAGCGGGAATCCCTTTTCAGCGCGGTGAGCAGCGCATCTCCGCTGACGCCATCTCCCCACTTCACGTCGCCCAGAGGAACAGAGTTTTCTGCCTGCGTACCGGAAAAAATCCGGTACGCAGCATAGCTGTGCGACGTTTGGTTCGTAACCGTTGCCGCGGACGCGGCAGCAGCCAGAGAAAATACCATGAGCAGAGCCAACAGAAGGCTGGCAAGTTTTTTCACATTCTTCATGGCTGGTTTCTTCCTTTCTTTTTTGCGGCGCGCCCATTCCTGCCTGTCAGTAGGAAGATCACAGCGCACTGAATCAGGAGTATGCCTCCCACGGTATACAACATGTCGATTCCAATACCACCGGTTTTGGGCAGGTCGATTTCCCTCCGGTTCACCACAGTAACCTCATAAACACCCTGAACTTCATATTTCTGTTCCAGAAGCTGGCCGGATAGATCGGAGAGCTCATAGCCAACAGGGGGCTTCACTTCCAGAAGGTAGTACTTTTCCCGCAGAAGTTCACTGAACGTCAGTTTACCCTCTTCGTCGGTTGTGTCTACCGCTTTCAGATACCAGGTTTTGTTGTCCCGCTGCAGCGTCTGCTCAATGCTCAACTCCTGATATTCTTTCGGAATCTCAGGAATCCCGTCCTTTTCCACCGGGCTGTACAGAGCGAACACCGCACCGCTCAACGGCTCCTCCGAGGTGTTCACCTTGGTCAGAGAAATCGACCACACCTGACTGGTGTTGTAGCAGGTAATCACCTGGTTTTGCGCCGGATCATAGGTAAAGGCTGCTCCCTGGGTGGTTTCGTTTGCACCCTCAAAGCGGGAGAATGCGTAGTCTTCTCCGTTGGGCAACTCCACAACCGTATACTTCTGGTTTCTATTCCAGGTCCATCCATCCAGTCTTACGGGTTTGGAAGCACTTTCGCCCGCTTTCACCGTCGCCTCCCATTTCATCCAAGGAATGTTCTGTGCGGTCAGCGTCTGTGTCAACGTTTCCTCCGTCTCCCAGGCCTCCGTCAGCGGAGTGCTCTGGTAAATCAGGAAAGAGAAGGTTGTGTCTTTTTCCACTGCCGCGTTCCCGCCCTTATGATCCACGGTTCGCTTTACCAGTTCCGGCACGCTGGGCGGTCTGACACCTATCTTCTGGGGCGCGGCCTCCAGATCAAAGCTCTCACCCTTCAGCCGGTAGTGATAGCCGAAGCTGTTCCAGGCGGTGGTTCCAGGTTCCGCCTCGCCGTCAATCACACAGGTAAAGCTCAGGGAAACCGTGCTCCCCTCCGGGATCATCGTCCCCGCTTCATCGGAAATCTTCAGCCGTACAGAGCGCGTCGAATCAGCGGAAGCAGAATCCCATGTGCTGGTACCATTCCAATCCGACGCATCATATTCCGTCTTATCGGAGAATTCGATGGTGTATTGGCTGGGATCCAGTGTGATCACAGTACCGTCCTTCGCCGTTACCGTAACGGTGAAGTTTGATTCCTCTGCCAGACTGACCTTGAATTCGCTGAACCGGGGGTCGCTTTCCAGGAAGGAGGAATGGTCGTTCGTCTGGGGCAGGTTGCTGATCAGGATCAGCTCATTCATTGCCTTATTCGTGGTGTTTTCCACTGACAGGGTATAGTAGAACTGCTTCCCTGCGTTTTCCAGTACGATGTAGTTGGGATCGTCCGTGGAGGCGGCGGTGTTTGCCGGGTTTCCCGCTTCGGTTATGCGGATACTGGAGCTGGTCATATAGCCGTAAGTAGTCGTAACCGGGGCACTGTTTCGCACGGAGGGTAGCGCGTTATCCGCGAAGGGTGTGGTCAGTGTGGTCATGTTGCCCTTGTTGGTACCGCCGTCCCAGGTCTGGGTCAGCGGGGTAATATAGGCCGTGTTGACAAATTGCCTGTTCTCCACCTCGCTGTCGATTCTTTTGGTGGAGAGTTTCAGGACGCCCTTACCACCCTCCGGAATTGCCATCTCCTTGGGGAAGTGAATGGACATCACCAGGTTCCCCGCCTCGTCATGCTTGAAGGAAAGCTGAATGGACAGCCATGTTCCGTAATAATCGTTTCCACTATACTTCAAGTGAACTGGGATGGTAACGGAAAGCCCGTCAATTCTTACAAACGTTGTCCAGTGGTCGCTGCCGTATGCCGGGTCGGAAACGCGGAGCATCCCATCGCTGTTGCCTGGGCTGATTTCAAACAAGTAACCATAGTATGGCCACCATCTGACCCTCCCGTCTGGGGCGTAGACCCGGTAATCCACCTTCCCGCTGAAGCCGTAGGGCATTTGCATCACATCTGTCAGCACATAATCCGTAATGGCCAGGGTCCCGTCGTTTTCCGCCGTAATGGCCCAATTCAGGGTGTCCGTAGACAGGGCAGATACCGGGTTTCGCGTTTCAACACCGTTCACATCGGTTTTGCTGCTCAGAGCCTTGGTGATGCCGGGCTTGATACCGCCGCGCACGACTGTGACCTGAGAGGTCAGCCACTTGGTATCCGTGGTACCGCCGGTGAGACCAGCGTTTTGAGCCTGACCGTTGTCCCACAGTTCGCAGCCGCCGTCGTTGGGGGCATATTTGTCGCTGTTCGCCACCACAGTCCGACTGTCGGTATCAATCTCTACACCGCCGCCATTATAGTCGTAGTAGGGCATGGAGATGGTGTTCAGAGCCTGAATATCCGTGTCCGCCGTCTGATTGGTCTGGCAGATATAGGCAAACTTGATGGCCTCCCCAGGAGCCAGGTAGCACATTTTCCGGGCCTCGTCATACCGGCCGTTGTATCTGCCAAAATGGAAGGTGACATACTGGGTGCCTTCTACCGTGCGGGTGGACGTGCTGATGGTTGCAGTTTGATGACTTGCCTTTGTTGTTCCATCCGCCCGGTATACCGTCGCAGAGACGTCCCCTGTACGACTGTCACACCACCAGAGGGTAAAGCCCCGGGGCAGCCGGTCCTGCATATCCGTCAGGTAGAGATTCGTCTCTCCGCCGTTATACAGGGACACATAGTATTTCACGAAGCGAGGCTGCGCATCGTCGTTATTATAGTATTGACGGCAGCCGGAAGTCCAACTCTCCGTGTAATGGGTTTTTGTGTTACTAAAATCATCATAACACCAATATCCGGTACTATAGACACCTTTCTGTATCCGCACCCTGGCGGGAATGGCCAGTTCATGGGTCACGGAGGACTCCATATTGAGTGCGTGGAAGGTGTTGACCAGGGTCGTGGTGCTGTACCGGGCAGCGTAATTCTGCCAGGAAAGTTTCTCCGGGAAGTCCAGGGTTACATAGATATACGCTTTGCCCCGGAAGGTGATGGAGAAATCTTCCCCCCACTTCAAAAGCTGCTGGTCGGACCCCTGCGTCGTGTCAATATTCCAGCTGTTCTCATTGACCACTTTGTAGTTTTCCGATTCCTTCTGGTAGGAAATATGCACATTCTCCCGGCTCCACCGGAAGTTCTCTGTGCTCATGGGCAGCGCGTCGTACAGACTGGCGCCGCTGACGGTCAGTTCCACGGGCTTTCCGTCATCTCCCATGTAGCTTTCCAGCATCAGCCGGTAGGTGACCTTCTCTCCCTCATGGATCTGGGAATACACCCGGCCCTCGCCGATGTCTCCCACATTATCCACGATCTCCTTGTCGGAGCCGATGAGCGTACCCCGCCAGCCCACGACGTCATACAGCCGGTGGGTGGCATGGTCATTCAGCCAGGATTCATTGCCCAGAGAATAGCTGACCGCGCCCGGCACAGCCAGACTGGGGCACACATAGGCCTGATAGCTGACTGTATCGGTACGGCTTCCGGTGTAATCGGTAAAGTACCATTTCATCAGGGTGTCGAAGCCGGAAGCGGTTTTCGTCACTGTCACCGTGTTTGCCAGTTGGGTATCGGAGGTCCAGACGTGGGAGTAGGTTCCGGGTTCTGTCATCAGGTAATATTCTCTATCCTCCAGCGTAACGGTCTCGCACTTTGTCCTCCAATCCGCATTTTGGTTCTTCTCCCTGGGCACCAGCAGCGCCTGGCTGCCGGTCATGTGATCCGTCAGGGGCAGCAAATCATAGCTGCCGCTTCCACTGTGCTGTACCAAAAGGGAATAGGTCACCGCGTCCCCCTGCCCAAGGGGGGTTCCCGGCTCCACATCCTGCCCGTTCCAGGCCATTCCCTTGTACAGGAAAAACTCTCTGTTGAGGTCAAGTCTATCGCCACCTGATTTAAGCTTCTCCAGGTTCCCCTGACTGGTTATCTCATAGGCAGAAGCATGATTGTATGAAGATAGCCCGCTATTGGGGTGGTAATTTTTCTCATCCAGGTTCAGCCTCATAAAGGTATCCTTTGCGGTACAGGAGATCTCCTTCACGATTGTCTGTCCCCCTGACAGGGGCAGCGCTTTGCCATCTTCCCCCTGCCGGTTCCAGCACAGCTTGTAGCGCGTATCAGCCGTCACCAGGAAGCCAAGCTTATCCAGTGCGGCCTGAATAGAGGCCCCGTCAATAGTGCAGGTCTGAGGTTCTCCTTCCTCAGGCGTCAGCAGCAGCTTTCCGTCGCCGCCCCATTTCAGGGTAATGGTGGTTTCGCCTTCGGCATCAGGGTCCTTACTTGCGCGTCCGTTATAGGGGATATCCCCGCCGGTGTTGCGCAGGCTGGTGCTGCCGGTGGTTACGCCGTCAATACCTGTGACAGTCTGGGAGGAGTGGGGCGCACAGAGGGATGCCCGGCTGATGGTAACCGTCAGCTGGCGCTCCGGATCCTCTCTGAACAGTGCCGCCAGCTGCTCCCCCGTAAGCCAAAAGTCAGAGGGCAGTTCGTCCTCAATCAGGGACAGCCTCCCATAGGGCAGAACGCTGGGGTTCGAGGCGGTGATCCGCCAGAGACAGTCCTGATCACCGAAATAACCATAAGAAACGCTGCCGACTCGTTCCTTATGGAAATCCAGCATTCCTTCGCTGACGGCGACATCCACTTGACACTTAGCAGACTGTATCTGATCCGCTGAGTACCGGTAATGCATCGTGGCGGTAACTTGATTTGTCACCGTGTAGGTTTTCCCCGGTTCCGGATCCGGGATCTGGACATATCCATCGGAAATGGCGAAGGTACAGGATAGGTTCTCTATCTCTGTGCTCAGGTTGCTATTCGCGTTGGTCCAGCTCACCACCAGATTTCCGTCTTTATCGATCTCCAGAGACGCACCCATGGGTGAGTCTAAAAGCTGCAGGAAGCGGTCGCCATTCAGATAGAAATAACCGTATCGGACCGTGTAGCTTTTCTCCCGAATAGCCTGTACCAGCTGCGGAGACAGTTTTGCCCCCTCCGGCAGGGTAAGCACATCCCGGAAGCTTACGCTGGTGATGAAGTCTTTGCCCATGCCCTCCAGGGTCTGCCCCTGCCGGGACATCCGGATCGTGTAGGACAGCCCGCTGATATAAGCGCCGTCTTTACCGTCGCCTCTCGTCACAGCGGAGCCGGCTTTGGTAAGCTTCTTTGTCACTGTGAAGGAATCGGGCTTGGTGCCCCAGTTGATTCTGTGATAGCTGCCGTTTGGCGGGAGCAACGCGGCGCCCTGGGCCTGAACCTCCCCCGCGCTGAGAATGCCGCCCCAGATGTCCGCGTTTCCTCCGGCGGTGGTGGGAGAAGGATAGGCGGCAGAGAAATTGACTGCCAGAGTATCACCCTCTCGGGGCCGCTCAATATCGATCACATAGCAGTTGGTCAGGGGATTGTCCGTCACCGTCATCTTGTAGGCATTTCTGCTATCCACCGCTCTGAGCGTGTAGGTCCCCGGACTGTAGTTCAGGCTGGCCCCTGCACTGTCAAACTTATAAAGGATCCGAACAATGGTGCCCTCCGGAATCTTGCCACTGTCCGGGTTGGAGATGGTGATGCTGGTGATGGCAGACTCGCCGGTATAATACCGGAAGGTTTCTTCCTCAGCCGTGTCATGACTGCTTCTGGAGGTGGAGATCTTCAGATTCAGATTTTCCTTCTCCAGTTCCAGAACCTCATCCGTGATATTGTCCGAATGCTTAATGGCGGTTTTCGCAAACATCTGTATGCCAAAAGCGGCCTGTGAAAACACCGCAAGGACTTCATCCTGGGTACCCTTGCCGTTAATACGCTCCAGGGCGGCAGCGTCTGCAAAGGCGTAGTCCCGCAGTTCCTTAATTGCCTCCGGAGCGGCGAAGGTGATATCCTTCAGTGTCTTCGCTTTGGCAAAGGCATGGCTGTCCACCCCGGTGACAGAGACAGAGGAACCATCTTCCCCGGGCACAGTGGCCGGTATTGTACACGCCGCCAGCTCCGGTGGCCAATAGGCCAGAGACGCACTGCCATCCTGAATGCGGTAGAGTACCCCCTGGGGATCCACATAATAGTTCCCCGCGGCAAGGCTGCTCAGGGGCAGTCCCAGAGAATCCGCCCGAACGTTGGGCAGGGTAAGATAGTTTGGCCGTTCAAACCGGATCTCCTTTGGCTCCATTTTTCCCAGAGCGGCAAAGGTTTCTTCGCCGATGCTGCGCACATCCTTGCCAATCACTAGGGTAAAATTGCCCACCCTCCTGGTGTCGGAATCGCTCAGGGAGGTATTCGCCCCGTTCCACACCAGGGTGTCCAGATTATCACACCGGGAAAAGGGATTTCTGTCAATTGTCTGAACGCCCTCCGGGATCGTCACCGATGTCAGTGAGCTGCAGCCGTAAAATGCAGAGCCTCCAATGCTGGTCACACTCTTCGGAATCGTCACGGTTGTCAAGCTGTCGCAGTTGGAAAAGGTGGAGTAACCAATGCTTGTCACACTCTCCGGAATCGTCATGGTTGTCAAGCTGTCGCAGCAATAAAAGGCGTAGTTACCAATGCTTGTCACACTCTCCGGAATCGTAACCGATGTCAGGGATCTGCAGTCGTAAAATACAGAGGTGCCGATGCTGGTCACGCCCTCCGGGATCGTCACGGTTGTCAAGCTGTCGCAGTAAGAAAAGGCAGAGGAGCCGATGCTGGTCACGCCCTCCGGAATCGTCACCGATGTCAGGGAGCTGCAGGTATGAAAGGCAGAGTCTCCGATGCTGGTCACGCCCTTCGGAATCGTCACCGATGTCAGAGCTCTACATTCATTGAACGTATCTCTTTCTATGCTGGTCACGCCCTCCGGAATCGTCACCGATGTCAGGGAGCTGCAGTTATTAAAGGCAGAGTCTCCGATGCTGGTCACGCCCTCCGGAATCGTCACCGATGTCAGGGATCTGCAGTACGCAAATGCAGAGTCTCCGATGCTGGTCACGCCCTTCGGGATCGTCACCGATGTCAGGGAGCCGCAGCGCGCAAATGCAGAGTCTCCGATGCTGGTCACGCCCTCCGGAATCGTCACCGATGTCAGGGAGCTGCAGCCGTAAAATGCAGAATTGCCGATGCTGGTCACGCCCTCTTTCACCACAATATCTGTGATGTCTCCCCTCAGACTTTCCCAGGGCACGGGATTGGAATAAGCGTAATTGTACATTACCCCGTTTCCAGAAATTGTCAGTGTGCCGTCTTCAAAGCGCCAATAAACACCGTCGCCGCAGGTTCCTTCTGCGGGCATCGATTCTCCGCAGGTGCAAACATACTGTCCGCTTCCGTTTTTGGTGTAAGTATGGTTGCCATATGTCAGAAGGACCGGGATCGTTCCGGAGCTGTTGTCTCTATACCAACTTACTCCAAGATAATAGGTCTCCCCGGCGTTCAGCGTGTATGTAATCTTAAATTGCCCGCTGTCCCTGCCACTGCTAGATGTAAGCTGGTTACCTTGAGCATCATATAGATAGCCATCGGTATACCCTGTACCAGTAGACTGGAAGACATATTGATGGGTAACCATTGGCTCAAAGGGAATCTTCACGGTTTCCCCCGCCGCCACGTCTACGTCCAGGGCCTGATCCAGCGTAATGGCATATTGGGCCGTTTCCCCACAGCCGCAAACATACCGCCCGTTGCCATCCTTGACGAAAACATGGCTGCCGCATGTCAGAAGAACAGGGATCATTCCAGATTTACTGGCATCATCCCATTTGACTCTGAAATAATAGGTTTCCCCGGCGGTCAAAATAGCGCTGATTCTGAATTGGCTGTCGCGTCCGCCACCACTGGTGATACTGTGGCCTGAAGAATCATAGATGTATCCAGAGACACCTTTCGCCGCTCCAATGGACTGGAAAATATACTCATGGGTAATCTCCGGTACAAAGGGGATCGTCACGGTTTCCCCCTCCGCTGCCTCCACGATCAGGTTCTGGTCCAGGGCGATGTCCAGTTTTCCCTCGTTCGCAGCTGCTGTCTCTCCGCAGATGCAAATATACTGCCCACTAACGTCCTTGGCAAAAACATGGCCGCCGTACGTCAGAAGAATAGGGATCGTTCCGGTGCGGTCGGAGTAATGCCATTTTACCTCAAAATAATAGGTCTCCCCGGCATTCAGTGTGTATGTAATCTTAAATTGTCTACTTCCGCCGCTGTCGTCATCATATGCAAGCTGATTGCCATTCGCATCATAGATATATCCGTAGGTATCCCCTGTACCGGTGGACTGGAAGATATATTGGTGGGTACATTCCGGCGTGAAAGCGATTTTTTTCGTATTCTTGCCGACTACTTCCACGTTCAGCGTCTGCCCCAGGGTGATGGTCAGGTCGCCAGCCCCATCTGCCGGCGCCGCACCGTCGTCTCCCTCAAGGGAAACCAGCGCCGCGTCATTCACCTGGGTGGTCAGGTTGCTCGGATTCTCCGGCAGCGCGGCAAAGCCCAAGAAGCTGTCGCTGCTCATCGCGCAGGAAACCGACCGCACACTGTTTTCGCTGTCTCCCGCAATGATTCGCAGGCTGCCGCCGCTCACCGAAGCCACCAGCCCCGCCTGATCGGCGCTGCCGTCGGCGTCCGTGTCAAGGAAGACAATATCGCCCTTCTGCGGAGAATTCCCTTCCATGCTGCGGTACAGGCCCCACGCTTCTCCGGCAAGCGTCCCCACCCAGTCGGCGCAGTCGGATGCATAAGGCACCGACTGGCGGGAAATCCCGGCATAGTACAGGCAGAAGGAAACAAACATGGCGCTCCAGTCGCCATAGGGATCGCCGTACCAGTCGCCGTAACGGGTATAGCCCTTCCGCGCGCCATCCCCGGTGACGGTATAGTTGCGTTCGCTTTCGGTATAGCCCAGCTGGCTCTCGGCAATGGCGATAACATCCTCCGCCCAGACGCCGGTCAGCGCCACACCGGAGACACTGTTCTCCCAAACCGTCTCGCTCTCCACATCCGCTTCCGGGTCGGAGAAGCAGCTCAGGGAATGGGTGTGCTCCTCCTGATCGCAGATCAGCACCTCTTCATAGCACGCCTTTGTATGGACATGGATTTCACAGGTCAGCACATCCCGGGTCTCATAGCAGGACTCCCCATGGGTATGACCGCCTTCACCTGCTTTCTTGCCGCAGGTGTAGGTTTCCTGCGTCTGATAGCAGCCATCGGAATGCACATGATCCTCACTCTCATCGGTGCAGGTCTGAATCTTATCGACCTTGACACAGCTTTCATCATGGATGTGTCCGGGAGTCTCCTCCAGCCCGCATATCAGCACCCGCTGCTGCTGATAGCATTCCGCCGTATGGACATGGGGCTCCCCCGTTGTCTCCTCATGACCACAGATCAGACGCTTTTCGTAGCACTCCTGAGAATGCTGGTGCTCCTCATGGCCGCAATAGGCCGTCTGCTCAGTGGCTTTGACAGGCAGGATCATCCCCCCATAGGAGGTGATGAGCATCACCGTGCAGGCCAGGGCGCTTACCACCCTCTGCCAGGTCCTATATGGATGATTCTGCATTGTTTGCATCCGGTTGTTGTTCCACATACACAGTCCCCTTCCTTTATTTCACAGTGCAGACCGGTGCGGCGGTCTGATATGAAACTTAACTTTCCTGCTTTCTTCCGGCCTGTGCAGCCGGAAAGCACTTCCCCCAGGCGCCTGATAGGGCAGTTCGACATTGCTTCTGTCCGAGAGTATCCTCACCCTATCAGTTTGCAATCCAGAAAAATATAGTACATGGAATCGTTTCCTATATCTCACAAATAATTATAGTAATTATAGCTTGCCGATCCAGAGAAATCAATCAATTTCTGTGAAACTTTCACAATTTTTATCAGGCGTAGTCTTTTTCTTTCTTGTTTCGCAAATCAGATTCCAAATAAACGCAGAAACTATGGCTCCAGCTTTCCCCCGCTCCCGCATTAAGCGGCTTTGGTATGCACACAACATAATCTGCATTATGTGGCGCTTTCTATATGACAAGCCCCAGACGTTCGATTTTGCGGCGGTGTTCGGCGCCGGTGGTCATGATATAGATTCTTGTGGTGTTGATGCTGCTGTGCCCCAGAATGTCGGCAAGCTTGGCAATGTCCTTTTCGATGCCATAGAAAGTGCGGGCAAAGAGCTTGCGCAGATTGTGGGGGAAAACCTTAGACGGCGCTACGTCCGCGGATTTGCATAATTGCTTCATCTGCCGCCAAATACTGCTGCGGTCCAGTGGTTTGCCGTTTCTCCCCAAAAGAATCGGCCCAGCCGTGATGTGATTCTGTCTGGCGTAGTTCAACAAAAGCGTTTTCAGCTTGCCCGGAACAAGAATTGTCCGGGTTTTGCTCTTACAGCTTACTGTAATCCTGCCATGCTGCACTGCTTCCACCGTAAAATAGCGCAGTTCTGAAACCCGGATGCCGGTGCCGCAAATGGTTTGCAGTACAATGCTGAGCTGTGTGTTCTTCCCGGACGCCTCCAAAAGCCGCAGATATTCCGCTTTGCTCAGCTCCTTTTCCTCCGCACAGTAAGTCTGCCGCTGAACCCGAAGATTTTTTACCTTGCAGTCACCCCAGCCCAGAAAAGACAGCAGACTGTTGACAGATGCCAGCATGGAGTTGACGGAGCAGGCAGCATAACCCGCTCCCACCAAAGCTTTTTTATAGTCCATCACCAATTCCTTTGTTACAGGTTTTTCCCCAGCAAAGCGAAAAAAAGCACAGACATCCCGGAGATACTTTTCCGTGGTGTATGTGCTTTTTTCTTCCAGAATCAGGTTGTCCCGAAAGGCAAGGATGCTTTCTTCTGATAATTTTGGGCCTGCCATTTGTGTTTCCTCCCAATTGCTGCAATTGATATTGACAGT
>OKUQ01000648.1_pt1 | contig 19273 bp, 12 predicted proteins | sample 1606811 | NCBI WGS metagenome assembly OKUQ01 (sample SAMEA3882546, study PRJEB24775) | human gut metagenome | biome: human-associated habitat; feature: intestine environment; material: feces | place: Netherlands | collected 2009/2010
ACCGGCTCGAGCCGCGGGTAGAGATACGTCTCAATGCCGTTCGCGGCCAGCACGCAGGCGGTCTCCCGGGCAAAGCGCTCGCTGCCGATGCGGCTGTCATAGCCGATGGCAGCGCGCCGGGGAAGACCGGCAGCGTTCAGAACGTCCGCCGTGGCCTGCGCGGCGCGGCGGACGACGTGGATGTTCATGCGGTTCGTGCCCGCGCCGAGAATGCCGCGCAGGCCGCCGGTGCCGAACTGCAGCTCGCAGCCAAAGGCGTCTTCGATCTTCTGCGGGCTGTCGGCCATTTCCAGCAGTTCTTCTTTCAGATCGGTGTCCAGCAGCGGCTGCGCCAGCCATTCGGAAAAACGGGAGCGGGAAAGGCCCATGGAATTGCCTCCTTATTGTGCATAGTGTCCAGGCGGGGCTCCAAGAAAACCGGCCGATGCAGGTGCATCGGCCGGTTTGCGGTTGGATCAGAAATTCAGGGTGCCAGAGGTGATGCACTGGCCGGACTTGCGGTCAAAGAGCATGATCTGGTCACCGGTAACGGAGAGCGGGACCTCGGTGCCGATGGTAAAGAGCGAGCTGCCGAAGACGACGCCGGTCAGCAGGAAGCCGCCTACGCGGACCTTGATCGTCGACTCCATGCCGGTGGGCATGGCGCCGTAGATCTCGCCGCGGAGGTTCCCTTCGTCCGCGATGTCGAGGAACTCCGGGCGGATGCCGAGGACAAAATCTTCGTTTGTGATCTCGGGAAGCTCCGCAAGGGAGTCGTCTTCCTCGTCGACCTTTGCGATATGATAGCGGAAGACCTCATCCTTGTTGCCCTTTTCGACGTAGCCCTTCTGCGCGGCCTTCTCCTTGAGGTCGGCGGCTTTCTTGGCGGCAGCTGCGTCGCGGTCTGCGAACCACTTGGAAAGCTCGAGCGCCTTTGCCGGGCGGAATCTGGCTGTCAGCCCACCGAGGACCGTGAGGGTCAGCGAGCCGTCGGCCGCCTGCTTGCCCCTGGCTTCGACAAAGTTGATGGACGGGTTGCCGACGAAGTCGGCGACAAAGAGATTCGCCGGGTGATGATAGACCTCCAGCGGCGCTTCATACTGCTGCAGAACGCCGTTATTGATGAGGCAGATCTGCGTGGCGAGCGTCATGGCCTCCATCTGGTCGTGCGTGACGTAGACGAAGGTCGAGCCGGTCTCCACGTGCAGACGCTGCAGCTCATAGCGCATCTCGAGCCGCAGCTTCGCGTCGAGGTTCGACAGCGGTTCGTCCATGAACAAAACCGTGGGCTCCGGCGCGAGCGTTCTTGCGATGGCGACACGCTGCTGCTGGCCGCCGGAGAGCTCGGCCGGATACCGGTCCATGAACATGCCGATCTTGACGATGCGGCTGACGCGGCGGACGGAGAGGTCGATCTCCTCCTTCGTGAGCTTTCTCGTCTGCTTGACGACGCTGCCGTCCCTGCAGAAGCGGAACTCCTCGTCCAGCGTGCAGCCGGCGTCCTTCGCGGCCTTATGGGCTGCGTCGACCTTTGCCTGCAGTGCGGCGATCGCGGCGGCGCAGTCGGCCCCGTTTTCCAGATGATAGCCGAAGAGCTTCTTCGCCGTGTACTGCGAGAGCGTAAAGGCGTCGATGAGCTTGAGGACGGCCTTCTTTTCTTCCAGCTTGCCGTCCTTGTCGCGGCACTCGTCCAGAACCGCGGTCACATCGGCCGGGGTCTGGAGGATCTGAGCCAGACGCGCAGCGTTTTTGGCCTCGAAGTCGATCTTCGGGAGCTCCTCTTTGATGTTGGAGAGGCCGAAGGAGATGTTCTGGTAGACCGTCATGTTGGGCCAGAGCGCATAGTTCTGGAACAGGAAGCCGACCTTGCGCTTGTTGGCCGGGACGTTGATGCCGAGGTCGCTGTCGAAGACGACCTTGTCGCCGATCGTGATGCGGCCCGACGTCGGGGTCTCCAGACCCGCGATCATGCGGAGCGTCGTGGTCTTGCCGCAGCCGGAAGGACCGAGCAGCGTGACGAACGCGTTATTTTCAATGGTAAGATTCAGGTCTTCCACAGCGTAGAACTTGGCCCAGCGCTTGGTGACGTGTTCGAGTTTGATTTCAGGCATGTGCTTAACCTCCTATTCCCTTGTCAAGGCTTGCTCCGGTGATCTTGTTCACCAGAGTGTTGCAGATGAGGATCGTGATGATCAAAATCAGGTTGATGCCGCTGGAGAAGGCATACAGGCCCATCTCATCGAAGTAATCGAGTGTGGTCGAGAGGATGAAGCCCTGCACACACAGCAGCATGAACAAAGACAGCTCGCGCAGGCAGGTCATGAACGGAAGCAGGAAGCCCGAGATGATCGAGGACTTCTGGATCGGGATGATGATCCGCGTCATACGCTGGATCCAGGGGATATCCTGGATGATGGCGGCCTCTTCGATCTCGCCGGAGAGCTGCAGCATGGAGTTGAGCGAGCTTCTGCTGGCAAACGGGATATATTTGACCGTGCCCACGATGATCAGCAGCGTGTAGGTGTTGAAGAGGTTGAGCTTCTCAGTGGAGAACAGGATGAAAAACGCGACGCCGACGGCGATGGACGGCATGAGGTAGGGCAGGAAGGCGACGGAGTTTACGTAGTTGGCCCAGCGGCTGCGGCGGTTTTTGGAGACGGCGTAGCCGATCATCGTGCCGATGGTGCCGGCCAGCAGCGCGCAGGCGACGGAGACGAGGATCGTGCCCTTGAAGGCCCTCCAGATGGTCTCGTTGTACAAGATGCCCTTCTGGCCGTACATGCCGTTTTCGGTGACGTTCTCGCTCGTGAGCCACCACTTGGTCGTGAGGTTCGAGGCGTCGCCCGTATAGAGGAAGGAATAGTCGCCCGGGTTCGGCAGGAAGGTCTCAAAGGCGAACGAGATGATGGGGAAAATGCTCGTGAAGAACGTGAAGATGACAAGGATGATGGCAATGATGTACTTGCCGTATTTCCCGAGCGTGATCTTGGAGATCTGGCCGGATTTGCCGGTGACGGTGGTGTAGTTTTTGCGGCTCTGGAGAGACAGCTGGTTGAGCAGCATGATCGCTACGCCGAAGACCATCATGATGATGGCAAGGATGCTCGCTTCGCCCGTGTACTTGGAGTTCATCGAGACGTACTTGGTCGACAGCGTGCTCAGGCCCAGATAATGCGGCACCGGATACGAGCCCATGGCGCTGCCGAAAACGAGCAGGATGGTCGACAGGATCGCGGGCTTGACCATCGGGAGCGTGATGCGGAACATGGTCTTCCACTTGGGGGTATCGAGGATGGTAGCAGCCTCCTCAAGGTTCGCATCCATGTTGCGGAAGATGCCGCCGATCAGGATATAGGCAAACGGCGCGTAGTGCAGGCCAAGGACCATCAGGCTCGGGAACAGGCCCTTGCACCACCATATCGGCATGTTGATGCCGAACAGAGCGGCAAGCAGGCCGTTGGACGTGCCGGTAACGGCGTTGGAATTGAACAGGTTCTGCCACACGACGGCGAGCGTCCACTGCGGCATGATGTACGGGAAAATGAAAATGGAACTCAGATATTTTCTCCAGGCAAGGTCGGTCCTCGTGATCAGGAATGCGAACAGACCGCCGTAGAGAATGGAGACGATGCAGGTGCCGACGGCGAGCAGGACGGTATTGAGAAGCGGCGTCCAGAGGTTCGTCTTCGCCATGCGGCTGGTGAAGAGGTCAATATAGTTGACCGTGGTATAGCCGGAGGCCTGCCCCGTCAGGTGGGCGTCGATGGTGCCGGCGTGGATCTTGAAGGTATCCTGCACGATGGCGACGATCGGCGCGACGGTGGTAAAGGTCAGAACGATACCAAGCAGAAGCAGAATGACGTTGTGCGGCTTGGAAAAGAAGGTCTTGACCTTATTGAGCACAATCGTGGATCTGCTTGCGCGGAGGGTAGTGGGTCGGCTCATGGCTTCCTCCTCTTTTCTCAGGTTTGAAGGGACAGATCAGGGGGCGTGAAAACGCTGCCTGCAGTAGGGGCCGATGCCCGCACCGGCCCATCCGTACGGCTCCGCATGGGGGCAGAACGGGCCGATGCGGGCATCGGCCCCTACAAAAAGGATCCAGGAAACAGCGCTTTTGAAAGGCGCCCCTGGATGCGCGCATCCAGGGGCGCCGGAAACGGTGCGAAATGACAGGTTAGCCTGCGGAGTACTTGGTCAGCATCTCGATCCAGCTGCCGACGGTGAAGGCCACGTCCGCGCAGTATTCCGGATCTTCCAGGACCAGCTTGCCGTTGGTGGTCCACCATTCGTAGCCGCGGTCGTTCTTGGCTGCGAACTCAACGGTGGTGCCGTCCTCGGCCATGCCGCCGATGGAGTGATGGAAGTTGGCTTCCGTTTCCTCAGCAACGGTCGGGTTGGAGGAGTAGCCGCCCATGTCCTTGCCCCAGGCAGAGAAGCCGTCGGCGGTGCAGGTCATGTAGGCGATGAAGGCGCAGGCCGTCCAGGGCAGCGGGGAGTTGTCGGTGACAAACAGGTAGTGGCAGTAGCCGTAGCCGCCGATACCCTGATAGCCGTCTTCATAAGCGGCGACCTTGATGTTGTTGACGGAGACGGAGCTGGACTCTTCGACGGAGCGGAGCTTCGAGTAGACCAGAAGGCCGAACTGATCCTTCGCGGAGGCGTCGACCAGGGTGTTGCAGATGGGGCCGTCGTCGGTCTGGGCGTTGTAGCTTTCGACCCACAGCTTGATCCAGGCCAGCGCGTAAGCGCCGTCAGCGCCGAGGCCGAGGTCGGCAGCGTCCGCTTCCATCTCGGTGATGGTGGGCTGGAAGTATGCCTGCTCGTCAGCGGACAGAGCCTCAAAGGACTCCTTCATCCAAGCTGCGTAGTCGTCACGGGTCAGCATGTACAGGAAGTTCTTGCCGACGATCTCAGAGTCGATGTCCATGTACAGGCCGTGCTCGCCTTCGGCAACGAAGTCCCAGCAGTTGTCATAGGTCTTGGAGCCGGTGTTGTTGTACATGAAGACCTTGTTCAGGGTCTGCAGCGGCAGGAAGCCGGTGTAAGCGTCGGCCGTGGTGCCGTTGGCGTCTGCCCAATCCTTCGGGATGAAGGTATCGAGGATGCCGGTCTGGACCATCTTGCTTTCGATCTGGTTGCCGTCCTGGATGAGGGTCATGGCGAACGTGCCGGTATCCTTCAGGGAGTCAGCGGTCAGCTGATCGAAGATCTTGTTGTTCTTGGGCTGCTGCCACTCGAACTCCATGCTGTAGCTGGGGTCGATGGTCTGCAGGTACTCGATGAACAGAGGCAGGGCGCTCTTGCCGCGGCTGGAGTTGCCGACGCCGTAGAACATCTTGCCGTTGGATTCCTCGATGGCCTTCTTGGCCAGATCCTCGAGGCTCATGCCTTCGGCTTCCTTGATGATCTTCTGGGTCTCGGTGAGGTTTTCTTCCTCAGCCGGAGCTGCGGGCTCGGAAGCGGGCTCCTCTGCGGCGGGCTCTGCCGCGGGGGTCTGTTCGGTCTGCGCGGTTTCCGTGGTGGTCTGGGCCGGAGCGGCTGCGCACGCGGCCATCGCCAGGATCATAGAAACTGCAAGCAGAAATGCAAGAATCTTTTTCATGTGTGTTTCCTCCTGTAAAATTTTTCACCGGGCAGTGCCTGGCACTGTTTGGATAGCTCTATTTTACCGGCTATTTGCACAAAAGGACAGGGGACAATTCTGCGTTTTCTTGTAATCCTCTGACATTCTTGTGATAAATGGATGAAAAGAGCAGGAGCGGTGTGCTATAATTAGGTCAAAATTACTGCCCCGATGGAGGGTGAAACGATGAAAAAATGGCGGATGCTGCTTCTGGCGCTGCTGCTCGCACTGCTGTGCGGCTGCGCCGCCTCCGAGCCGCTGCCGGACTATGCGCCGGAGGAATCGCAGCGGCTGATCCTATATACCTCACATAAAAAAGAGGTCTGGCAGCCGATCGTCAAGGAATTTGAGGCACGGACCGGCGTATGGGTCACGGTGGTCGAGGGAGGCTCCAATGAGCTGCTCGAGCAGCTCGCGGCAAAGACCGACGCGCCGCAGGCGGACGTGATGTTCGGCGGCGGCGTGGAAAGCCTGGAATCGTATCAGGACCTGTTTGCGCCCTACACCTGCGCGGATGCCGACGCGATCCTGCCGCAGTACCGCGCGAAGGACGATATCTGGACGCCGTTTTCGTCGCTGCCGCTCGTCTTTGTCTACAATCCCAAGCTTGTCGGCGCGGAGGAGATCACCGGCTGGGCCGATCTGCTCCGGCCGGAGCTTGCGGGAAAGATCGCCTTTGCCGACCCGTCGGTCTCCGGCTCGAGCTATACGGCGCTCGTCACGATGCTCTGCGCGCTTCCTGGCGAAACGGATGAAATTCTGCAGGCCTTTGCCGAAAATCTTGATGGGAAGCAGCTGCAGAGCTCCGGCGCGGTCCTGACCGCCGTCGCGGGCGGGCAGGCCGTCGTCGGCGTAACGCTCGAAGAGACGGCCAGCCGCAGCATCGCCGCGGGCGACGAGCTTGTAATGGTCTACCCGGCAGACGGGACGAGCTGCGTACCGGACGGCTGCGCGATCCTGAAGGGCGCGCCGCACAAGGAAAACGCAAAGCTGTTCGTGGATTTCACGGTCAGCCTCAGCGTGCAGAAGCTCCTGCAGGAGCGCTTCTGCCGCCGCTCGGTGCGCGGGGATCTGGAAAGCACGGGGACGCTCCCGGCTCTGAGCCAGATCCCGCAGGTCGACTATGACGTCGGCTGGGCCAGCCGCAGCCGCGAAGCGCTGCTGATGAGCTGGGAATTTTATCTGGGAATGGAGGCGGGCGCATGAAGCGGCTTCATTTCCATTCCTTCCGGCAGCGGCTGAACGCGGCGTTTCTTGCCGTGTCGCTCGCGCCGCTGCTTCTGTGCTCGGCGCTTTTGCTGCAGATCTTCCGGTTCCGCATGACCGCCGACCAGCAGCAGAACGCGCAGCAGCAGCTGAGCAGCGCCTGCCACGCGCTGAACACGATGCAGGACGGCATTCTCTCCGCGGCGGAAAGTCTGCAGCGGGACGGACTCGTCACGCGGGCCCTCGCGGGCGCGCAGGAGGACAGCGCCAAGGTCTATAGCAGTCTCTATACCGCGACGGCCGCGGTGCGCAGCACCGCGCGGTTCGATCTCTACAGCGCGGACGGCACGCTTCTATACTCCACGCAGGCTGCGCCCGGGGAAGACGCGCTCAGCCCCGACTGGGGGATCTTATACGAAGCGGCGCAGGCCGAAAACGGGACGCTCGTCTACAGCGCGAGCGAAGACCCGACCGATCCGGACGCGCCGGTCCTGCGTGCCGCGGCGCGGCTGACGGTGAGCGGAAAAACGGCCGGCTTTCTTGTGGCGGTCATGTACGAACAGCAGCTGCGCGAGGCGCTCGACGGTATGGCGGGCGCGCAGAACGAGCTGCTTGTGATGGACCGCTTCTGGCACGGCATCTACTGCACCAAGCCGGCGCAGGTCCAGACGCTGGCCAGCGCGCTGCGGTCGCAGCTTCTGGCCGGGAAGGCGCTGACCGGATTTTCCGACGACTTTCTCTATACCGCCCGGCAGGACAGCGTGACGGGGCTCTATCTGGTCCTGCAGCAGCCGCAGGTGTTTACACGCGGGACGCTGCGCCTGTTATATACGGTGAGCGCGCTCTGCGCGCTGGGCGGCGCTGCGGTGAGCATTTTCCTGAGTCTGCAGCTCAGCCGGCAGATGTTCCGGCCCATCGGAAGGCTCCATGACGCGATCTCGCAGGTCGGGCAGAACGATCTGCAGGTGCAGGTCGCCATTGAGGAAGACCGGCGCGACGAGCTCAGCGAGCTCGCCCAGCAGTTCAACCGCATGGTGCTCTCCCTGCGCCGCAACCAGCAGGCGCTGCTGGAAAATCAGCAGGCGCTCAACGACGCGCAGATCCGGATGCTGCAGGCGCAGCTGAACCCGCACTTTCTGTGCAACACGCTGGACACGATGAAGTGGATCAGCAAGATCAATCAGGTGCCGCAGGTCGCGCTGATGTCGACGAACCTGGCCGACATCCTGCGCTTCTGCATCTTGCCGGACGAGTTTGTGCCGCTGGAAAAGGAGCTGCAGATCCTCGGGCGGTATGTGGAGATCCAGCGCATCCGCCTGTCCGACAGCTTTACCTACGAGCAGACCGTGCCGGAGGCGCTGCTTTCGTGCATGGTCCCCAAGATGATGCTCCAGCCGCTGGCGGAAAACGCGATCCTGCACGGTCTTTCCGGCGTGCCGGACGGAAAGCTCACGGTGGAAGCGAGAGAACTGGAAGACGAAACGCTCGAGATCCGCGTCTGCGACAACGGCGCGGGGCTGCCCGAGGCGCTTCTCGGCCCATACCGGCCGCCTGAGAAGCAGACACGGCATCTGGGGCTTTTTAATGTGGATACGATCCTCAAAAAACACTACGGCGAGCGCTTTGGTCTGCGTCTGGACAACCGGACGGACGGGACCGGCGCCTGTATCACGGCAAGACTGCCGGTCAGAAGGAGGGATGCGGAATGATGCGGGTCCTGGTCGTGGAAGACGAAGAAATGATCCGGAAGGGCATCGTGCTGGCGACGGACTGGCAGAGCCTTGGCTGCGTGGTCGTCGGCGAGGCGGCCAACGGCGAGGAGGGCATTGCGCAGGCGGAAAAATGCAGGCCGTCGCTCATCATCACGGACCTCAAAATGCCGAAAATGGACGGGCTCGAGATGATCGCGAAGCTGCGCGAGGCGGGATGCGACGCGTATATCATCATCCTCACGGCCTATGACAGCTTCACCTATGCGCAGACGGCCCTTCGGCTGGGAGCGGTGGATTTTCTGCTCAAGCCGTTTCATGACGGGGATCTGGAAAACGCGGTGCTTGCGCTGCAGAAAAAGCTGAGCAGCCGGAAAAAGGAGCCGGAAGCGCAGCTTCCCGCGATCCGCGCGGGAGCCAAGAGCCGCTATGTGCAGGAAGCGATGGACTATATCGCAGGAAACTGCGCGGACCCCGGCCTGTCCGTAGGGCAGGTGGCGGCAAGCCTTGGCCTGAGTGAGGGACACCTGAGCCACCTGTTCAAGAAGGAGACCGACTGTACAGTGGGGAGCTATCTCACGCGCTGCCGGATGCAGAAGGCCATGACGCTTCTCAAGAAGGGAAAGCTTCGCGTCTACGAGGTCGCCGAAGCCGTGGGCTATAAAGACATCACCTACTTCTCCGGCACCTTCAAAAAACTCACCGGCATGAGCCCAACAGAATACCAGAACGCGAATTTCTGAAACACCAAACGGCCCTGCGCTTTGCGCAGGGCCGTTAGACCCATTCTCGATGCCTGCTCGCCCTTCTGGCCCTCATGACCGTTATGCACGAACGCCTGCTCCGCAGGACGGCGCACTGACTTGCGGGCTTGACATCGGTCCGGCTGCATTTATAATGGAAGCAGACAGGACTGGCGATCGGGATGAAAGGGAGGCGGCTTATGGAACGGCTCAGGGGGCTGGGGCGGTATCAGATCGCGCTTTTGGTGTGCGGTGTGGTGATGATTTTGGTATTTTCGGTGCTCTATCCGGTGACGACGGCGCGGGTGGGGTTTTTGTATCAGGACACGATCCTGACGCCCGCGCAGGAGGGGGACGCGACCGTCTATTCCGGCAAGCTCCGGGGCGAGGCCGCGCGCTTTACCGTGCATGCGGGCAAGTCGGTGGAATTTCAGTACGGGGATAAGACCTACGGCCCCTATACCGTGACGGAGGATCCGGACGCGCGCCCGGACAGCGAACTGAGCAGGTATCTGACCGGCGTGGAGGTCCGCTGCGGGGATACGATCCTGTTCCGCGGCGGCGTGATGGAGAACGGAGGCGAGACCCTGCTGTATCATGAGGATGGAGGCATAGACCTGGATCTGTCCATCACTGCTATCACGAGCAGCGGAGTGACGCTGGATGAAAACGGGAACGAGGTCGACCCGATGGAGCTGTCGGTCCGGACGATCCTCGAGCTGACGGAGGGGCCGGAGCTGCAGCACAAGGGGGTCTGGGTTGCGTGGTTCGGCGGTGTGTTCGTCTGCGCCGTGACCGTGTTTTCGATCCTGTTTGCGGACGAGCTGTTCCGCTGGGACCTGTCTTTCCGGGTCCGCGATGTGGAGCAGGCCGAGCCCTCCGACTGGGAGATCGCCAGCCGCTACATCGGCTGGACCGTCTGCCTGATCCTGGCCCTGGGCATCTTCATCAAGGGCCTTGGGGTGATATAAGAAAAAAACAGCCGGAGAGCAGTTGCTCTCCGGCTGTTTTGTATGCGTGGGCTGCGGGGTCAGAGAATGTTGGTGTAGCCCATGAGGCTGGCGTCGGCCCGGGCGGCGGCCTGTTTGCCGCTGGCGATGGCGAGGACGACGAGGGACGCGCCGGAGGCCATATCGTCCGCGGTCAGGACCGGAATGCCCGCCTGCCGGACGGCCTCATACGCGCCGAGCGACGCGGCTTCGCAGCCGGAGAAGCCCGAGGCGAGCAGCAGCAGATCGCAGGGCAGCTGCTCGCCGCTTTCCCGCAGGGTCACGGCGCTGACCGCGCCGTCCGCGCCGCAGCTGAGGCTGTCGATCTGCGTCTCATAGCGCCGGATGTCTGCGCCGAAGACGGCCTCCGCCTCCTCATGCGCATGGTCGCGCTTTTCCGTGCTTGCGGTGCGCGGCTTGCGGATGAGCTGCGTGAGACTGCGGCAGTTCTGCCGCAGGGCGACGGATACGCAGTCCGACGCGCTGTCGCCCGCGCCGACGAGCACGACGTGCTTCCCGGCCGCCGTGACGGCCGGTCCTGCCTGCGCCAGGAGCGACTGCGCCGAGGCGCGCAGGTAGTCGAGCGCGTAGAATACCCCGCCCGCCTCTGCAAACGGCAGCGGCCGCGGCTGCTGCGCACCGCAGCAGAAGATCGCAAGGTCAAACTCCGCGGCCAGCGCCTCCGGGCTCAGATCCCGGCCGACGCAGCAATTTGTCCGGAACACGACGCCCTCCTGCTCGAGAAGAGAGATGCGGCGGGCGACGATCCGCTTCGGCAGCTTCATCTCCGGGATGCCGTAGGTCAGAAGCCCGCCCGGCAGCGGATCGCGTTCAAAGACCGTCACATGGTGGCCGCGGCGATTGAGATAATAGGCGGCGGAGAGCCCGGCCGGGCCGGAGCCCACGACCGCGATGCGCTTATCCGACCGCGCGGCGGGCGGCATGGGCTGCATCAGGTCGTTTTCAAAGGCGTATTCGATGATCGAAAGCTCATTTTCCCGCACCGTCACCGGCTGCGAGACCCGGCCGCAGACGCAGGCCTTTTCACACAGCGCCGGGCAGACGCGGGCGGTAAACTCCGGGAAGGGGCTGGTCTTCAGCAGACGCTGCAGCGCGCCCTCATAATTCCCGTTCCAGAGCAGGTCGTTCCACTCCGGGATGAGGTTGTGCAGCGGGCAGCCGAGCAGCGCGCCGTCAAACGTCACGCCGGCCTGACAGAAGGGCACGCCGCAGTCCATGCAGCGGCCGGACTGCCGGCGGCGGTTTTTTTCCGAGAGCGGAAGATCGAGCGGGGCCCAGTCCGCCACGCGGGCCCCGGCGCTGCGCGCCGGGCAGTCCATGCGCGCGTAATCCAGAAATCCAGTCGGTTTTCCCATGGCTTATTCCTCCCGCTTCAAAAATGCTTCGAGCTCGGCCTCGTCCCGCGTCATCCCGGCGGCCTCAAAGCGGCCGATCAGCTGCAGCATGTGACTGTAGTCGTACGGAATGATCTTCTTGAAATCCGGGATCCGCTCGTCGAAGTGCTCCAGGATCTGGCGGGCCTTTTTGGAACCGGTCGCCTCCACGTGGCGGCGCAGGAGCTCCTTCAGGCGGGCGATATCCTGCTTCTGAGAGACCGTCTCGACGGAGACGAGCTCCTTGTTGACGCGCAGGTAGAGCTTATGCTCGGGGTCGAGCACGTAGGCGACGCCGCCCGACATGCCGGCGGCAAAGTTCCGCCCCGTGCGCCCGAGCACGACGACGGTGCCGCCCGTCATGTACTCGCAGCCGTGGTCGCCGACGCCCTCGACGACGGCGGTTGCGCCGGAATTGCGCACGCAGAACCGCTCGCCCGCGACGCCGGAGATGAACGCGCTGCCGCTCGTCGCACCGTAGAGCGCGACGTTGCCGATGATGACGTTCTCGGCCGGGTCAAAGATGCTCGCGGGGTCTGCATAGACGGCCAGCTTGCCGCCGGACAGGCCCTTGCCGAAGTAATCGTTGCTGTCGCCCTCGAGCGTGAGCGTCACGCCCTTCGGCAGGAACGCGCCGAACGACTGCCCTGCGCCGCCGCGGCAGCGGATCTGGTAGGCATCGTCCGGGAGCGTGCCGCCCCAGCGGCGCGTGATCTCCGCGCCGAAGAGCGTGCCGAAGGCCCGGTCGGTGCAGGAAATGTCGAGCGCGCACTGCTTCGGAGCGGCCGGTTTGCCCTTCTTCGGCAGCAGCGGCAGAAGGATCTTTTTGTCAAGCGTCGCATCGAGCTTGAAGTCGAACCGCTGCGCCGGGTCATAGCGGCAGTTTTCCCCGCCGCAGCGGGCGAGAATGCCGGATACGTCCACCATGGCCGCGCGCTGGGTGATCTGGTGCGGCAGGATCTGCAGATACTCTGTATGGCCGACCAGCTCGTCCACGGTGCGCACGCCGAGCTTCGCCAGGATCAGCCGCAGCTCCTGCGCGACGAATTCCATGAAATTCACCACGTATTCGGGCTTGCCGCAGAAGTTTTTCCGCAGCTCCGGCCGCTGGGTGGCAATGCCCATCGGGCAGGTGTCGAGATTGCACACGCGCATCATGACGCAGCCGAGGCACACCAGCGGCGCGGTGGCAAAGCCGAATTCCTCCGCGCCCAGCATGCAGGCGATGGCCACGTCGCGGCCGGTCATGAGCTTGCCGTCGGTCTCGAGGCGCACGCGGCCGCGCAGGCCGTTGGCGATGAGGCTCTGGTGCGCCTCGGCCAGACCGAGCTCCCAGGGCAGGCCCGCGTTATAGATGGAGCTTCGGGGCGCGGCGCCGGTCCCGCCGTCGTAGCCGGAGATGAGGACCGTCTGCGCGCCCGCCTTGGCGACGCCCGCGGCGATGGTGCCGACGCCCGCCTCGGAGACGAGCTTGACGGAGATCTCCGCGTTTTCATTGGCGCATTTGAGATCGTAGATCAGCTGCGCCAGATCCTCGATCGAGTAGATATCGTGGTGCGGCGGCGGGGAGATGAGGGCCACGCCGGGCGTGGAATGCCGCGTCCGCGCGATCCACGGCCAGACCTTGCTGCCGGGCAGATGGCCGCCCTCGCCGGGCTTGGCGCCCTGCGCCAGCTTGATCTGGATCTCCTTCGCGCTCACAAGATATTCGCTCGTCACGCCGAAGCGGCCGGAGGCGACCTGCTTGATGGCGGAGTTTTCCTCGGTGCCGAGCCGCGCGGGCTCCTCGCCGCCCTCGCCGGAGTTGGACTTTCCGCCCAGACGGTTCATGGCGGCGGCCAGGCAGCGGTGCGCCTCCTCGGAGATGGAGCCGTAGGACATGGCTCCGGTCTTAAAGCGCCGGACGATGCTCGAGACGGGCTCGACCTCGCTGAGCGGGATGGCTTTCGTCTCATCGAAGCGGAAGCCGAGCAGACCGCGCAGCGTATGCGGCAGCTGCTCGTCGTCGACCATGGCGGAGTAGCGGCGGAAGCAGTCAAAATCGCCGGTGCGGACCGCCTGCTGCAGCGTGAGGATGGTCAGGGGGTTATACATATGGTCTTCCATGTCGCTGCCGGAGCGGAGCTTGTGGAAGCCGGAGGAATCGACGGTCAGGTCGGCGGTCAGATCCATGGGATCGTACGCCCGGTCATGCCGCCAGAGGACGGCCTCGTTGATCTCCTGCAGACCGATGCCGCCGACGCGGCTGACGGTGTTGGTAAAATAGCGGTCCACCACGTCCTTGCAGATGCCGACGGCCTCAAAGATCTGCGCGCCCTCGTACGACTGCATGCTGGAAATGCCCATCTTGGAGGCGATGCGCATCACGCCGTCCAGAATCGCCTTGTTGTACGCGTCGACGGCGGCGTAATAGTCCTTGTTGAGCGCCCCGCCCGCGATGAGCTCTCCGATGCAGTCCTGCGCGAGATAGGGGTTGACGGCGCTCGCGCCGTAGCCGAAGAGGGTGGCGAAGTGGTGCACATCGCGCGGCTCTGCGCTTTCGAGGATGATGGAGATCGCGGTGCGCTTCTTCGTGCGCACCAGATACTGCTGCACGGCGGAGACCGCCAGCAGCGACGGGATGGCGATATGGTTCTCATCCACGCCGCGGTCGGAGAGGATGAGGATGTTCGCGCCCGCGTAATACGCCTTGTCGCAGGCGACGAAAAGCCGGTCGAGCGCAAGCGCGAGCGAGGAATTCTTGTAGTACAGCAGCGAGACCTTTTTCGCCTGCAGGCCCGGCATATGGAGCCCCTCAATCTTCATGAGATCGCGGCTGGAAAGGACGGGGTTGTTGATCTGCAGGACGCGGCAGTTTTCCGCGCAGTCGGCCAGCAGATTGCCGTCGGAGCCGGCGTAGACGGTCGTATCGGTGACGATCGCCTCGCGCAGCGCGTCGATGGGCGGGTTCGTGACCTGCGCGAACATCTGCTTGAAGTAGTAGAACAGCGGCTGGTGCTTTTCCGACAGCACGGCCAGCGGGATATCCGCGCCCATGGAGGCCGTCGGCTCCGCGCCGTTTTTCGCCATGGGCAAAATGGCCGAGTGGATCTCGTCGTAGGTGTAGCCGAAGATCTTGTACAGGCGGCTGCGCTCCTGCGCCGTGTATTCCGGGACCTTCCGGTTGGGGATGGGGATATCGGCCAGCTGCAGCAGCTCCTGATCGAGCCATTCGCCGTAGGGATTCTGCGCGGCGTAGCGGTGCTTGATCGCCGCATCCTCGAGGACCGTCCCGGTCCGGGTGTCGACGAGCAGCATCTTGCCCGGCTGCAGGCGGGATTTGCGCACGATCTTCTCCGGCGCGACCGGCAGCGCGCCGACCTCGGAGGCGAGGATCAGATACCCGTCATTCGTGACCAGATACCGCGCCGGGCGCAGCCCGTTGCGGTCGAGCACGGCGCCGACCTGCTCGCCGTCGGAGAAGAGGATGGCGGCCGGGCCGTCCCAGGGCTCCATCATGGTGGCGTAGTAGTGGAACATGTCGCGCTTTTCCCGGGACATGTTTTTATCTTTTCCCCAGGGCTCGGGGATGCAGAGCATCACGGCCTTCGGCAGCTCGATGCCGCTGTACATGAGAAATTCCAGCGTGTTGTCGAGCATGGAGGAGTCGGAGCCGTCGGTCTCCACGACGGGGTAGGCGCGGGCGATCGTGTCGCCGAGGACGGAAGACGCCATCGTCTCCTCGCGGGCGAGCATCCGGTTGATGTTGCCGCGGATGGTGTTGATCTCGCCGTTGTGGAGGATGATGCGGTTCGGGTGCGCCCGCTTCCACGAGGGCGTGGTGTTGGTGGAGAAGCGGGAGTGGACGAGCGCGAGGGCGGAGGTATAGTCCGCGTCCTGCAGATCCGGGTAGAAGCTCCGCAGCTGCCAGACCAGAAACAGGCCCTTATAGACGATCGTCCGGCTGGACATGGACACGACATAGGTGCCGGAGACGGAGTGCTCATACTCGCGCCGGGCCAGATACAGCCTGCGGTCAAAATCCAGCCCGCGCGCCGCTGTGTCCGGGCGGCGGATGAAGCACTGCGCGATGTAGGGCATGCTGCTCCGGGCCTTTTCGCTCAGGATCTCCGGACAGACCGGCACGTCCCGCCAGAACAGCAGCTCCAGCCCCTCGCGCGAGAGGATCATCTCCAGCAGCTTCCGGCTGCGCATGCGCTTGAGCGGATCCTGCGGGAAGAAGATCATGGCCGCGCCGTAATCGCCCGCGTCCGGGAGCGTCTGCCCCGCCTGCTGCGCTGCCTTCTGAAACAGCGCGTGCGGCAGCTGCGTCATAACGCCGACGCCGTCGCCGGTGGTGCCGTCGGCGTCCTTGCCGGTGCGGTGCGCGAGCTTTTCGACGATCTTCAGCGCGCCGTCGAGCGTTTCATGTGTTCTTTGTCCGCTGATATTGACAACAGCGCCGATGCCGCAGGCGTCATGCTGCGGCTGCTGCTCCAAAGGCCGGTACTGGTGCGGCTGTTTCATGGCTTTGGCCCCTTTCTTTATGATTATAATGCGTACATCCGGATAATGGTCTCTGCGATCTCGCGTTTTTTGACGCAGCGGTCCATGGCGGCTTTTTCGATCCAGCGGTGCGCGTCGGCCTCCGACATGCCGAGCTGGTTCATGAGCAGGCTCTTGGCCTTTTGGATGCGCTTCATGTCCTGCAGCTGTGACTGCAGCTGGTCGGTCTTCTCCTGCATGGCCCGCAGGCTCTTCTTTAGCAGCAGCAGGTTCCGCAGCGTCTGCCGGAAGACCTCCTGCGGCGCCGGCCAGCTCATCACGCAGATCCCGGCCGCCTGCACGAACTGCCAGGCCACCTCATACGTGCCCGGGCGGACCAACAATAAAAAGACCGCCTCACTGCTTTCGGCAAGCCGGACGCACTGCCGCAGCGCCGGCAGCCCCGGCGCGTCGCACTGCCAGACGACGAGCGCCGGATCGAGCTGCGCGAGCTTCCGCTCCGCCTCGTCCAGACCGTCCGCCGTGACGAGCGCCAGCGCCGGCTGCTCTGCGGCGAACGCGCCGAGCGCCGCTGGTTCCGCCGCGGAGTCCTGCACGAAAAGCAGCATGCTTTTTCGTGGTTCCTGCATCGTCCTGCCTCCTTTGTGTTTCTTCCAAACATACACTTGTCTGCATGGCGAAGAATTTTTGGTTCTATTTTAGCGAGCTGCTTCGTTGATGTCAACAAAAAGCCACTATCATTTTTATTGATTCTGCTGAGCGCAGGGATAAGTAAAACGAATACCATTTTTTTGCGGCAGACGCTTGACATTTTCCGCCGCGGCGCGTATAATGCGCTCAAACAAACGGCTTGGGTCCCGCCGGATCCGGTTCACATGGAAACGTAAAAACGGCAAAGGCGTCGTACAGCATCGATTCTGTGCGTGCCTTTGCCGCTTTTTTAGAAAGTGAGGAGTTTCTTATGCAGACTGTATCGGATTTCTTTGGCTGCCATGTGTTCAGCGAAGCCGTGATGAAGCAGAAGCTTCCGAAGGCTGTTTTTAAAGATGTCTACGCCGCCATCCACGAGGGCAAGCGCCTCGATCTGGCCGCGGCCAACGTCGTCGCCAATTCCATGAAGGACTGGGCTATCGAGCTCGGCGCGACGCACTTCACCCATTGGTTCCAGCCCATGACCGGCATCACGGCCGAAAAGCACGACTCGTTCATCTCTCCCACCGCTGACGGCGGCGTGATCATGGAATTTTCCGGCAAGGAGCTCATCCAGGGCGAGCCGGACGCGTCCAGCTTCCCCTCCGGCGGCCTGCGCGCCACGTTCGAGGCCAGAGGCTATACCGCGTGGGACCCGACGTCCTTCGCGTTCATCAAGGATCAGGTCCTGTATATCCCGACCGCGTTCTGTTCCTACGGCGGCGAGGCGCTCGACAAAAAGACGCCGCTGCTGCGCTCCATGCAGGCCATCAACAAGCAGGGCCTGCGTATCCTGAAGCTGTTCGGGCATGACGAGGTCAAGGCCGTCCGCACGACGGTCGGCCCGGAGCAGGAGTATTTCCTCATCGACGAGGCGCTTTACAGCAAGCGCAAGGACCTCATCTATACCGGCCGGACCCTGTTCGGCGCGAAGCCGCCCAAGGGGCAGGAGCTGGAGGATCATTACTTCGGCACCATCAAGCCGCGCGTTGCCGCATTCATGCACGATCTGGACAAGGAGCTGTGGGAGCTCGGTGTGCTCGCCAAGACGGAGCACAACGAGGTCGCGCCCGCGCAGCATGAGCTCGCTCCCGTCTTCACCACCACCAACATCGCCGCTGACCACAACCAGCTCACCATGGAGCTCATGCAGAAGATCGCCCGCAAGCACGGCATGGTCTGCCTGCTGCATGAGAAGCCCTTCGCGGGCGTCAACGGCTCCGGCAAGCACAACAACTGGTCCATTTCGACCGATGCGGGCGTCAACCTGCTCGAGCCCGGTGAGACGCCGGGTGAGAACGCGCAGTTCCTGCTGTTCCTCTGCGCCGTGATCCAGGCAGTCGACGACTATCAGGACCTGCTGCGCATCTCCGTCGCCTCCGCCGGCAACGACCACCGGCTGGGCGCCAACGAAGCGCCGCCCGCCGTCGTGTCCATGTTCCTCGGCACAGAGCTGACGGAGATCCTGGACGCCATCGAGTCCGACACGGCCTATGACGCGAAGGAGAAGGAGCTTCTGAAGATCGGCGTCCACGTCCTGCCCAAATTCCCGAAGGACACGACCGACCGCAACCGCACCTCGCCCTTTGCCTTCACCGGCAACAAGTTTGAATTCCGGATGCTCGGCTCCGCCGCATCCATCTCCGACGCGAACGTCGTGCTGAACACCGCCGTGGCCGAGTCTCTGCGGCAGTACGCGGACGTGCTTGAGCAGGCGGAGGATTTTGAGACCGCCCTGCACGACCTCATCCGCAATACCATCCAGGCGCACAAGCGCATCATCTTCAACGGCAACGGCTACGACGCGAGCTGGCTGGAGGAGGCCGAAAAGCGCGGCCTGCTCAACCTCAAGACCACGCCCGACTGCGTGCCGTATCTGCTGAAGGAAAAGAATGTCCGCCTGTTTACCACGCATAAGATCTACAGCGAGACCGAGCTGCACGCGCGCTATGAGATCATGCTGGAGAATTACAGCAAGGTCCTGCGCATCGAAGCGCTCACGATGCTGGAAATGGTGAATACCGATATCCTGCCCGCTGTTTCTGACTACACGGCAAAGCTCGTGCGGACGGCCGAAGACAAGAAAGCGCTGTTGGGCAGCGCTGCCGGAGGCTATGAGCAGAAAACCGCCGCGCGGTTGTCCTCGCTGACGGAGATCGCCAGCGAGGATGCCGCGAAACTCGACGACGCACTCCTGCAGGCCGGCGACTTGCCGACCGCGCAGGAGGCCGCAAGCTTCTATCAGGCCGAGGTCTTCAAGGATATGACCGAGCTGCGGCTGGCCGTCGACGAGATGGAGACGCTCACCTCCCGCGCCTGCTGGCCGTATCCGTCCTACGGCGATCTGCTGTTCAGCGTCCGCTGAATGTCCCTTTTGTGCGATCCGCGCACGTTCGAAATGCTCGTTTCGTGATTCCTCTTTTCATTTGTGTTGGCAGCGGCCCGCGGGGAGACC
>OKUQ01000650.1_pt1 | contig 19237 bp, 19 predicted proteins | sample 1606811 | NCBI WGS metagenome assembly OKUQ01 (sample SAMEA3882546, study PRJEB24775) | human gut metagenome | biome: human-associated habitat; feature: intestine environment; material: feces | place: Netherlands | collected 2009/2010
TGAACATTATAATTCCCGCAATTTCATTTCATTTATTTTCTTTTTGCGCGTAATCGTTCTATTTCTTTTTATCCGATTATAAATTGATATAACAGTAGGAATATTTGTAAGTATAAAGATAATGATACAATTATGTATCTTATCCTTTATAGACATCTGATTTTTGGAAACGAAACTATATGAGAGTGTCAATAACCCCTGCTTCTCAACGCGTTCAAAACTTTCTGGTTCAAAATTAAGATACACTATAATTAATACGATTGAAAGAACAAGAAAAATAATTGGTGTTAATGATACGGTAGTTGTTCTTCTTTTTTTATTTAAATATGATTCTAAAAAACGTACACAAATAATGGTTAATGCCATTATTATTACGATGAATAAAATTGTAGAAAATTTCATTTATTCTCCTTTTTGCTCTCTGTATTTTTTTATCAATATTTTTGCTGTGTCAAAATCAAGTTGATCATCTATTACCATTTTTTTAATTAATGAAATATAAGCGTCATTTTCTATTTGATCATTCATTTGCATTTTTTGTATAAGTCGATCAAGTCTCAATCGCACGGTAGGATATGTTATATGATACAATTTTGCAACCTCTTTTAAAGAGCCAGATGACATAACAAAATTTTTTATAAATGTGATATCTTCATCACTTAAATTGTATATCCATTCTTGCGCTTTTCGTCTCATTACCAACCCCTTTCTTTAATATTATTGATATTATCATTTAATAATGTTAAAGTCAACTGCTAATATTATGTTATTTACATCTTTTTATCTTAATAATCATTCGAAACCTCAAACTTGTAAAGATAAGGTTTTCAGATTCGAGGTTACTCTCAACCCCCTTGCTTTTGTTTATATTTCTTCAATCATCAGTTATAAAAAACAGAAGCATTTTAATCAGTTCACCATATCGGTTTCATTTATATTGGAAGCACAAGGTGTAGAGCAGAGATTGTCCGTGTCGGGTGGGTGGAGCAACTAAGAAATTGTTTGGTATTACAGCGGAAGAACTTTTGAAAAAAGCACGGTAAAATGCTGACTTATCAATTGAAAAATAATTATTTTGTATGGAATATCTGCATGGCTCCATAAGTATGCGGCAAATGCGGAGCCGTGACCTTTCTCGACGGGCAGGAAAAATTCCGGCAGGTTGCGCACGTATTACACAATTGCTTGAGATTGGCGTGTGTTGTTGTATCCAGATGCAGGATCAGCGTTGCTGTCTTAAGCGGCCGGAGCATCTGCCCCTCGGTAAGCTGGATGCCATCCGGGGCAAGCCGCCCATAAATCTGTGGGAGCAGGTCAAGGGAATAGGTATCTCCCAGAAAAGATAATTCTGCAAGATACAGGCGGCTCTGACGTTCTACCACATGTGCAAACTCTTCATAAGCCTTTGACAAAAGCATCAGGCTGATGCAGTCCACAATGTAAGCCTCCTGGATCTGTTCATGGTTCAGATATAATTCCGACAGTTCATCCACTCCGTTTCCAAGCGTCACAAACCCATAGGCATAGTGAGGCAGAGAAACCCAGTCTAAATCCTGATCCAGAGAGTAATACGCATAGGATTCAACCAGGGGAAGAAGTGCCGTATAAATTGCCTGAATATGAGGCAGGTCATCCGGAGGGAAATGGAAACGGCTGCAAAATTCGTTCCAGTCACCGGAGGATAATCCGGGAGTAAGTTTACATTTCATGGGATGCATCCTCCTTATCGGAAACAGCCATAACGGCTGCAATTTCCTGAAAGCGGCCCGTGACCTTATCATAGTTCTTTCGGTGATGGGGAAAGCCACAGTTTATGCAGGATTTGATACCATTTTTTAAATATTCACAGTTTCCACCACAGGATTTCCCGAGTGTATAGAGGGGACAATAACAAAACAGACAGTTAAAGTCCTCCTCCGGAATTCCTTTATGGCATGGAAAATATTCACATTTTTTATTTTGAAAAAACTTATAATATTCGCTCAAAATGGTTTCCTCCAATCAAAGCACAATCATAGCATAATTATATCGGAACAACAAGCGGATCGCAAGAAATGCGAATGACATAAAAATTGCATTTCAGTGGGAAATGATACCTTTTGCCCCTTTTATCATTACATTATTTACATCTTTTTAAGAGCGAAGGTATAGTGGCTCAGGCAATTGAGGGTTTGAAGCAAAAAGTTGAAAATTAAATAAAAAATACTTGACTTAAAGTTAACTTTAAGTGGTATATTATGATAGATAAAATCGGAAGGAGAATTTATTATATGTATATCGAAAAGATTAACGGACCGGAAGATGTGAAGAAATTGAATATAGAAGAGATGACAGCTCTCGCAGAAGAAATGCGTCATGCATTATTAAAGAGGGCAAGTATTCACGGCGGGCATTTTGGCCCGAATTTTGGCATGGTAGAGGCAATCATTGCACTGCATTATGTTTTTGAGTCCCCAAAGGACAAAATGGTATTTGATGTTTCCCATCAGACCTATCCGCACAAGATGCTGACCGGTCGAAAAGATGCCTATTTATATGAAGAACATTACGACGACGTGACGGGATACAGCTGTCCGCAGGAAAGTGAACATGACCATTTTACGATCGGACATACCTCTACATCCATCAGTCTGGCATGCGGTCTGGCAAAGGCAAGGGATCTTCGTGGGGAAAGTGCAAATGTGATCGCAATTATCGGAGACGGTTCTTTAAGCGGAGGAGAAGCCTTAGAAGGAATGGATTTTGCGGCAGAATTAGACAGCAACATGATCATTGTAGTAAATGACAATGATATGTCAATTGCAGAAAATCATGGAGGACTTTATTCAAATCTGAAATTACTCCGCGAGACAAACGGACAGGCAGAGTGTAATTTATTTAAAGCCATGGGACTTGATTATGTCTATGTGGATCATGGAAATGACTTAAGGGAGCTGATCGGGGCTTTCAAACAGGTAAAAGACAGTAAGAAACCGGTTGTTGTCCACATTAATACATTAAAGGGAAAAGGTTATAAACCGGCAGAAGAGCATAAGGAAGAATGGCACTGGCATCTTCCATTTGATATTGAGACCGGAAAATCCCATTTTCCAGAAGTGGAAGATTATTCTTCGGTGACCTGTGAATATCTGATTGAAAAGATGAAAAAGGATCCGACAGTTGTTACAATTACATCCGGAACCCCGACGATTCTCGGATTTACGCAGGAGAAAAGGAAACAGGCCGGCCGGCAGTTTGTAGATGTGGGAATCGCGGAGGAGACAGCGGTAGCACTTGCTTCCGGAATTGCCAGAGGTGGCGGAAAGCCGGTATACGGTGTGTATTCCAGCTTTATCCAGAGGACGTATGACCAGATTTCACAGGATCTGTGTATTGACGGGAATCCGGCAACGATTGTTGTGTATACGGGATCGGTATTTGGCATGACGGATGTTACCCATCTGGGACTGCAGGATATTCCGATGCTTTCTAATATTCCGGGACTGGTTTATCTGGCACCGACAACAAAGGAAGAATATCTGTCAATGCTTGACTGGAGTGTGGAGCAGAAGGAAATGCCGGTTGCGATCAAACTTCCGGGCGGAGACATGATTTCGGATGGCAGAGAAGTCACAAAAGACTGGAGCCAGCTCAACACCTATGAGGTAACGGAAAAGGGAAGCAAAATTGCACTGATCGGACTCGGAACATTTTATTCCCTGGCACTGCAGACCGCAGAAATGCTGGAGAAAAAAGGTATTCATGCAACGGTAATCAACCCGTATTATATTACCGGACTGGATAAGGGACTGCTGGAGAAGCTGAAGGCAGACCATGACACGGTAGTTACACTGGAAGATGGCATCATGAATGGTGGTTTCGGAGAAAAAATCGCAAGATTTTATGGAAGCAGTGATATGAAAGTCTATAATTACGGATTGAAAAAAGAATTCCTTGACCGGTATGATGTAAATGAGGTATTAAAAGAGAATCATCTGACAGCAGAGCAGATTGTAAATGACGTATTATAGAAGGCAGAAATAAACAACAAACCTTGTGAGAATCGACACAATATGGTAAAATATAACATACTAGAGCTTATTTTGCATAGTGGTTAGAATAGCGGGCTCATGGAAGGAGCGGTATCATATGAAGAATAAAGATTCGAAAGCAAGGATGCAGATGATTTTCGGGATACTTTTGTTTGCGTTTATTTTTATGGCAGAGTTGTATGCCATAGTCAATTTCCCGAAGATGTTTATTGTTCTGGTTGTTTTGGCAGCAGCAGATCTGATATGCCTGTATGTTGCAATCAGAGGCGTGATTTCAGTATATGAGACAAAATATGCCCGGAGAGAGGAACAGTATGAGAGTATTTTCAAGTCGGAAAAGGCATCATATCTCATGCTGAAAAAATATTTTGAGGAAATATCGGTGAAGCTTGCATATATGGAAGAGGCATCTAAGATTCCGACAGAGGAAATTGTCAATGCACAGAAGGGAATAGCGAAAGTAATTATCAAGCGGTCCCATGAGAATACCGATGCATTGATGAATTCATACGAACAGCTGCTGGACCGGTTTGATACGTTCCAGAAAGGAATGGATGGGTTCGGTACAGTTGCGGGTGCTTATAAGGACGAGATTCTTTCAGCCTGTAAGGATGAAATTTCTTCGGTGCAGAAGGATGGAAAAGAACAGGAACATTCACAGGATAAAGAGATAGCCGCAAAGCTGCAGGAAATCATTATTGCAATGAAAGATATGGAACTGCGCCTGAATCAGACCATTATGAACAGTCAGAAAGTGGTTGTTTCCCAGCCGCAGGTTTCTGTACCTGTGGCAACACCTGTAGAGCCACAGCCGGCACCGCAGAATCATGTGGAAGAAACACCGGTAGAGCCGGAGATCTCACCAGAGCCGGAAGAAAGTATGGAGCCGGATCCGGAGATTTTGCCGGATCTGGAAGAAAGTATGGAGCCGGAGCCTGAGATCTCACCGGAGCCGGAAGAAAGTATGGAACCGGAGCCGGAGATTTCACCGGAGCCGGAAGAAAGTATGGAGCCGGATCCGGAGATTCTGCCGGATATACCGGAAGAGGAGGATTTAAAGCCGGAGGAAGAGCCTCCGATCATGGCAGCGGATGAGATTATTCCTCCGGATCCGGAAGAAGCCATTGAGGAAGCAGAAGAACTGGTAGAACCGGACCCGATTCCGGAGGAAGCGATTGTTGATGAAGCGGATGATGAGAACCTGCCGGAGGAAGAACTTCCACCGATGCCGGATCTGTCAGATCCAAACCGTTCCATGAGCCCGGATGAGATAGCTGCGCTGTTTGCGAATATGGGCAACGATAACAATGCGGATAAAGTTGAGGAACCTGCCGAGGAAACTGTGGAACCGGAGGATATTCCGGAGCCGATTGAAGAGCCGGAAGCCGTAAAAGAAGCACCTCTTCAGCCGGAAGAACCGGCAGATCCCAATAAGGCATTAAGCCCGGATGAGATAGCTGCCCTGTTTGCAAGTATGGGAACCTGAAAAGGATAAAATAACAGGCAACGGATGCCATCTGTTCCACGTAAAAACGTGTGACAGATGGCGTTTTGCTATAAAAATGCCATAAAAAAAATAGTTGCATTTCTTTTTCATTGTGTTATACTTAGGTCGTTGCAATTTAATAGTTTAAAGCAGAGTAGACACATGTGCGTTAAGTGCCGGATGAACAGGGAGTTGTCACCCGGACGAAAAGAGAATCTTGCGGTACATGAGTCGCATCCCGCTGCATCCGAAGATAATATTATCTCCAGTTGTAGTACGGTGAGGTCTGCAAAGGAGGTAATTTTTTTATGAAAAAATTCGTTACTTTGTTCACCGATTCTTTCCGTGAATTAAAAGCGGTAAGAACCATCACTACCATGGCAATGCTTGCTGCAGTTGCTGTAATTCTAGGATTTTTCTCCATTGAATATGGGCAGTTTATTCGGATTGGTTTTTCCAGTATTCCAAATGGTATCATTGATTATCTGTTTGGACCGGTGGTTGGAGGAATTTTCCATGGTGCGTTGGATATTATCAAGTATATGATGAAGCCAACCGGACCATTTTGTCCACAGCTGACGCTGGTTGTTATACTGGCCGGAATCCTGTATGGATGCTTTTTTTATAAGAAAAAGCTTACGATCTGGCGTGTGCTGGCAGCTAAATTTGTAGTTATGCTGGTCTGTAACGTGATTCTGACAACACTTTGTCTGAATGTGTTATATGGACAGGCATTTATGGTGCTTCTTCCAGCGCGTGCGCTGAAGAACCTGATTATGTGGCCAATTGATTCGGTGATCTTTTTTGCAATCACAAAGGCCTTAGAACAGATTGGACTCTTTCGCATGTTCCAGAAGCCTGTACTTGCAAATTCTGCAAATATGCAGGGGAATTAGAAAATTTAATAAGTTATAGAACAAAAGCCGTCCGCAGAAAGAAAACTGCGGACGGTTTTTTATAAATTTATTTACGGATTGGATGGGTGGCAATATTTTTTAAAATACGAACAGCGGTCTGCATACCTTCCACAGAGATATGTTCATATGGGCCGTGGAAACCGTAACCGCCGGTACCGAGATTTGGACACGGCAATCCCATAAAGGACAGCCTTGCACCGTCTGTACCGCCACGGATCGGACGGGAGAGCGGTGTCAGACCTTCGGAGGCAATTGCCTGTTTTGCCAGATCCACGATCTCCATTTTATCCTCAATGACAGAGAGCATATTCTCATACGAATGTTCGATGTCGAGCGTGACGGTTTCCGATCCATATTTCTGATTCATGGATTGTGCAAGGTCACGCAGATTCTGCAGACGTTTCTCAAATGTGGTTTTATCATGGTCACGAATGATAAAGGAAAGGGTGGCGGAAGCCACATCTCCGGACATATCGGTCAGGTGATAGAATCCTTCCCGGCCGCTGGTGTGTGCCGGCGTTTCCGCTTCCGGAAGCCGGGAAACAATTTCACATCCCACCAGTGCCGCATTGACCATAATGTCTTTTGCTTCGCCCGGATGAACATTTACACCTTTAATATGAAAGATGGCACTTGCGGCATTAAAGTTTTCGTAAGCCACTTCGCCTTCGTAATCACCGTCCACCGTGTATGCATAATCTGCCTGAAAGATAGCAAGATCAAACAGATCCGCACCTGCGCCGACTTCTTCGTCCGGCGTAAACCCGATCCAGACATCCCCGTGTGGTGTACCTTCTGCAATCAGTTCTTCCACGGCTGTCATGATTTCGGCAACACCTGCCTTGTCATCAGCGCCCAGAAGTGTGGTACCGTCTGTAGTGATCAGGGTTCTTCCTTTTAAAGAGGCAAGGGATGGAAAATCACTTACCTTTAAGACATCCTGACTTCCTTTTAATAAGATATCCCCGCCATCATAGTCGGGAATGATCTGTGGTTTGACATCTTTTCCGGAAAAATCCGGGGCGGTATCCATATGAGCGATAAAGCCGATGGATTTACAGTTTTCCATGCCCGGTGTGGCAGGAAGCTTGGCATATACATAGCAGTGATCGGTGAGGAGTATATTGGTAAGACCGAGAGTTTCCAGTTCCTGCTTTAAGGCTTTTGCAAGCGTGAACTCACGCTCACTGCTTGGAATGTCACTGCAGGATTCATCGGAGGTTGTCCAATAGCTGACATATTTTAGTAATCTTTCTTCTACTTTCATGTTAAATTGTTCCTTTCAAATATGCTTTTAAAAAAATTTAAAAAAAATAAAAAAAGTGCTTGCTTTTTTAATACTCCTATTATATAATAACTCTTGTCTTAAGGAAAGACACAAAACAAACAACTTAAAAATGCGCGATTAGCTCAGCTGGCAGAGCACCTGACTCTTAATCAGGGTGTCCAGGGTTCGAACCCCTGATCGCGCACTAAAAGCCTTTTTGATTTTGATTTAATCATATAAGCGAAAAGAACTCTTGACGAACAATGTGATTCGTTGGGGGTTTTTTTATTATATAAAATGCAAACAATTATAGAAAGAAACTATAGGGGGAAATATGGAGAAAGTATATGAGTATGCAGCCGCGGTTCTGGCAGAGGTCAAACGCGCGATTGCGGGGAAGGATGCCTGTATTACCAAAGCTTTTGCTACAATTCTTGCGGGAGGGCATATTCTGATTGAGGATGTGCCGGGTGTGGGAAAGACAACACTTGCCATCGCCTTTTCGCGCGTCATGGGACTTTTGGATCACCGTGTACAGTTTACACCGGACGTGCTTCCGGCAGATATTGTAGGATTTAACATGTACCAGAAAGAGACGGGACAGTTTGTGTACCATCCGGGAACGATCATGTGTAATCTGTTTCTTGCGGATGAGATCAACCGGACTTCGCCAAAGACACAGTCCGCGCTTCTTGAGGTGATGGAGGAGGGCAAAGTAACGGTGGATGGTGTGAGCCGAAAAGTGCCGCAGCCGTTTGTTGTCATTGCAACGCAGAATCCCAAAGGCAGTGCGGGAACGCAGCTTCTTCCGGAATCACAGCTGGACCGGTTCATGACCTGCATGAGCATGGGGTACCCGGATCTGCAGAGTGAGATGGAAATTGCCCAGGGAAAAACGATGACGAAAGCGGAGGATCTGCAGCCGGTTCTTCTTCCGGAGCAGCTGTGGGAGATGCAGCAGTATGTGGAACAGATTTATGTGCATGATCATGTTGCAAAATATATCGTACAGCTGATGGAGGCTACCAGAAAAAATGCTTACATTGAGCTGGGGGTAAGTCCCCGTGGCACGATCGCATGCGTGCGGCTGGCAAAAGCATGGGCATTTTTGCAGGGAAGAAATTATGTGATTCCAGATGATGTGACGGACATTTTTGCGGATGTGGCAAAACACCGTATTGTGCTCAACACAAAGGCACGGATCGGACATGTAACTGTCGATGCCACCCTGCAGGAAATTCTGTCGGATGTGGACAAACCAACAACATACAAAAGACTTAGGGGATAAATGTGGGCAGTTTTCTGATTGGAACAGGGGTGACGATTGTCACATTTTATATTGCGCTGATCTATGGAAGCATTGCGATTGGGCTGATTGGGTTTGCGGAACTGGTACTGATGCTGCTTGCATGTTTGTATCTGCTGATTTATTGCAGACATATCACGGCAGATATCAGGATTCCGCTTACCGTGGCGGAAAAAGGGAAAAAAGTTACGGTACAGCTTACCGTGGATCAGACCATGTTGTTTCCGGCAGCAAAAGTGCGTTACCGTGTGCGCTGTAGAAATACATTTGCCGGGTATGCCAGAAATTTCTGGTGGAACGGTGCCGGACTGATGCGCGGAATGCAGTGCATGGAAAAGCGTGTCGTGCTTTCTCATGTGGGAAGTTATGAGTATGAGCTTGTAAAAGTACGGATTTATGATCTGACCGGTCTGTTTTATGTGCATAAAAAAATAAAGAGATTTGCAGATATACAGGTGCTGCCGGAACTCGATGCTGTGGCAGTACAGGTGTCGGAGCGGGTACGCAGATATTTCGGAGAAGCGGAAAGCTACGATGATTTTCAGCCGGGAACAGATGTCAGCCAGATCTTTGATGTGCGGGAATATCGTCCGGGGGATCGCCTGCAGCGCATACACTGGAAACTCTCCGCCAAATCGGACGGGCTTCTGGTGCGGGAGGACAGTCAGCCGCTTGCCTGTGCGGTGGTATTTTTGCTGGACATGCTGCCACAGATGGCAGGAAAAGGCCGGCATATGAGGCGCAGCAGGGAAGCCTATGCGGAAACCTTTCTCACAATTGCGGCAGATCTGGTGTATTCGATGATGGATGCCGGCTGCCCGCATTATGTGGCATGGCAGGAGGAAACAGAAATCAAACGGTTGCGCGTCGAGGATGAGGAAAGCGTGTATCTGTTTTTGATGCAGTTTATGGAATGTCAGAAGGAAACGGCCGGTTCACTGCGACAGAGATATGAGCAGCAGTATCGCTGCGAGCACCCGGTACACAGGCTGGAACTGACACCGGAGCTTTTTCTTGTGCTGGATGGACAGACACTTGCGGATTTTGGTGGAGATAACTGGAGACAGAAGCTGGAAGAAATGGAGCTGGTATTGTGAATAGGAAGGACAGGAGAGGGAATAAAACCACATATTTGTCTGGCAATACCGGTATCCGGCTGATCTGTGAGGCGGTTGCTGTGGAACTGCTGTTTTATGCAATGCTTGCGATTTTCCGGAGTGCATTCGGATGGCAGCTGCCGATCCGTGCGCTTGGTAAACTGCAGGTGGCCATGCTGGTAAGTCTTGTGCTGTTTATCGTGGGAGTTCCTGCGACCGGAAAATATCAGAGGGTCTGCAAGGTTGTGCTTGAAATCGGATATCCGGCGGCACTCGTACTGTTTGGAATTTTTCATCGGAGAAAACTGACAGAGAGCGGAAAAATGCTGTTTCAGGCATATCTGTCATATTGGAATAAACAGTATGGAACAAATTATATGACCGGGGCCGGGACGGAGATGCGGTATACTTATATGCTGGCGTTTTTATTGGCAGTTGTTGTGCTGTTAAGTCTGATGTTTCGATATGTGACCGGTGTGCGGCTGGTTTTGCTGCTTCCGGATATAACAGCGTTGTCGGTTGCTCTTCTGGTCAATGCCAGACTGGGCTGGAGTGGAATTGCACTCTTTTTCGTGGGAACCGTGCTGGTGTCTGCGGCACCATGGACGCACATGGATGTAAGGGTGGCTGACGGTCGTACCCATGTATGGATGCAGCTACTGTCTTATGCTGCAGCCGGTGTGTTTGCCGTGATTCTTGTCTCGGTGAGCAGCTATGCGTTTTCCGGTGTGGCAAAGCAGATTCCGAAAAAGTCACCGAAGTTTTATGCGTTTCAGAGACAGGTGGAAGAACGTGTGAAAAACCTGACGTTTTCGGGGATAACTTTGCAGGGATCGCGGGAACATGTGGATAATATAACACCGGACTATACCGGAAAAACCGTATTTTCGATAGAAGCATCGAAAGCCCCGGCGGGCAAACTGTATCTGAAATCATTTGCCAGTGGCACATATCAGAACGGTACATGGGTAAATGAAGGGAAAACGTTTGCGCACGAAGTGGATAAGGAGGGATACAATCGCAATGATGTTGCAATGTTAATGCAGCAGAATGCCGGTGAACTTGTAAAATACATCCGTTCGAGTGAGCTGGCAGAGGATGAAACACAGACGGTTTCGTATCAGATTTCCTATCGGGCACTGGGGTTAAAAAATGCGTATATGCCTTATTTTTCAGATTCGCAGACAGCCGGTGGGAAGGTCTGGCTCAGGGATGATACGGTGGTATGTAAAAAGAGGGCAACGGGAAAGGTTTCTTTTGAGGGACTGGATGAAAATACGGATCTGCGCGATGTTTTTGACAGGTTTTGTATGGTCCACGGAGAAACAGATACGGATCTGCAGCAATGGTATGATGCCTATGCTGACAGTAGATACCGTAAATTTGCCACGGATGTTCCGGCAGTGGGAGATTTTATTACACGAAGGCTGGCTCTGGAAAGTATCGGATATGGCGTGTATGAGGAAAACGGCACCTATGTGGCGGATCAGATGGAAACAGGCGGGTTATACGATGAGGATTGGCTGGCGGATACGGATGGAAACAATTCCGGACGGGCAGAAAGACAGATAACTACCAACAACATCCGGCAGAATCTTGCGACACAGGTTGCCAACTGGCTGGGGAACGAAAATACCTATAACTTATATCTGAATCACATCCCACAGGGGAAAGATACCATTGCTTATTTTCTGGAAACCGGACATGAGGGATATTGTATGCATTTTGCCAGCGCGGGTGCGCTGATTTTACAAAGTCTGGGAGTTCCGGCGCGTTATGCATCGGGATATGTGGTGGAACCGTCGGCATTTCATAAAGAAAAGAAAGGCTATCAGGCAGATGTGCCGGACTACAATGCGCATGCATGGGTGGAAATTTATCTGGAAAATATCGGATGGGTGCCGGTGGAAATGACTCCGGGCTATACGAATGACAGTGCAAAGCTGCCGACAACCCCGGAATTGCGCGATACGTGGAAACAGCGGCATGAAGAACACAAAGATGCGGCGGAGCAGAATCCGCAGACGCAAATGCAGACGAAAAACGAATCGCCGTCAGAAACACAGATGGAAACACAGCAGCAGACAGAAAGTCAGATGACGGAGAAGAAGACAAAGCGGCCGGTAAAAAATAATGAGAAAAAGAACAACAGGCGAAATCTGCAAGTATTTTCTGCGGTGAGTCTGACGCTGCTTGCTGTTGTTCTGATGCTGGTTCTGGTGACAAAATGGTTGCGCATTTACCGGGAACAATTGCTTATGGAGTTGCGCAACCGGCAGAATCGTCATGCGGTATACCGGATCAACCGGCGGATTTACCGGGGATTACATCAGCGAAGTTTTGGCATGAAGACCGATGCGGACTATCTGGAAAAGCTGATGACAACCTATCCGTCCGTTCCGGCGGAGGATTGGAAGAAGTATCTGTGCATTGTGCAGAAAGCGGTCTTTTCCGAAGAAGAGATTTCACAGGAAGAAGCACGGTTTTGTTATCGGCTGTACCGGAAGTATAGAAACAGGCGGATTTTGGAAAAATAGGATAACGGAAAACCGCCTCCTTAGCGGGAGGCGATCAGTTTACATATCGGGTTGCCCTTAGAAGAAAATTTTTCTTCGTATTCGGTCATGATATTTCCTTCATTCATGGATGGATCATGGTGCAGGTCACGGGTGGAGGCATTAAGATGCCAGCGGTCGGAAGTTTCGATTTCCTCGAGAGAAAACGTAAACAGGTCCTGATTGTCTGTTTTAAATTCCAGCCGTCCGTCGGCTGCAAGAAACTGGTCATAGCGGTCTAAAAATTCATGGGAAGTCAGTCGGCGTCTGGCATGGCGGTCCTTTGGCCACGGGTCGGAAAAATTCAGATAGATCCGGTCAACTTCTTCCGGTGCAAAAATTTCCGGAAGTTTTGCGGCGTCTTCACACAGAAAATGAACATTTGGAAGCTGCAGGGTATCCATTTTCTGGACTGCGCGCAGCAGTACACTGGTGTAACGCTCAATGCCGATATAATTGATTTCGGGATGTAACGCAGCAAGATCCATCAGAAATCTGCCTTTTCCCATGCCGATTTCGATATGGATCGGATGGTCATTTTCAAAAAAGGCATGCCATTGTCCGCGGTGTTCTGCTGCATTCTGTATACAATATGGGCTGGCTGCCACAGCTTCATTGGCGCCCGGTATATTTCTTAGTCTCATAGTAATTTCTCCTTGGAAAAGATAAATTCAGTTTTGCTAACTGTAAGAATACTATTACTATATACAAATTTCGCCCGTTCGGCAAATAAAAATTGAACGATTATGGAAATAATGGTATTATAAATATAAGAAAATCAAGAATTGGGGAGCCTTATGAAAATAAAAAAATACACCCGTGTAACAGCATTTTTTCTTGCCGTATGCACGGTTTTACTCATGTTACCGTTGTCTGTGCGTGCAGATGAGTACTGGCCGGACGGGGTAAAAACGCAGTCCAAAAGTGCCATTGTGATGGAAGTCAATACCGGCACCGTTTTATATGAAAAGAAGAGTCACGAGAAACATTATCCGGCGAGTATCACAAAGATCATGACGGTTCTTCTGGCAATCGAAAACTGTGATATGGATGAGGTCGTTACGTTTTCTGCGGATGCGGTATTTAAAAATGAGGGAGATACTTCCCATATTGCCCGGAATCTTGGAGAAAAACTGACGATGGAGCAGTGTCTGTATGCGGTTATGCTGGAGTCTGCCAATGAATGTGCTTATGCGGTTGCGGAGCATGTGGGGCAGAAACTGGGTGGTGATTACCGGACGTTTATCGATCTGATGAATAAGCGCGCAAAGGAACTGGGATGTACGGATACGCATTTCAATAACTGTAATGGTCTGCCGGATGAAGATCACTGGGTCAGCGCGTATGATATGGCACTGATTTCCGCAGAGGCATACAAAAACGAGACGTTCCGGATGATCGCAGGCAGTCCAAGCTATACACTTCCGAAGACAAATAAATGCAAGGCAGAATATCCGTGTCACAATCACCATAAAATGATCTACCCGTTTCGCGGGGACAGCTCTCATTTGTACAAATACTGTACTGGTGGAAAAACCGGCTACACGACAGTGGCGAATAATACCCTGGTATCTTTTGCCGAGAAAGACGGAATTACCCTGGTGTGTGTGGTGATGGATGCGGCAACACCGGATCATTATACGGATACCAGAAAATTATTTGATTACTGCTTTGAAAATTTCCAGGCGCTGAATATTTCGGAAAACGATGCGGGTCTGGCAAAGGACAACGGAAAAAATTACGGGGTTTTGAACAACAGTGAACCTTATGTAAAGCTGGACGAGGATGCTTATATCATTATGCCAAAAGGAGCACAGTTTTCCGATGTATCCTATAAAAAGACAGAATCTGCAAAAGGAAAAAAGAAAGTTGCAAGGCTTGCATACACATATGCCGGTCATGAGGTCGGCAGTGTGGATATAGTAAAAACCGGAGCAAAGGTAAAAGATAATTATTACGTCAATACCGATAGCGGGCAGAAGAAAAATGAACGTGTCATACAGATCGATCCTGCATGGCTCATTGTTGCGGGAGTGGTTATTGTCGCAGCAGTGGTTCTGTTGTTTCTGGCAAAACGGGCATATGATAATTTTTATGTGATCCGTCATCAGAGAAAAACGAAAAAAAATGATAAAATGCGTTTTCGTGAGAAGAAACGAAAGAAATACAATCGCAGGAAGGACAGGTTTTTTTAAATCGTTCAAATAAAGCGAAAATGCTTGCGTATTTGCCGCAAACAGGTATAATTACAATTGATGAATTTCATTTTAATAATGAAATTGGAGGTTACCATGTCACAATCTGTTACGATAAAAAGTAATAAATACGGAATTAATCTTGTCTTAGACCCGGAGATTGGGTTTGATGAGTTATTGAAGGATGTTGTCGAAAAGTTCAAAGCATCCAGTACATTTTTTAAAAATGCAAAACTGGCATTGTCCTTTGAAGGAAGAAAACTTTCGGAAGAGGAAGAACAGCAGATCATCTCAGCAATTGAAAGCAACACATCGATTGAAATCCTGTGTATCGTTGAAAATGGAACAAGACAGGAAGCTGTCATGAAAGAACAGGTCGAGGCGTTTTACGATGCCGTACAGCAGCAGTATGAGAATGCCGCAGCAGGAAACGGGCCGGAGCAGTTTTATCGTGGCACTTTAAGGTCGGGACAGGTGATTTCGAGTGAATCGAGTGTCACGATCATTGGCGATGTCAATCCGGGAGCCAAAATTATTTCCCAGGGAAACATTGTGATTCTTGGGGCATTAAAAGGTAACGCACAGGCAGGATGTATGGGGGATCGTAACTGCTTTATTTTTGCGTTGGATATGCAGCCGATTCAGATTCAGATTGGGGATCTGATCGCAAAGAGTCCGGACAAGCCGGAACCGAAACGTCGTACACTCCGTCGGTCAAAGACACCGGAAGTGGAAGCACAGATCGCCATTGCAAGAGATGGAAATATCTATATTGAGCCAATCACCAAAAATATATTAAATAACATTTAGGGACGTAGGAGGAATAAGTTTCATGAGCGAAGTAATCGTTATCACATCAGGAAAGGGTGGTGTAGGTAAGACCACAACCACAGCAAACATTGGTACAGGTCTTGCACAGTTAAACAAGAAAGTTGTAATGATTGATACCGATATCGGACTGCGTAACCTGGATGTGGTTATGGGTCTGGAAAATCGTATTGTATATAATCTGGTAGATGTTATAGAAGGAAAGTGCCGTATCCGTCAGGCTTTGATCAAGGATAAGAGATATCCGGAATTATGCCTGCTTCCTTCCGCACAGACCAGAGATAAGGATGCTGTCACACCGGAGCAGATGGTTGCGCTGATCAATGAGCTTCGCGAAGAGTTTGATTATATTTTACTGGACTGCCCGGCCGGTATCGAGCAGGGATTTAAGAATGCGGTAGCAGGTGCGGACCGTGCACTGGTTGTTACGACACCGGAAGTATCTGCGATCCGTGATGCGGATCGTATCGTAGGACTCCTTGAGGCAAACGAGATGAAACGGATCGATCTGATTGTAAACCGTCTGCGTGTGGATATGGTAAAACGCGGTGAGATGATGACGGTAGATGATGTAACCGATATTCTGGCAGTAAATCTTCTCGGTGCCGTACCGGATGATGAGCAGATTGTTATTTCCACAAACCGTGGTGAGCCACTGGTTGGAACCAACTGTCTGGCAGGGAAAGCATATTCCAATATCTGCCACCGTATTATGGGAGAAGAAGTTCCATTCCTGAATCTGAATGAGAAGCAGGGAGTACTTGAGAAGCTGAAGGACATTTTTAAGAAGAATTAGAGGGGGTACTTATTGTGGGAATAATGGATTTATTTAAGAAGAAGACTTCCGGCAATGTCGCAAAGGACCGCCTGAAGCTGGTGCTGGTTTCTGACCGTGCCAACTGTTCTTCCGAGATGATGGAGATGATGAAGAATGACATTATTGAAGTGATCTCACGTTACATGGATATTGATGCGGAGGCGCTTGATGTAAAAATCACCGAGACAGAGTCCGATTCCAATAACGGAACGGTACCGGCACTTGTCGCTAATATTCCGATCCGTGATATGAAGCATCGTCCGGACCCGAGATAGAAATTACAGAGTACATAAGAAAATGCCCGGCAGGTTCCTACTTGCCGGGCGTTTTTACAACAGGGGTTTATATGATACGAACAATGTTCAGATCGGAATCAAGGAGAAGGACATCAGCTCTTGCACCAGGCGCAAGAGTGCCGATGGTATGTTCTAACCCGATACTTTTTGCCGGATTGTAGGTGGCAGCTTTGACAGCGACAGCAAGTGGAATGCCAAAATTTACTGCATTTTTCATACAGTCAAAAAGGTTTGTTGCTGAACCGGCAATAGTTCCGTCTTTTAAGGTGGCGAGCCGTCCCTTTTTCGTTACAGGTTGTCCTCCGAGTTCATATGTTCCATCGTCCATACCTGTGGCACGCATGGCATCACTGATCAATATCATGCGGTCTTCGCCAAACATACGAAAGGTATTCCGGATAACAGATGGGTGGATATGTATGCCGTCACAAATTATTTCGGCCATGGCATGTGGGCAGTCAGTGGCTGCACCGATAATACCTGGATTCCGGTGATGCAATGGTGGCATGGCATTAAATAAATGCGTGACATGACTGGCTCCCGCAGCAAAAGCGTTTTGGGCAATTTCATAGGATGCCGTGGAATGACCGAGGGAGATGGTCAGCTGGGAATGAAATTCCCGGATAAAAGCATCCGCGCCTGAAAGTTCCGGTGCAATCGTAATGATGCGGATTTTGTTATCGCATGCCTGGGAAAGACGTCGGAACATATCGATATCCGGTGCGCGAAGATAGCTTGCTTTTTGTGCACCTTTTTTTTCAGGAGAGAGAAATGGTCCTTCCATGTGGATTCCTGCGATAAAAGCATGGCTATTGTCATCTGGAATTTCGCGCGTCGATGCAAAGGCTGTCAGCAACTGGTTTTCCGGTAAAGTCATGGAGGTTGGACAAAAAGCTGTTACGCCGCAGGAACGAAGATATTTTGCAATTTTCAAAAGTCCTTCCGCGCTGCCGTCATGAAATCACATCCCATAGCACCGTGAATATGGATATCGACAAGTCCTGGAATTACATACAGACCGGATGCATCAATAATGGTGTCATCTGTCGTATCAGCAGAATCCATTGCGATGCGATGGGTATCGCTATCAATATGCAAATCTTTTGTCAGGAAAGATTCGTTTTCTTCCCAGACAAGTCCGTTTTTTATAATCATAAGGAACTCCTTTACACAAGCAATATATTAAATAAGATTTTTTTCAATGATACGTGATAGTGCAGCTTCATCGGCAACAATGGAAACATCATCGTGCAGCTGCAGTATGGATGCGGGCACCTGGGGAGTAATTGGACCAAACAGGGACTGATACAGGGCATCTGCTTTTCCTTCTCCATTTGCGATTAACAGGATATGTTTTGCCTCCATAATATTTTTGATTCCGGTTGTATATGCGTGAGTAGGAACTTCATCAATGGAATCAAAAAAACGGGCATTTGCCTGAATGGTTGTTTTTGTCAGTTCTACACAGTGGGTTTCTTTTGCAAATGTATCGGATGGTTCATTAAAGCCAATATGTCCATTGTTACCAATACCAAGAAGTTGTAAATCAATGCCGCCAAGCTGGTGGATAATGGAATTGTAACGGGTACATTCTTTATCAACATCTTCTTCCATACCATTTGGAATATAGGTATTTTCCGGTTTGATATTTACATGATCAAAAAGATTGTGACGCATGAAATAAGCGTAGCTTTCCGAATTGGATGCGTCAAGTCCTTTGTATTCATCCAGATTGATGCTGTGGATCTGCGAGAAATCCAGATCCCCTTTTTTATACCAATTGATGAGCTGTTTATAAGTTCCAATTGGCGAGGAACCTGTGGCGAGACCAAGTACTGATTCTGGTTTCAAAATCATCTGTGCGGAGATAATATTTGCTGCCTTGCGGCTCATTTCATCATAATTTTTTGTTTTGTAGATTCTCATAAATGTCCTCCTTGTTATGGTTCTCGTTTATTTGAGAATGATTATAGAATTAAAAAGCCAAAAAAGCTATATCTTTGAAGAAAACGGAAAGAACTATCAAAAAATGGAGTGAAAACACAAATATAAGGAAGTATAGGAACTGTTGCGGAAACTACTTTCAGAAATTATGACTAAAGATTGTATTTTATAGGTAGATTCGCTATAATTGCATGTAAAATAAAAAAGGCAGGCATAAGTGGAGAAAATGGTATGGTGGGAACAAGTGAGAATATTGGGAATTACAAACAAAGAAACGTCAGGGTTACACCTTTGCTGGTCTGCATCTGGGATTGCATTTGTAACGGCAGCAAGCGTTGTTACCGTGGAAATGGCGGCACAAAGCATTGCACCACAGGAAGATGCATTTATGGGGGTTTTTATAAATGACGAAAAGCAGTTCCGGCAAAAAATCCGGGCAGTGCCGGGTAAGAGAAAATATATAATTTACCAGCAGGAAGCAGCCGAAACCGTCAGGAT
>OKUQ01000668.1_pt1 | contig 18826 bp, 8 predicted proteins | sample 1606811 | NCBI WGS metagenome assembly OKUQ01 (sample SAMEA3882546, study PRJEB24775) | human gut metagenome | biome: human-associated habitat; feature: intestine environment; material: feces | place: Netherlands | collected 2009/2010
AGGTCTAATACTTTTCCCGAGAAGTGAACGACCGTTTTTGGACCCCCGAAGCATCGACATTTTCAGACGTCAAAACCGCAGGATTTGGCTGACAAAACCGCAGGAAATTGCATCTCAAAAGTGTCGATGCTTCGGGGGTCCGTTTTTACTCGTTCACTTCTTGGAAAAGTATTAGACCTCGATTTACAAGCCACTCAATGCGACAAAAGGGCTGTCCCTTTGTCACATTATTCGGAGCGTAGGGCTTCTACAGGGTCTTTTTTGGATGCGCTTCGGGCCGGCAGCAGACCGGCAACGACCGTCAGCAGCACCGAAATTGCAATGAGCACCAGCGCATCCTGCACGGGCAGGCTCATCAGATTGGGCACTTGTTTGGCAGCAAGCGCCCAGGCATTAACCGGAAAGCTCACTGCCACCACGACGACAATGGCAAAGACGCCGGCGATGAGGCCCTCGATAAAGGTCTCGGCGTTGAACACGTTGGCCACGTTGCGCTTTGACGCGCCAATCGCGCGTAGGATGCCGATTTCCTTCTTGCGCTCCAGTACGCTGATGTAGGTGATGATGCCGATCATGATGGAGCTCACGACCAGGCTGATGCTCACGAATGCGATGAGCACCAAGCTGATGGTGTTCACGATGTCGGTCACCGAGCCCATGATGATGCCCATGTAGTCGGTGTACGAGATTGCCTGCTCATCGTGGCCAGCGGCTTTGACCTGCTTGTTGTACGCATCGATGTGATCAAGCACGCGCTCCTTGGCCTCAAAGTCGCGCGGGAAAATCTTAACCGAGATGGGGTCCGCCTCATCCGCATAGCCCAACGTGGTCAGATTGTTGTCGTAGGTGAGCTTCGACGCCTTGGCATAGCTCATCATGAGCGAACTCAGGTCCTCGGCGTCCATGTTGAAATGGATGGCACGAGCAAAGGCGCTCGCATCCACGTGCATGGCGCTCGCCAGGTTGGCAAAACTCGAAGACATCTGCGTCGCCATCTGGTCCATAAGCCCCGCTGTACCCGCCTTGAGCTGGGACGATACCGTCGACGCTATCTGCTCGCTGATTACCTTCATCACCTGATCCATAGCCTGCTGCAGATACGGAGCCAGCTGCTTTTGCACATAGTCGGTCATCGCCTGTTGCAGGCGCTCGGCCAGGGCATCGCCGCCGAGCGCCTGCAATTGAGCCAGGCATTGCTGGGCTGCGGCATCATTCTCAAGATACGTCGAGAATGCGGCAGCGAGCTTTGACGCGTCCTTAAGATCTTCGGGCGACAGCGCCTTAAACTGATCAGACTGCAAAAAGCCCTCAAACAGTTGGTTGGCAAGCGTTCCCACCTGCTGCATTTGCTCGGGCGTGAGCTCCAGACCGTCAAAGACGCCCGAGAAATCTGGGGTTGGCGCTTTGGCGATGATGTCACTAAAGTCGATATCCTCCCCAACACCCGAAAGGTCAATGTCCAGCCCGGACAAGTCGATACCAGAAAGGTCGATACCGCCGGCCGCGCCCGAGAGTGCAGACGCATCAAACGAGAACGCGCTCTTGAGCACCGCTTCGTCCACGCTGAACATGCTGCCCAGGTCCACGCCCTGTTTGGCTTCACTTTGCAGCTCGTCGAAGGTCCTGCCGGTAAACACGTCTGTCTCGGGGTGGGCAAGCTGCTCTTGCACAATCTGCGAATTGGCGGCGCGCTCCATAAGCTGGCGGGTCAGCGCATGCGTATAGGCAATGCCCGGAGACAACGCACTCGCATTGGCTGTCTCGTTAGGTCGCACCACGCCCACAATGTGCACGTCAATACCGCCGGCAACCTTGGCGGCCATAAAGTCGGCGTCGCCAGACATGTCAGTCCACGTGCCGGTCTCTTCGTTTTTGCGATAGGCATCGGCCGTCGACAGCATCTTAAACGTCGTGGACAGCGCATCGTCGTAGGTAAAGTCGGCACCGGTCTCGGGCGTTTCGACCCCACCGTCAGCCGTCATGGCGCTGTTAACCAGATTGTTAAGCTCATCGATATCCAGCGCACCGATGCTGTAGAGCGTATAGTCGCCCACCGTTCCGCGGCTCGAAAGCACCATTACGGCTTCGTTAGCAGACGTAGGCCAATGCCCCGCCACGACATCGTACTGGCTGTCGAGCAGGCTCTGGTCGTCAATCATCTCGTTAAAGACCGAGGTTCCCATGGATTCCATGCTCACCGTTGCCGCCGAGCTCGCGCCTCCGCTCATGGCCTCGGTCATGGCATTGGGCACCAGACGCACGGGCTTCTCGTCACCCTTACCCGCACGATAGACAACCGGCGTTACGCCATAGCCGTACTGAATAGCGTTGACCTCTTTATCGATGCCATCGCCACCGGCATCGAGCCATGCCTTAAAGCTCGTCATGTCGTTGGACTTAACGCTTGCAAACATATCCTTTACGGCCGTGACCACGGGAATCTTATCGATTCCCTTAGCTTTGCCGTCGGTGCCACCGTCGGATAAATCCTCGCCGTTGGACACCTCCTCATCCGCAGCCCCATGTCCGCCCATCATGGACGACAGATCGTAATCCTGCTTGGAAATGGTGAGCGGGTAGCTCGAGAGCGTATCCTCCTCGACCTTTTTGATGTAGCCGTTTACGCCGTTTGACAGCGCCAGAATCGCCGCGATACCGATAATGCCAATCGAGCCCGCAAAGGCCGTCATGGCCGTGCGGCCCTTTTTGGTCATAAGGTTGCGGGCAGAAAGCCCCAGCGCCGTCACAAAACTCATCGAGGTTTTGCGCGTAGGCTTGGCCTCGCGACGCGCGGCCTTTGCTACATCAAAGGGGTCGGAATCGTCGGTAATCTTGCCGTCCGCCAGGTTGACGATGCGCGTGGCGTACTGGTACGCCAACTCAGGATTATGCGTGACCATAATAACCAGACGGTCGCGCGCCACGTCCTTGAGCAAGTCCATGACCTGCACGGACGTTGCGGAATCCAAGGCGCCGGTCGGCTCGTCTGCCAGCACGATCTCGGGATCATTGATCAGGGCGCGGGCGATGGCCACGCGTTGCATCTGTCCGCCCGATAGCTGGCTCGGGCGCTTGTTAACGTGCTCGCCCAGGCCGACTTTCTCCAACGCCTCACGTGCACGCTGGCGGCGCTCGGCATGGCCCACACCCGTGAGCGTAAGCGCCAGCTCCACGTTTTCCAAAATGGTCTGATGCGGAATGAGGTTATAGCTCTGGAACACAAAGCCGATGCGGTTGTTGCGATAGGCATCCCAATCGCGATCGTGAAAGTCCTTGGTCGAGATGTCATCGATCAGCAGGTCGCCCGAGTCAAAGTGGTCGAGTCCGCCGATAACGTTGAGCATCGTAGTTTTGCCCGAGCCCGAGGGACCCAGAATGGCCACGAACTCGTTATCGCGAAAAGCCAGGCTCACGTTATCGAGCGCCACCTGCGTAAACGACTGCGTGACGTACCTTTTGCAAATACCTTTGAGCTCCAGCATGGACGGCAACCTCTCCCGCGCGGGCACGTTCACCCGCTCTCCTCCGCCGTTCGTATTCGACGCGTTTGTCCTACTCTATCCCCATTTTTCACCGACACCAGTGAGGAATGTAACAAACCGCGCCAAAAAACGAACGGGACGGCGCCCAAAAGAAGAGGTCCCGAGCGGGACCTCTATATGGTGGAGATTATCTTGAAAGGCAGCGGACTACTCCGCACAGCGGCGCACGAGCTTCGCCATGCTTTACGCGTTTTCTACTGCTCGCTATTCGCAATCGCCTGGTCGATGAGCTTGTCGAGCGCTGCGCGCTGCTCGGCGGAGCTGATGGCTCCCACGATTGGATCCCCTACGATGTTGCCATTCTGATCGATGACATACGTTGTCGGGAACGAGAACAAATTTGACGTGAACTTACCGGCCTCGCTATCCGACTTGAACCAGACGTTCTTATATGTCACGCCCTTCTTGCTCAGCACGTCCTTGGCATCCGCAATCTCGCCCTTGTTGCCATCGAGCGTAAAGGAATTGACGCCCACGACCTGGCCGCCCTTCTCGGCAAGCTTCTTATTCAGGTTCTCAAGATCGCCCAGCTCGCCCACGCACGGCTTGCAAGTGGTGAACCAGAAGTTCATGACGGTGACCTTGTTCTTAGAGAACAGCTCGTCGCTGCTCACGTCGTTGCCATCCAGGTCTTTGCCCGTAAAGCTGGGGAACTTCGTCGCCTCGCTCGAAGCATTGGCACCAGCCGTCATGCCAGCGGTCGAAGCGTCGACGCTCTCGCCTGCGCTCGGCGTGCTTCCACAGCCGGGGAACTCCTTCTCCAAGCTCTCGAGCTTGTCCTCGATCTCCTTGATCTGCTGTGCACCGGCCTTGAGCGTCTTAAGCTCATCCGCCGTAAACTCATCCTTGGCGCCGTCGATGGTCTTGAGCAGGAAATCGCCGTAATTGCTGCCGTCCTCGATCATTGCCGAGTCTTTATTTGCCGCATTGAATACCTTTTCCCACAGCGCGTTATCACTCGAAAAGATATCGTTCTCCTTCTGCATGAGTTTTGCATACAACTCGGCAGCCTCGTCGGCATTGGTCGGCTTCTGCGCAGTGAGTTCTGCGATCTTAGGATCGGAGCTCGCAGATTCGCTCGCATTGCCGCCAGGTGCCGAGCACGCCACAAGACACAAGGCCAGCACCGGCACCATAAACAGGGCCGCAATCTTAGAAAGCTTCATAGTCATTCCTCCGTTTTGTCGAAGCTTGTTTACTTTTTATCGGCGGTCAAGGGGAGCTTTTCCGCCGACACATCCAGGCCATAGCGATAGCTGATGGCATCGACGGGACAGGCCCCGATGCACTTTCCGCACCGGATGCATTCGGCATGATTGGGCGCGCGGACCACATCAACGTCCATCTGACAAACCCTTGAACACTTGCCGCACGAGACGCATTTGCATGCATCGACCCGAATCCCCAGTAGGGACACCTTATTCATGAGCGCATAGAATGCGCCGAGTGGACAAATCCATTTGCAGAAGGGGCGGTAGAACAAAACGCTCAGCACTACCACGGCAATGAGAACGACAAGTTTCCAGGTAAAGAGCTGCCCCAGCGCAGATCGAATGCCGGCGTTGGCAATGGCCAGCGGAATGGCGCCCTCGAGCACGCCCTGCGGACAGACGTATTTGCAAAAGAACGGATCGCCCATCCCCACATCGTTGACCACCAGGACGGGCAGCGCCACCACGGCAAACAGCAGCACAAAGTATTTGATATACGTAAGCGCCTTGAGCCCTTTTGTCGAAAGCTTTTTGCCGGGAATCTTGTGAAGCAGCTCCTGCAGCCAGCCAAACGGGCACAGAAAGCCGCATACAAAGCGTCCCAGCAGCACGCCGAGCAAAATGAGCGTACCGGTGACGTAGTAAGAAAAGTTGAACTTGGATGAACCTACCACCGACTGGAACGACCCGATGGGGCACGCACCCGATGCCGCGGGGCACGAATAGCAGTTAAGCCCAGGTACGCAGACTGTTTTTCCCGCACCCTGATAGATGCCGCCCTTGGCAAAGTTTGGCACGTGAATGTTCGTGACGAGCGTCGCCGCCGCCTGAATGAATCCACGAAATCGGGCCAAAACATGCGACGCAGTGTTTTCTCTTTTATCCAATTCCGATACACTCCAAGCACAGCCTAATCGCTTTGGCCAGCACGGCATCCGCCTCGCCACGCATAACGCCAAAGCACACCATGGCAATTCCGACGATCAACAAAGCGACCTGTACCACGGGTTTTACCGCTTTGAACAACCTGACCACTCCTTTCGTTACGCGACCATTGGACCATATCGACTATAAAATCCGTGTTAAGCGCGATTTGGAATGTGCAAGGAGACTGTTATGCGTATTTTGATCGTCGAAGACGAGCGAGCACTGTGCGACACGATCGCACGCAGCTTGCGAAACCTGGCATACAGCGTCGACTGCTGCCACGATGGACGGGGGGCGCTCGACCTGCTGGGCGTCGAAGTCTTTGACCTCGTGGTGCTTGACCTCAATCTCCCCCGCATCGACGGCATGACCGTACTCAGGGAACTTAGGAAAACCGACTGCGAGACCAAGGTACTGATTCTGTCCGCGCGTGGCGAAGTATCCGATAAAGTCGCCGGACTCGATGCCGGCGCCAACGATTACCTCACCAAGCCGTTCCATCTGGACGAGCTTGCGGCAAGGATCCGCAGCCTTACCCTCAGACGCTTTACACAAAGCGACATAGTTTTAACCTGCGGAAAGCTCCGCTTTGACACCAAGGCGCGCATCGCCTCCGTGAACAGCGAGGCTTTATCTCTTACGCGCAAGGAAACGGGAATCTTGGAATACCTGATGCTTAATCAGGGGCGTCCGGTAAGTCAAGAGGAGCTTATCGAGCACGTTTGGGATAGCAGCGTGAACAGCTTTAGCAACGCAACCCGCGTTCACATCTCGTCACTCCGCAAAAAGCTACGCAGCGCTTTGGGATACGACCCGATTCGCAATCGGATTGGAGAGGGCTACGTTATGGAGGATAGCGAATGAAAAGGCTTTCGCTGCAATGGCGCATAACGATTATGACGGCACTGCTCACGTGTGCGGCATGCGTGCTGACGAACTGCCTGGTCGGCTATACGGGCATGCGCTACATGGATGCCATCGGCAGTGACATCTCAGCCTTTAACGCAACCGGCGAAGATTCGCCCCAGGCGTTCGACCCAACGAAAGCGACCCCCGATGACAAGGTCACGATCGTCGTAAACGACGCACAGGAATCTTTTGGCGCGACAGCCTGGTGCATCACGGCTGGAGTCACGCTACTTGGCGGCGTGCTGGCATACTTTGTGAGCGGCCGTGCACTCAAACCGCTACGGGCTTTTGCAGCCCAGGTTGAGCGTGTGCAGCCTGACAACCTAAGCGAAATCAGACTCGGTGAAGATGTGCCCACCGAGCTACAACGATGCAGCGCCTCTTTCAACGACATGATCGCCCGTCTTGGCGAAGGGTTCTCTGCACAGCGCCAGTTTACCGGCAACGCCGCACACGAGCTGCGCACCCCGCTCGCCCTTATGCAAGCGCAGATTGAACTGTTTGTCTCCGAGCACCCCACATCGCAACCCCAAACAGCCGAGCTGCTCGGCCTGCTACAAGAACAAACCGAGCGGATGTCGCGAATGACCAAGGTGCTGCTTGAGATGAGTGAGCTCCGCAGCGTCCCCTGCGAGGACGATATTGAGCTTGGCCCCCTGTCCGAAGAAGTCCTCACCGACCTCGCTCCGCTCGCCGAGCATAAAGACATCGCCCTCAATTGCAGCGGAGACGCCCTGGTAATCGGAAGCGACACGCTTCTCTATCGGCTGGTGTTTAACCTGGTCGAAAATGCCATCCGTTACAGCCGCCCCGGCTCGAATGTCGACGTCTCCATCTGCGACAACGACAGCCACGTGTTCCTGCGAGTCGAGGACCAGGGCCCGGGAATACCCAAGCAGTACCGTGAGAGCATCTTCCAACCGTTCTTTCGCCTGGATAAATCCCGCAGCAGGGCATACGGCGGCGCAGGACTCGGACTAGCGCTTGTTTGGGAGATTGCAGCGCTTCACGGTGGCACGGTAGAGGTCGAAACAAGTTCCGAGAACGGGACTACCATGCTCGCGACCCTTCCAAAACGATCCGAAGCGTTAACCGAACAGTAAAACGAAAGGGGTCCCGAGCAACAGAGGTACAATTGCTGCATTGTTGCCACCTGATGGGAGATGGAAGATGGACTGCGATGGCTACCCGCGCATTCCCATGCCGTTGATGTGCACTGCCTTTGTGCCGGGGCAGATTGACGCTGCGGTTGCAGGCATTTCCGACCCCGATTCGCGCGCCATTGCCACGGCAGAAGCGCTGTACTTTCGCGGACAGGCCACCCTCGCCGCCGAGACAGCACGCCCCTATCTTGACGCCACCGACCCCGCACTGCGCTATTCCGCATGCTTTATCTGCGGATATGCCAGCCTGTCGCTCAACCGTATCGCCGACGCTCGCCGGTGCCTTACTGGCATCCTCGATACGCCGGCCGACGAGGAATCGCCCGCCATCCACGCCACGCATATCCTGTTCGCCTCGGCCGCGAGTGTCCTGCTGCACTTGCCTTCCCCGTATTCTGCCGAAGAGTTTTATCCGCTTGCGGCGCATCTGCCCGAAGGCCTGCGCCTGTTCGCCAGCTACGTAATGGCGCACGCCTTGTATCTGCGCGGCGAATACGGCCGCAGCCTGGGCATGGCGGAAAACGCCCTGATTATGAAACAGGGAAGCTATCCCATCTCGGAGCTGTTCCTGCACTTGGCAGCTTCCATGGCATGCATGAGTCTCAAAGACGTCGACGCCGCAAAAACGCACTTCGGAGTTGTTTGGAACATTGCGCGTCCCGACGGCCTTATCGAGCTCATTGGCGAGCATCACGGCCTTTTACAGGGGCTCATCGAGGCGTGCCTAAAAACGCAATACCCTGACGACTTCGCGCGCATCATCGAGATCACGTACCGCTTCAGCTACGGCTGGCGGCGCATCCACAACCCCGATTCGGGCGAGGACGTGGCCGACGATCTAACGACCACGGAATTCACCATGGCCATGCTCGCCTGTCGTGGGTGGACCAACGCCGAAATCGCACGCCATATGGGAGTATCGCCGGGCACCGTCAAAAACCGCCTATCCGGCGTATACGCAAAGCTTGGCATCGGCACACGCACCGAGCTGGTCGCGCATATGTTACGTTAGCGACCGGACTGCCAAGCGCATCGAACGCATTCCGGAACCCGGCGCTTCGCTCGATCAATTTGGACATTTTGACCCTTGAACGGCACTACCGCTACGGGGCGCCTTCTCGCAAAATTGGATTATTTCCACCGATACTTGCGGGATGGGAGCCCAAGATGCTTGATCGCCGTTCGTTACTTGTTGCCGGAGCGTCCTCGTTAGCGAGCATTATGTTGCCGCGCGTGCCGGGAAGCGCAAACGCCTTCATATTGCCGTTCGCGCCCACCGAAGCCCATGCCGACGAAAAAGACCCCTTCAGGGTGCTCGTTCTCTCGCGCACCATGTTCGGTGTGGTCGTGGTCGACGTCGCCAACAAGAATACGCCCATCACGGGCGCCCAGGTCACGCTCACGTCGCGCTATGCCGCAGGCAAGCAGCTCACCGCCACTACCGATGACGAAGGCACGGCCATCTTTGAGGTCGCGCCGCTTTCGGAAGGCTACGTGGACGAGGCGACGCTTCTCGACGCGTACGACTTTAACGGCGGCATTTCCATTAGCATGGCAGGCTACCGCGATGTCGAGATTCCCCTCGCGCGTATCCAGGGTGGCACCGCCATAACCGCGCCCACGCGTCCGCTTTCCGACGGCGAGCCGTACTTCCGCCAGCTCACATTCGACGAATGGGACATCCAGTACGCCGACGCTACGTTCATGGCAATGCCAGCGGACGAAGCAGCAAACGATCAGCCCGACACGCACGCTTTTACCGTGCAGGCCCATCTGCCGCAGGGCGGGCAGGCAACGTTGCATATCAATAAAGTGATGCCCGCTGCGGGCAGCTCATCCGAAACCGTCACGCAGATTGGCCAAGTCAAGGCCAGCGCATCGGGCGCGGATAATCTGGCGACGTTCACGCTCGAAGACACGTTTCTCGACGCGGCATCGGGCCTTCTGGAAGAAGGATGCAAGCTGCGCTTTGTCCTCGACTATCAGGGCAAAACCTACACGCTCTCCTCCCCCATGGCCGTTGTCACCGCGCCGGCCGCAAAGGCGGAGTCGGGCTCGACCACCATCATTCCCACCACCATGGACCAAGAGATCACTCCGTTTGATTTCCCCGCGGCGTTTCCCGGCATCGGCGGCAACAAGTTCACCTGCTGGATGCCCTCGTTCCCCATTCTGTTCGATTTCTCTTTTGCCGGGTACGTGCTGTTTGGCGGAGGATACAAACCAGCCAGCTATATGAACGATTCGGGCAACCCTGATCCGGAATACTGGAAGAAATCGCCGCGCGAGTCGGGCGCCAAGCAGGCAAACCGCTACCTCGACGAGATGGAGGGGAAGTGGAATCAGTACAAAAGGATGAGTGCCGGTTCGGGCACCGATCCAAGAAACACCAAGCTCCTTCGCCACCATTGCACGCCGCTGTTCACGATGGATATCGCCACACAGCTGTATGGCTCGCTCGCCTACGATTGGGTGGGCAAAACCTGGGGCAACAACAACGATCCCGCATACGGCAATATTAAGGCTCTCTTCCAGGTAAGAACCGACCTCAATTGGACCGAGCAGTTTACCCTAGGACCGGTGCCGTTTTTCCTAAACGTCAACCCCTGGGTGCTGGCGAAGCTGGCGCTCGCCGTGGGTGCCCACACGCACGGCAGCGGCGCGGCGTTTTTTAAAAACATTTCGCTCGACTATTCAAACACCTCGGGCTCGTTCACCATCCAGATCGGGCTCGCCGTCACCTTTGGCGCCGGCGTTGCAGGCGTCGCTTCGTCTGCCGTGCGCGGCGCCGCATCCCTCACGCTGTTCATTGGGTACGAGAAGGCAGATGGGCACCAGCTTCCGCGACTACGCGTGGGTGCAGACGTCGATGTCGACGTGATACTCCAGTTCGTAATGTTCAAGTGGACCGCCAAGGCTTGGTCGGGGTCGTGGCCCACACTCCTCGATTCGTGGAATATGTCGGTGAACAACGGCGACCAGTATGTACTCCAGCGCTCTGAACTCGCATTGGGCGGAGATACGCCTTACACGCTGGATGCCTGCTTCGGCACGCCCGGCGACATCAAGGCGGGCGGCGTGCCTCAATTTATCGCATCGGCCACCATCGTCACCAACGCCGAGCTGCTCGCATGCGCCGAGGTTAAGGCTACTGCCGTAAACGTCGCACCTGTCGTGCGCGATTGGGATCAAGCGGTCACGCGCATTGAGCTCGAGGCGGATGCAGAAAGCGACGACACGGGACAGGTCGAGCATTTCGTCCACGCACTGATAGAGAACGACGAAAACGCCGCGCCGATGTATGCGTACACCCATATCAGGCAGGCGAAGGACGCCGTTGCGGACCCCAACGCCAATTCAGCCGGTGTATCGGAGGACGAGCGTGGCGGCATCAAGCCCTCGAGCGACAACGTGCTGTTTTCCGGCGTGCTCAGCGAAGCCCACATGAAGCTAACGATGATTGCCGGCGTGGAGTGCCTATTCCGTATCGCCTCGGTGCGCTACGGCGACAATGGCCGCTCGCGCCTGGTGGTGCACACAAAGGCAAACGGCACGTGGTCTGCCCCCATGCCCGTGGACTTCCCCCTTGGCTTTGGCGAGGGCGACGTGGAGCGCGACGGCATATTCGATTACGACTTCGACGTAGTGGAATATACGGACGGAAGAGAAAACCAGGACGCTTACGTGCTGCTGGTCTCGGGCGAGCGCCCCGACGGCGACAACACCCTTTTCGATACGGCAAGCACAGCCGGCATACTGTCCGTTGTGCGCCTGCGCATAAGCAACGACGGAGTTCGCGTGATGTCGCACACGTCGTGGCGCAGCATCTCGCGCGGCCGCCTTCAGGAGGATGGCTACCATTGCCTGCAGTGCCCACGCATCACGGTGGGCAAGACACTTGTCGACGGGCGCCTGTCGGGCGCCTACCTCCACCGCCGCGGAACCACCGCAGAAAAGGCGCTGGGCAATGAGGCAGAGGTTGCGCTGGAGTGCTTCACCCTGTGGTCGGACGTTTCGGGCGACAGTCTCACGTTCCGTCAGGTCCTCCGCTTTCCGCAAGCGCCGTCGAGTATCGAGCTAGGCGCGCCCGAGAATATCAACGGCAAAATGGTGGTGCCCGTTGCATACGAGACTGCAGGCGGTTGTGGCTGCGCATCGTACGCCGTGATCGGCCAGTCCATCGCGGGCTGGGGCGTTATGTCGCCAGATGCCACAGTACCCCACGCGGTGCCGTGGCCGCAGCACACGGGCTTTTTGGCAACCGTCAACGAACAACTGCAGCATATTACTTGGACGCGAGGCGCATCGGCATTTGCAACGCAGCCCGTGGGTGCCGCAGGCTGTGGCCCGGCATCGTTTAGCGTAAGCAACAACGGCAGGTGCGTGCTCTATGTAGAGAACACCGATGGCAAGGTGGGACAAACCTACGACGAAGAAGGCAACCCGGTAGCAGTGATGGGCAAGCACTTCCGCATCTTCGCCAGCACCTTGGCAGGCGATCTGTTCACGGAGCCGTTCGTGATGTGCGAGCTGGACCATCCCGTCGATCAGATAACGACTTTTTTGACGTCGGGAGGCATGCTCTCCGCGCTCGCCACGCACATTGTGAGCGCGGAGCAGAGCAAGGCGGAGCTGCACGGCATCGAAGTGCCCTTGGTGGCGTGTGCCACTCCGACGGGCGCGGTCGCCACCTCGGGCGCGGTGGTGCCCGGAGCAGCAGGCGAATCCTTCATGGTCACGGTGCGAAACGACGGCAACACCTTGCTGACCGCCGGCACGATCGATCTGTACCGAGAGGGCTCCAGCCAGCCGTTCTCCAGCGCATCCATCGGATTCGGAGCGAACGCACGCATGGCTTCGATCTACGATCCGGAGCTTGCCGAGGACGCTTCGGTCAACGACATGGCACACGTGAAGTACGCGCTCGAGACGTTGGGTGCACGTTTTGCAACGCACCCGCTGGTAGCCGACAGCGGCAACGCCGTGCTGGCACCGGGTTGCACGGCACAGTTCCGCATGAGCTTCGCCATCCCCGAGAGTTGGAGCGACGAGGTGGGCAAACGCGTAACGCTATATGCGAAGGCGCGTAATCTGGTGGCGCTCGATCCCGTAACGCTCGAGGAAATTCGACCGGGCGCAAACTCGGCGCTGGGTGCCGTACTGCACGAGCTTCATGTGCCCGACGCGGCATGCGAACGCTCAGAAGTTCAGGTCGGCGTATGCGGCAGCGCGGATACGACAGGACTTCACGACGCCCCGATGACGGTCGACGGCGATGGCGGCACGAGTGGAGGCGGCTCCGGCGGAAGCAGCTCCGGTGGCGGCAGTGGCCCTGGCAGCGGCAAGGACCACGGCACTAACAAGCGCTTCGGAAAAGCGGGCGCGCTTGCGGGCACGGGCGATGTCAACGCTCCCCTTACGGCAGCCGCTGCAGCACTCGCCGCGGCAGGTGCCGGCCTCGTCGCCTACAGCGCCCGCCGCACGGCGCTCGAAACCGACACCACCGATGAGATCAATTCGGATAGGCCTCGCTAGCTCCTAAATTACCTTTGCGAGAGACGCCGACTCGGCTCATCGAACATCAAAAAAGGGCTGGCCCCGATAACTCGGAGCCAGCCCTGAGTCGCCTGACATGGGAATCACAGCGCTACTTGAGCTTTAGCGCCTCCATCATGGGCACGGCGGCATCCCAGTCGATCTTCCAGCCAATCGACACGCGGACGGTTTCACCCGTTGCGGGAGCCGTCGCAAACAGCGTATGGCCGTTGTCGGGACCGGTAAAGCGCAGCCACGTTATGCCGTTGTACTCGACCTGGTCGGTTGTTGTCTCCTTGCCATCGTAGACCTGCTCCAGGCTTGCAACCTCTTCCTCCGGCGAGCGCGGGAAGATGCTGATGTTCAGGCGTCCTCCAGTCTCGTCGTGGAAGAAGTTTGCCTTTTCGCGCTCTTCGTCGGACGAATCCAGCGTGTACCCATCGGCGGCCTCGATGCTGTACGATGCGCAGTCGATGCCCGTTAAATCTGCCTTCTCGTCAGAATCGGCCACGCCGCCGGCCGCCTTGAACTCCTTGGTCTCGCATCCCGTGGTGTCAAAGTGCATGGCCTCATGATTCTTGGCGGGGGCATAAGCGTCTACGAACTCGACAGTGATGGGCCCGTAGTACGCCGTCTTGGGCGCCCAGAAATACACGTACTCAACGGTCTCGCCCGGGCCGATATCTGGCCTCTTGGAAAGATCGATGCCCTCGTGAAGCTCATCGGGAGCCTCGCTTGCAACGTAGTCGAGCACGGCCGCCTTGCCGGAAGTAAACAACGGGTCGCCTGCCTCAAGATCGCCCTGGGCAGCATGCACGTTAAAGGAACTGAACGTCCTGTTCTTTGTGTTGTTGTTGGTAATCTTGACGTGCAGGTAAAAGCCGTCCTGCAGCTTAGCGTCGCCGCGATAGAACGTACCGTGGACTACCGACTCATAGGTTATGCCAGCCACCTCGACCGTCTGCGACTCATAGGCCTTGGCCTTCTTGGACTTCTCCTGCACAGGTGCGCTCCCGCCCGAGCCACTCGGCGCATTACCGCCGCAGCCGGCAAGCGTACACGCCAACACAGCCGAAAGCGTCACGGTGGGAATTCCTAACAGCAGCTTCTTCGTCATGGGCTTCATCATCCTCACCGCTCCTTTCGGCTTGTAGCTCATCCGTTACCCGAGTCGCAAGTCGACTCCGTGGCATCGGCTTCCACTATGAGCGTATGACGAAACGCGGCGCCGGCGAAGTGACCCACGGCCCAAATAACGACCCGACAGCGTTCCTTATGGGCCAAAGGGACTCGCACACGCACGCCCTCGGCCCATAAAATGAGACGCCTGTCCCAATGTTCGATTCAATCCAACAATCCGCATGGCACGTTTTTGACAAACGCATCCAACCGCAAACGTAGCAGGACGCATTCGACCGCCTTCAAACTTACTCGGACAGAACCGACTCGGTTTTGTCCGAGTAAACGCTGTTCCACCAAATTCCGAACGATTGTTCGATGGATTTCGTGTTGGTTGGAATCGTCTGTGGCTGGGCTATGCTACCTTGACTATCTATATGACTTAAACGCAGCAAAGGAGCACCGAGAGAGCGAGTATGGCAAAAAACACCGCAAACTATGGTAACGACAGTATCCGCCAGCTCAAGGACGAGGAGCGCGTACGCCTGCGCCCCGCCGTCATCTTTGGCTCGGACGGACTCGACGGCTGCGCGCATGCCGCCTTCGAGATCCTGTCCAACGCCGTTGACGAGGCGCGCCAGGGCTACGGCAAGCTCATCACCCTTACCGCCTTTCGCGATGGTTCCATTCAGGTAGAGGACAACGGCCGCGGCTGCCCGCTCGACTGGAACCCCTCCGAGAAGCGCTTTAACTGGGAACTCGTCTTTTGCGAGCTCTACGCCGGCGGCAAATACAACAATAACCAGGGCGGCGACTACGACTTCTCGCTCGGCACCAACGGCCTGGGCTCATGCGCAACCCAGTACGCCTCCGAATACATGGATGTCACGGTTTGGCGCGACGGCAACAAGTACTCCCTGCACTTTAAGAAGGGCAAGGTCGTCGGTGCCAAAAAGAAGGCACTCGAGATTGAGCCCAGCGACGAGAACCGCACCGGCACCACCATCAAGTGGCGCCCCGATCTTGAGGTCTTTACCTCCATCAGCATTCCCCACGATTGGTATCGCGAGACCATGCGCCGCCAGGCCGTGGTCAACGCCAACGTGACCTTCCGCCTGCGCATCGAGGGCGACGATGGCGAATTTACCGAAGAGGATTTTTGCTACCCCAAGGGCATCGAGGACTATGTGCTCGAGAAGGTCGGTGCCGACTACCTCACCGAGCCCTTCTTTATCGAGGCCGACCGTCGCGGTCGCGATCGCGAGGACCTGCCCGACTACAACGTCAAGATTACCGCGTGCATGTGCTTCTCGCGCACCTTCATGATGCAGGAGTACTACCACAACTCATCGTGGCTCGAGAACGGCGGCTCACCCGAAAAGGCGGCCCGCAGCGCTCTGACCAGCGCCATCGATGCCTACATCAAGCAACAGGGCAAGTACAACAAAAACGAGAGCGGCATCAAATGGCAGGACGTCCAGGACTGCCTGGTGCTGGTGACCAACTGCTTCTCCACCCAGACGTCCTACGAGAACCAGACTAAGAAGGCCATCAACAACCGCTTTATCCAGCAGGCTATGACGGCCTTCTTTAAAGAGCGCCTCTCGACCTACTTAATCGAGAACAAGGACGCCGCCAACAAGATCATGGAGCAGGTGCTCATCAACAAGCGCTCGCGCGAGAATGCCGAGAAGACGCGCCAGAGCATCAAGACCAACCTGCAGCAAAAGACCGACATGGCCAACCGCGTGCAGAAGTTCATCGACTGCCGCTCCAAGGACAAGAGCCGCCGCGAGATCTACATCGTAGAGGGCGACTCGGCAGCAGGAGCCATTCGCACCTCGCGCGATGCCGAGTTCCAAGGCGTTATGCCCGTCCGCGGTAAGATCCTCAACTGCCTAAAGGAGGATTATCCGCGCATCTTTAAGTCCGACATCATCATGGACCTCATGCGCGTGCTGGGCTGCGGCGTGGAGATCAAGGACAAGCGCATCAAGAACCTTGGCGCCTTTGACCTGGACAACCTCAACTGGAACAAGGTCATCATCTGTACGGACGCCGACGTCGACGGTTATCACATCCGCACGCTCGTGCTCACCATGCTCTACCGTCTGGTGCCCACACTTATCGACGAGGGTTACGTGTATATCGCCGAGTCGCCGCTCTACGAGATCAACTGCAAAGAGAAGACCTACTTTGCCTACACCGAGCTCGAAAAGAACGGCATCCTCAAGGAGATTGGCGACCAAAAGTGCTCCATCAACCGCTCCAAGGGTCTTGGTGAGAACGATCCGGACATGATGTGGCTCACCACCATGAACCCCGAGACGCGTCGCCTGATCAAGGTGGAGCCCGAGGACGTCACCAAGATGGAAACCATGTTCAACCTTTTGCTGGGTAACGATGAGGCAGGCCGCAAGCGCCATATCTCCGAGCACGGCAAGGAATACCTGGACCAGCTGGACCTGCAGTAGCAGCAAATCGATAACGACGGCCCATAAGAAGTTCAAGAGGAAATCGTGGCAAAGAAGAAGACGAAGAACCAGCCAAAGAAAAAGCAGGTCAACGCCGAGAACGTCATCGGCCTGCACTCCGAGGTAACCGACCAGCCGATCACGCAGACGCTCGAGGTCAACTACATGCCCTACGCCATGAGCGTCAATGTCTCGCGTGCGTTCCCCGAGATCGACGGCTTTAAGCCCTCGCACCGCAAGCTGCTCTACACCATGTACAAGATGGGTCTGCTCAAGGGCGAGCGCCAGAAGAGCGCCAACATCGTGGGCCAGACCATGAAGCTCAACCCGCACGGCGACGCCGCGATCTACGAGACGATGGTGCGTCTGGCCACCGGCAACGAGGCGCTGCTTGCCCCCTTCGTGGAGTCGAAGGGCAACTTTGGCAAGTACTATTCGGGCGACCTGAGCTACGCCGCCTCGCGTTATACCGAGGCCAAGCTCTCCCCCATCAGCGCCGAGATCTTCAAGGACATCGACAAGGACCCGGTCGACTTCGTTGACAGCTACGACGGCGCCATGAAGGAGCCGCGCCTGCTGCCCACCACGTTCCCCAACATCCTCGTGTCTGCCAACAAGGGCATCGGTGTCGCGATGGCGTCCGACATCTGCGGGTTCAACCTGAACGAAGTGTGCACGGCGACCATGCACTTCCTTCGCGATCCCGACTGCGACCTGCTGGAATACATGCCCGCGCCCGACTTCTCCACCGGCGGCGAGATCATCTACCGCCGCGAGGAGATGGAGCGCATCGTCAACACGGGCACCGGCAGCTTCCAGATTCGCTCGCGCTGGCGCTACCTGCCCGACGAGCGCATTATCGAGGTGTACGAAATACCGTACACGACCAAGACCGACGTCATCATCGAGCGCATCGTGAAGCTTTCCAAGGAGGGCAAGGTGCGCGAGATCGCCGACATCCGCGACGAGACCGACCTTTCCGGCTTGCGCATCGCGATCGACCTGAAGAGGGGAGTCGACCCTGAGCAGCTCATGGCGAAGCTCTTCCGCTCCACCACGCTTCAGGATTCCTTTGCGTGCAACTTTAATGTGCTTGTCGACGGCTATCCGCGCGTCATGGGTGTGCGCGAGATCCTGCACGAGTGGGTCGCGTGGCGCGTCGAGTCGACTCGTCGTCGCATGAACTTCGATCTGACGAAGAAGACCGACCGTCTGCATCTGCTGCACGGCCTCGAGGCGATCCTGCTCGACATCGACAAGGCCATCGCAATCATCCGCGGCACGAAGCTTGAAGCCGATGTTGTTCCCAACCTTATGAAAGGCTTTGGGATTGACCAGGTCCAGGCCGAGTTTGTGGCGGAAATCAAGCTGCGCAACATCAACGAGGAATACATCATGAACCGCACGCGGGACATCGAGAAGCTCGAGGGCGACATCGCCGAGCTCAACGATATCCTCGCTAGCGAGGAGAAGATTAAAGACGTCATCCACGACGAGCTGGCCGCGGTGAACAAGAAGTACGTCATGCCGCGCAAGACCGGCCTCGTCGAGCCTTCCGAGATCGTCGAAGTGAACCTTGAGCCCGAGGTTGAGGAATACCCCGTCACTATGATGCTCTCGCGCGACGGCTACCTGAAGAAGATGACCGACCGCGTGCTGCGCAAGGCCGCGACGCTGAAGTACAAGGACGGCGACGAGCCCTTCATCGAGTTCGATTCCTCCAATACCCACGACCTGCTCGTGTTCACTAACCACTGCCAGGTCTACAAGTGCAAGGTCGCAGCGTTCGACGACACCAAGTCGGCGCAGCTGGGCTCGTACCTGCCCACTGACCTGGGGATGGACCCCGACGAGAGCGTGACCTGGGTAATCGACCCCGAGGACTATAAGGCCGACGTGCTGTTCGTGTTCGAAAACGGCCGCGTGGCGCGTGTGGCATTGGCGGG
>OKUQ01000670.1_pt1 | contig 18815 bp, 17 predicted proteins | sample 1606811 | NCBI WGS metagenome assembly OKUQ01 (sample SAMEA3882546, study PRJEB24775) | human gut metagenome | biome: human-associated habitat; feature: intestine environment; material: feces | place: Netherlands | collected 2009/2010
CCTGTCCCGGGGCTGCAACGCCGACGAGGTCTACAAGATGGCCATTATCACCGCCGCTCTGGTGTAAAAATCTACATAGCAAATGCCGGCTCACATGAGCCGGCATTTTCGCTATAAAAACGGCGAAGCAAAAATTTTTTCCTGCAAAGTGTAACCTTTCCCAAGAAATTCCCTCTTATAGGGTGAGGAAGCAAAACAGAAACGGAGGTGTTCCCTCAGTGGAAGACGAAAAGATCATCGACCTGTATTGGGAAAGGAAGGATGAGGCCATTATGGAGACCCAGGCGGCCTACGGACGGCAGCTGCAAACCATCGCCCAGCGCATCGTCCAGAGCTACGAGGACGCGGAGGAAAGCGTGAACGACACCTATCTCGCCGCGTGGCGGACGATTCCACCCAAGCGCCCGAAGTATTTCTTCGCGTATCTCGCGAAAATATGCCGGAATTTTGCCTTCGGAAAGCTGGACTGGCTTGATGCGGCCAGACGGAAGGCCGAGGTGGTGACCCTGAGCGAGGAGATGGAGCTGTGCATCCCCGACACCAGCCGGGATTCCGCCGCCGAGGGGCGGGAGATCACCCGGGCGCTGAACGCATTCCTCGGCACGCTGACCCAGGAGAACCGGCGGCTGTTCGTGCGGCGGTACTGGTACGTGGACACCGTGGCGGAGATCGCCCAGCGCTACAACATGAGTGAAAGCAAGGTCAAGACCCGGCTCCACCGCATCCGGGAAAAGCTGCGGGTCTATCTGATGCAGGAGGGAATTGCCGTATGACGGGAAAAGATTTACTTACCGCTATGAGCGGCATTGATGGCCGCTACATTGAAGAAGCCGCCCCGGCGGCTGCGCCTAAAACACGAAGCCTGCGCCGGCCGCTGCTGGTCGCCGCCGCCATTGCTGCGGCGCTGCTGCTGGTGGGCTGCGGAATCGTGTACGCCCTGCGTTTGCAGGATATGTCCATCGGCAAGGCCAGCTACACCCAGCGCTTTGACGACAAGGGCAAGGCCATCGACCCGGTGGAAAAAAGTCTGGACATCATAACCCCCTACGGCCGCAGCGGCGACGCCATCCAGCAGGCATTGAAGGAATGGTACGAATTTCAGGAGAGCTACGACCCGGACGGTGCGCTGTTGACCAACGAACCCGATATTCCGGACATTCCCAACCAGTACGAGTACACCTACAGCTGCTATACCCAGGAAATGGTGGACAAGGTGAACGAGATCGCCGCAAAGTACGATCTGAAGCTGCTGGACGAATGGATACCCTTCCAGCGGTATCAGAGCGACATTTTCCTTGAGGAAACCGGCATCCAATCCCTGCTGCTCCCGGATTCCGGCGCACAGATTACGGGTATGGCGGGAATGCTCTATCTGCCCTACAATTTCAGCATGGATTTTGAGCTTGTGACCGAAAATGCCGGTAAATTGATGACGTCCTATGGCTACGCCCGGAAGGACTATTTCCCCCGTGCATTCCCCGGCGGAATGGACATTGATGCCTATGAGCAGTGGGATCACACCACTCCGGGCGGCACGAAGCTGCTGCTGGCACTGAACAGCAAGGGACAGGGCGAGATCATTGCCGAGCAGGAAAACGCCATGATCATGATAAGCATTGACGGAAATCGTGCTACCAGCCACACCAACTACCCGGATGCCAGCGAGGTCATGACGAAGGCGGAACTGGAATCCATCGCCGATCAGTTCGACTATTCCATCCAGCCGAAGGAAGTGGACAGAGCCGTCGTGGAGGAGAAGCTGGCCGTAGCGGAGGAAGCCTATCAGGCAGAACACGCCTATGTTCCGGAAACCTATACGGACTTTTCCGAGTATCTGAAGAAAAATGTCTATATTCCCGATGAATCCAGACAATACAGTTTCTATGACCTGACCGGGGACGGCGTGGACGAGCTGCTGCTTGGACAGGACGGCGCGTTCCTCGACTGGCTGGAAATGGAGAACGGTGAAGTGATGTTTCACGGTTACGGAGAATCGTATCTGTGCAAGGGGAACGTTCTGGAACAATATCAGGCACCGGACAGGTATTGGGATGGTGAAAGGCATACGTACTTTGCATTTGCAGACGGCACTGCGGCATTCAAGGATGACGGGGGATTGGGGAACGTAATTGCAAATATTCAACGTCGGGGCAGTCAATGGTATCGGTATACAGACCCTTATGAATTGGAAAGTACGGAGATTTCTCAGAACGAGGCCGCGGCCATCATGGCGAAGTACCCCCGAATCCAGCTGGACTGGAAGCCGCTGATGGACTATCCCCTTGACGAAAGCGGGCAGACCCTGAGAGGCTATATGAACGCGAAGGATGTTCAGCCCTCTGACGACGAGCTGCTCCGGATCTACAGGGACTATGCCGACAAGCAGGATTCCTTCTATACCCACTACCGGCTCATGGACATTAACGGCGACGGGGTAAAGGATCTTCTGCTCAGCGGCGACGGTGAACGCTACTGGGATATTTGGACTTACCGTTACGGTAATCTGATACCCCTTGCCATCATGGATTTTTACCTCTGTGAGAACAATGTTATGGAGCGGGTTGAGCTGTTCCACGAAGAGGCAGGCGTTGAGATAGATGGGACATCTTTCTTCCGTTACAACGGCTTCGACTTAGAAACGCTGGACTTTGCTGCCTACAACAAAGCGACGGCCTCCTGGCAGTCCGACTACTACGGCACCACCATGTCCGAAGCCGACGCCAAGGCGATTCTCGCCAAATATTCCCGCGTCGATCAGGGAATGCAGCCCATTTCCCAGCTGTTGAACGGATAAAAAATCACGCCGTACCCAAACCGGGTACGGCGTGAATTTTACTGTTTCCCCGCTTTCAATAACTTGCGGAAGAACGTAAAGAAAGTAATGGTCGTCACGGCGGCGGCGAGGATGTCGGACACCGGCTCCGCCAGAAAGACCGCGAACGCCTTGTCCGCGAAGAAGTTCGGCAGAATGAAGATCAGAGGAATCAGCAGAATCAGCTTCCGCAGACAGGCCATGATGAGACTGATCTTCGCCTGCCCCAGCGCCATAAACGCCAGTTGACAGCTGACCTGAAAGCCCACGGAAAACGTCCCCGCAAGGAAAATCCGAATCGCCCAGGCCGTGTAATCCACAAGCGCCCCGTCGCTGGTAAAGATGCCCGCGAACATCCGGGGAAGGAAAAGTACCAGCAGCCAGAACACGGTGGTGTACCCCACGCACACGAGGAACTGGCAGAAAAAGGCTTCCTTCACCCGCTCTAACTTTTTCGCGCCGTAGTTGTAGCTGATCAGCGGCTGACCGCCCTGGCAGATGCCCTGCAGGGGCATGGTGATCAGCTGGTTGACGGAGGTCAGCACCGTCATGGCGCCCACGGCCACGTCGCCGCCGTACCGGGACAGGGAGGAGGTGAAGCTGACGGAGAGAATGCTCTCCGTGGAGACCATGACGAAGCTGGAAATCCCCAGCGCCAGACAGGGCAGGATGATTTTCCCCTGCAAGAGCATATTCCGGGCTTTCAGCCGCAGAATGGTCTTGCGCCCCGTGAGGAACCGCAGAATCCACACCGCGCTCACCGCCTGACTCAGAACGGTGGCAATGGCCGCCCCGGCCACGCCCATGTCAAAGACGAAAATGAAAATGGGGTCGAGGACAATGTTGATCACCGCGCCGATGACCGTGGTCAGCATACTGGTTCCGGCGAAGCCCTGGGTGGTGATGAAGGGGTTCATGCCCATCACGACCAGCACGAACACGCTGCCAAGGACATAGATTCTTCCGTATTGAACGGCGTAGGGCAGCGTCGCGTCGCTGCCGCCGAACAGCCGGACAAGCGTTGGCAGTGTTACGTAAAACACCCCGGTCAGTACCACCGCCAGAAGCAGCAGAACGGTGAAGCAGTTGGCCACGATTTTCTCGGCGGTGTCCCTGTCGCCCTTGCCCATGGCGATGGCCGCCCGGGGTGCGCCGCCCGCTCCCGCCAGCATGGCAAAGGCGGTAATGAGCATCAGAATGGGGGTGAACAGCCCCACACCGGTGAGCGCCGCGCCGCCGATCTCCGGAATGTGGCCGATGTAAATTCGGTCGACCACGTTATATAATAGGTTAATGACCTGCCCGACCACCGCGGGAACCGCCATCTGCACCATCAGTTTTTTGACACTGCCGGTTCCCATGTCCTGATTTGTTTCTTTTGACATAAAAATCCCCTCGCTTTTATCTTAGGGTCTATCTGAGAACCGTAAACACGCCCAAACAGCGGGTCTTTTCCGCCTGCTGTGCACCATTTTCCCTTGCAATACACAAAGTATTCCCGCGGAAAAATGGCTTCATCAGGCGAAAAATCCCTCGCTGTTGGTCATATTTCCGGTTCTCAGATAGACCCTCGCTCCCGCTCCATGGCGCGGATATTGTCACCCATTTTCCGGGTGACGGACAGGATGACTGCGCTTTCCTCCGGAGTGATCCCCTCCCGGAGGCGGCGGATGAATTCCCGCTGGGCTGCCCGGCCGTCCTCCGCGATTTCTCCCGCCCCGTCGGTCAGCGCCAGATGGACGGCTCTGCGGTCAGACCCGTCCGCCCGACAGGCAACCAGCCCACGATCTTCCAGACTCCGCAGGGAGAGGGAGACATGCCCCTTGGACATGCCCCGCCCCCGGACGATATCCGCCGCCCGGTTCTGCTCCGGGTTATTGGCCAGAAACAGCAGCACATCCAGCTCGTTGTGGGTCAGGTTCCATCTCTTGCAGACCGGCTCCATCAGGCGGCTGTAGCTTTTCTGCGCCCGAAGCGCCGTTTCAAAAAAAGCAAACTGCATATGCGTGCCTCCTTTGGTTCATTTTTGAACGAAGTTACTATAGCACACGCTTGGGCGGCTGTCAAGAAAAAGTTCAAAAATAAACTAAAATTCCCCTGCCGATGGCAGGGGAATGAAGATATATGGTTATCCAACCGCCACCGGCTGGATAAAGTCTCTGTGGACGTAGCCCCAAGTGCCCGCGTACTCTGCCAGCGCAAACGTTCCGCAGAGCGCCAGCACGGTAAATTCATCGCCCTTTGGAATCCGGACGATGACCTCGGCGGCGGTGTCCGGGTGGGTGCGAAGGCTGATAAACTCGTTACACTGGGCATAGTACCGCTCGGCGTTCACCGGCTCGAAAACGTCCTCCACCGGGTAGGATATTTCGTCCTGAAAGTGCCACCATTCGCCGAAATACCCCTCAAATCCGTACTTTTCCATGGTGTTCTGCAACAGCAGGGCGTGCTCCGTGGGGATTTCCTCCACGTCGGAATAGTCCCGGTCGGCCTTTCCGGAAAAATCGTCAAAGTCCGTGGGCATTTCCAGCTCGTTCCCTAGGCTGTCCACCAGGGTTACGTCCACGGTGTTTCCCCGGCTGTGGGCGCTGAAGCCCCGGTTGGGGTTCGCCACGTAGGTGTCGTCGGGGCAGACCTCCCAGAGCCTGAACTGGGCGCTCACCGGACGGAAGCCGTCCCAGATTTTCAGCGTCAGCCCCTGCCCGGCCAGCTCCGCGCATACGGCCTGAAGCTTTTTCACCGTGCCATAGCGGAGGAAAACCTCGGTGAATTCATAGATTCGATGGCCGGTAAAATTTTCCGTACCGGCGTAGGGCAGCTCCTGCAGCACGTCGGGGAGGTAGTCCCGAACCCGGACAAAGTCGGCGTCCTCCGGTTCGGGACGCTCGATGCCCGCGGGCGAAGTTCCCGGCTGGGTTTCTGCCGCCGTTGGGACGGTGGTTTCCCGCGTCCGCGTCGGCGCGGTCGCGGCGGCGTCCACCGGGGCATGGCAGCCGGATAATGTCAGGGCAAGCGCCCCTATCAGTATCATGGAGATCATTCCTTTCACACAAATCCCTCCTGCACAGGGTTGCATCAATGCGGCCATTATACCACGGTGTGTCCGGAAAAGCAAAATATAATTACAGCGTTCGGGCGGCTCCAAAGAGCCGCCCGCCGTCGTTATTTCCAGAGATACACCCGGCATTCGTAAGGCTGCAAGCAGCCTTCCAACGGCTTGGGGTAATTGCACAGAATCAGTTCCCCGTCCTCCGGGCGGAAGCCCTTGGGCGCACGGAAGGGGGTATTCTTCTTGGCAAAGGAGCAGACCACCAGAATTTTCTGCTGCCCGTCGTCCATGGAATACAGATAATGCCTGCCGGAAAGCTTCTGATACTCCCGGTACTCGCCGTACCGGACGCAGGAAAGGCTCTTGCGCAGGGCGACGGCTTTGCGGTAGAAGTTCAGCACGGAGTCCGGGTCGGCATCCTGCTGGGCAACGTTGATGTCTTTATAATTTTGGTTGACATAAAACCACGGCTTCCCGGTGGTGAACCCGGCGTTTTCGCTGTCGTCCCACTGCACCGGCGTGCGGGCGGAGTCCCGGGAGGAACGCCACAGCCGGTGCAGGCGCACTTCCTCCGATTGCTTCAGCGCGGTGTGGGCGTAGGTGTAGCGGGTCTGCACGTCCTCGTACATGTCGGCGCGTTCCGGGCGCCAGTTGGTCATGCCGATCTCCTGCCCCTGATAGATGAAGGGCGTCCCCTGCTGGAACAGGTACATGGCGGCAAGACATTTGGCGCTCTGCGCCCAGAATTCCTCGCTTCCGTAGCGGGAAACGATTCTGGGATGGTCGTGGTTTTCGATGTAAAGGGAGTTCCAGCCCCGGCCGCGAAGCTTTTCCTGCCATGAGGAAAAGGCTTTTTTCATCCGCCGCAGGCTGAACTTCATGGGCAGGTAATCGGTGAACAGGCAGTCGGCGGCGACGCACTGGAACTGGATCATCATGTCCAGCTGGCCGTCCTTCTCGTCAATGTACGTCAGCGCCCGTTTCGGCGTCACCATGGGGGCTTCCGCCAGGGTGAAGCAGTCGTAGTGATCCAGCACGTCGTGCTTGAACTCGTTCAGGTATTCGTGGATGCGGGGGCCGTGATTGTAGTGTGGCATCCCCTTGCAGGCCGGCATCAGGTGGTCGTCCGGCAGACCTTCCTTTTTGGAGATGTAGGTGATGACGTCCTCCCGGAAGCCGTCCACCCCCATGTCCAGCCAGAAGCGCAGAATCCCCTTCACTTCCTCCCGCACCTTGGGGTTGTCCATATTCAGGTCGGGCTGCTTCACGGCGAACAGGTGCAGGTAGTATTCCCCCCGGACCTCGTCAAACGTCCATGCTTTTCCCTCAAAGAAGGAGTCCCAGTTGTTGGGGAGCTTCCCGCCGGGCTTTCCGGGACGCCAGATGTAGTAGTCGGTGTAGGGGTCGATGCGCCGACGGCTTTTCTGGAACCATTCATGCTCGTCGCTGGTGTGGTTCACCACAAGATCCATGACGACCTTCATGTCCCGGGCGTGAGCGCCCTCCAACACTTTTTTGAACGCCTCCATGCCGCCGAACTCCGGCGCGATGTCCCGGTAATTGGAAATATCGTAGCCGCAGTCCGCCCCGGGGGAGGGGTAGATGGGGGAAAACCAGATGCCGTCGCAGCCCAGACTTTTGATGTAGTCCAGCTTTTCATACACGCCCCACAGGTCGCCCATGCCGTCACCGTCGCCGTCCTTGAAGGATCGCGGCCAGATCTGGTAAAACACCTTGTCCTTGTACCACCGTTTGCGCTCCATGCAGTTCACTCCTTTTTGGGATTTGCTTTCATTATAACATAGGGAATCCAGTTCGTCACCTAAAATCTCGTTGACAGAGGTGCTTTTGATGTATAAAATGGAAGAAAAAGAAAGGCGGGTCTGACCATGATTACCGAGGAAAACGGCGTATTCCACATCCGGACGGAAACCTATTCCTACCTGTTCAAAATCGATGCCTACGGCCTTGCGGAGCATCTGCATTTCGGCGCGCCGGTGAAGACCCGGGACGCGGACGCACTCAGCTGCCGCCCCGGTCTGGGCTGGGGTGCCAGCATTCTCCTTGATGCAAAGGATACCGCCAGCTGCCCCGACGCTCTGCCGCTGGAATGGAGCGGCAGCGGGCGGGGAGACTACCGGGAATCGCCGCTGGAGCTGGTGGGGGAGCCAGCGGATTTTCGCTACACCGGCTATAAAATCCATGAGGGCGGCGTTTCCATGGCTTGTGGTCTTCCTCAGGCGCACGACGCACGGGAAACGCTGGAGATCACCCTGAGCCAGCCCGGCGCGGAGCTGACGTTGTTCTACACGGCCTTTCCAACGGCAATCGTTCGCCGGACGGTGCTGACGAACACCGGTGATAAGCCCCTTCGGCTGAATAAGCTCATGAGTTCCTGCGTGGATCTGCCCGGGAGCTACACCATGGCGACCTTCAACGGCGGCTGGATCGCGGAAATGCGCCGGTGCGACACCCCTGTGGGCGCGTCGAAGGTGGTCAACGAAAGCCTCACCGGTTCTTCCTCCAACCGCCACAATCCCGGCTTTCTTCTCTATGAGCCGGGCGCGACCGAAGACGCGGGAACCGTCTACGGCTTCAATCTGATCTATTCCGGCAACCACTATGCCGCAGCCCAGCAGTCCCTTCAGGGGCTGACCCGGGTGATGCAGGGCATCAATGACAGCAATTTTTCCCGGGAACTGCCGCCGGGGGCGTGCTTTGAGACCCCGGAAGCGGTGCTGTGCCACTCAGGCAAGGGCTTCGGCGGGCTGTCCGCCAATATGCACGCGTTTGTCACCGACCACATCATCCCGCCCTATTGGCGCGGCCGTCCCCGGCCGGTGCTGTACAACAGCTGGGAGGGCTGCACCTTTGATTTCAGCCAGCACCGTCTGCTGAGCCTGGCCAACCGGGCAAAGGCGCTGGGCTGTGAGTTGTTCGTGCTGGACGACGGCTGGTTCGCGGGACGGGACAACGACCGCGCCGGACTGGGAGATTACACTGTGAACCGGAAGAAGCTTCCCGAGGGGCTGGAAGGACTGTCCCGGCACCTGAAGGACAGGGGGCTTTCCTTCGGACTCTGGTTCGAGCCGGAATCCGTAAATCCCGACTCCGACCTCTACCGCGCGCATCCGGACTGGGCGCTGACGGACGGCTTCCAGCCGGTGCTGGGGCGCAATCAGCTGCTTCTGGACTTGACCAGACCGGAGGTGCGGGACTACATTGTAGAGAATGTCTCCCGGATTCTGGACAGCACCGGCATTTCCTACGTCAAATGGGACATGAACCGTCATTCCGTGGCGTTGGGCGCGAAGGCCCACGATTTTGTTCTGGGCATGTACGATGTACTTCGCCGGATCTTCGCACCCCGGCCGGACATCCTGCTGGAGGGCTGCTCCTCCGGCGGCAACCGGTTTGACTTGGGAATGCTCTGCTTCTCACCCCAGATCTGGGCGTCCGACGACACCGACCCCATTGAGCGGCTGACCATTCAGAACGGCATTTCCTATCTCTATCCCCAGTCCACGATGGGCGCACACGTCTCTGCCGCGCCCCATGCCCAGACGCTGCGAAATACGCCCCTGAGCACCCGGGGGAATGTGGCATTTTTTGGATGCCTTGGCTACGAGTTGGATTTGAGGACGCTGCTTCCCGTGGAGATCAAAGAAATTCAGGGGCAGATCGCGTTCTATAAGCGCTACCGCGAAGTCTTTCAATTCGGCACATTCCGCCGCACGGAGCTGGGCTGGCAGGTGTCGGACGGAAAGGTGACGCTGGCGGGGGTGTTCCACCGCCTCGTAAATGCCGCTCCGGGCTACGAGCGGCTTCGCGTGAAGGGCCTGAAACCGGAGACGGACTACCGGGTCACGTCCCTTGCGCAGGCCATCCGGGTGGGGCAGTTCGGGAATCTGCTCAAGCATGTCGCCCCGGTCAACGTAAATCCCAACGGTGCGCTTCTGCGGATTGCCGACCGGCACATCACACTGCCGGGAAAACCGGAAACGCTGACAGCTTCCGGCGCGGCGCTGGCAGCGGGCATTATGCTTTCCCCATTGTTCCGCGGCACCGGCTACGCCCCTGAACAGCGCACACAGGGAGATTTCGGCTCCGACGTGTATTTAATTGAAGAAATCGGCGGCGAATAAAGTCCTTACAACCCGCCCGGGGAGACGTACAAGCATGTCTTCCCGGGCGGAGATGAAAACTTTTTCTTGCATTTTTCCTGAATCTGTACTATACTGTAAAAGCACCTGCCGGTGTGATGGAATGGTAGACGTAGTGGACTCAAAATGTGTTGCGTCTGTTTTCCCCAGCTCCGGAAAAGGTGTTGCAAATTCATTACTTTTCTGGTATAGTGATTCAAGTTTCATCAACATCCCTCCTGCATATCCCTCCTGTTTCTTCGGGAGCGTGCGTAGCAGGGTGTTCATAAAGGTATGCCGGTGTGTTGGAACTGGTAGACGAGGAGGACTCAAAATCCTTTGGGCTAATCCCCCGTGCGGGTTCGATTCCCGCCACCGGCACCAAAATTGCTTCGATGCGTTATGCTTCGGAGCAATTTTTTATTGTCCGATAGGCTCTGCCCGGAGAGTTTGAGGGTAGCAAGGCAGAATGGCATTTGCAGAAGAAACCTTGTTGCTGTAATCCAGATGTGTGTAAATATTGGAGGTTGTCCCAATATCGCTGTGTCCCAACCATTCCTGAATGTCCTTCAAGGCAACTCCGTTGGCATATAACAAACTGGCACAACTATGCCTCAAATCGTGGAAACGAATCTTTTTTAAGTTGTTTTTCTTCAGTAGTATTTCAAAGTGCTGGGTTATGAAGTTGGGTTTAATCAGGTTCCCCATGCGCTTTCTTTGGGCATCCCGACGCCTGCGCTCCTGAACGGAACACGCGGGGCAATACTTTGCTCGGTGAGATTTGGACAGGACAGTCTTTCCGCAGATTACGCAGCGTTTCCTCGGCTGGGTATACCGAAGGTGAGATACTTGGTTTTCACAATGCCGTTGTTGCCCTTTGCCTGCTGCTCCCGGATGATTTTGGACAGCTCCCGCTGGATGCTTTCAAATTGATCCGAACGCAGCGGGATTGCCCGGGCAAAGGATTCCCGCAGGGCGGTCAGATTCACGAAGGAAAACTGGAACTTGATGGAGCTGTCGAAATAATTGAGGAAGTCGCACCAGCCGTCGAAGATGGCCTGCTTGTCCTCGTTGTCCGAGAGCTGGTAGTTGATGTCCCGGAACTGGATAGTTTTGGTGAAATGGGTGGGCGTGACCTGACAGATTCCATCTACACGGATTTGCAGGTAGGGAATGCTGTCTTGGGCGGACATTTCCTTCTTATCTGTCCGCTTTGCCCTTGAGATAGCGACCTGTACTGCCTTCCTTTCGGCGCGGGACAGCTTTCTTTGGGTGGACAATCCGATATACCTCCTTATCTAACTGGTTTTGCCGTTCCATGACGGCATAGAAATTGTTGGTTTTGTAGGGGCGCTTTTTGGGGCGAAGCACCAGAACCCGAATCATATTGCGGATGATGACCTCCAGATGCTGCCCGTTCTTTTCGTACAGAGCGAACAGAAAGGCAGGCAGCATGGTGAGGATCATCAGCATGGCGGCAGAGGAATTGCCCAGCGGCTCCTTGGTTGCAAAATACAGGGGGATGCCAATGAGCAGGCCGAGGCTGAAACAGATGAGCTGCCGCTTGGTCAGATTGAAAAGAACCTTGCTTTTGACTTTGGTGAGGTCCTTGGGGACGGTTACATAGGGCATTTTCTATCCTCCTTAGTGGGCATTGAATACGGAGCGGGCAAGGCTGCTGGTTTTGAACAGGCAGAAACAGAGCAGCACCGTGTAGCCCATGCAGGTCCAGATGGCGGTGCTGATGTCCGTGGACACAGAAATATTCTGTACCAGCACAGAGTAGATCGCCACGCAGACCATAATGAGAAATGCCTGAAAGCCCAGGGCAAACAGAGTGTGCAGATAGTTCTGTCCCATCTGACCCCATTCACGGTTTGCCATGGTCGCCATGGGGATGGGAGCCACGGAAGTGACCAGATAGACCTCAATCATGCGCCCGTAGATGACAATGAAAATGCAGATGGTGATTGCCCATGTGCAGATCCCCACGAACAGGGACTGAAACCATAATCCCAGCAGCGGCCCCACATCCATTTCCATGAGCCGGCTTTCCAAATCCGTGACCACCGAGGAAATATCGATTGTGTTGTTAACGCTGTACTTGTGGAAGCGGCTCATAGTACGAAGATACTGCCGGTATTTCTCGCTCTGAAACAGCTCCTGAATCCCTTTTTCAATGCTGTCGGTGATCTCTTTGAGCCTGTCCTTATTGGACTGCTTTTCTGCCATAATGCTCCTTTCCGGGATTCCTATCCCTGTAAGTGTTTCGCCCCTGAGAGAACATGGGAATCTGTAGGAAAATCAGGATTCGTAGATCACATCTTCTTCGGGGTCAAAATCCTCCGGGCAGAGATCAGCCAGATGCTCCAGAAAATCGAACAGATCAGGGGCGGCCTCCGTGGACGGCCATTGGCTGCCCTTGTACTCCCGGTACTCTGTGGTGTAGTCACCGTCGCCGCCGTCATAGTCCACCTGGAAGCAGGAAGTGACTGCCAGAGTCATATCCTCCAGCAGCCACATTTCCAGATACCGGGTCGTGTCCAGCTCGTCATCTTCTTCGGAATGGGTCGGCTCACGCCACAGCAGCGTTGCGTTGCAGTCAAAGAGCTTATGACCACGGTACTTGAGCGCGTCAGGAAGCAGGCCGTTTGCGTCGAAAGCGTAGACAGGCTCAGCCCGGTCACGAATTTCGTGGAACAGATTTTCCAAGCAGACCTGTTCGGTGAGGGACGCAACGGCAGCTCCCGTATAGCCGCCCCGGACAGCCAGTCCCGCACAGATTTCAGCGAATGTAGAAAGCATGGTTTCGTGAATAGTCATAGTTCATTTTCCTCCTTAGATTTGGTTTTCTGGCGATTTCATTGCGGTAAGCTCCCCCTTCGGGAAATGTCTTTCTCATGTGGAAGGTGTTTGCGCTCACCCGCCTGAATGGAAGATATCTGCAATCAATCAGACCGGGCAGCAGACAAAACCTGCTGTCCGGTTGATTCTTTTCAAGGAAATGCTATAATTTTACAAAAAAATGTGACCTTCCCGGTTCCGATACTGTCTAATAGGGTGAAGGGCCCAAACCGAAAGGAAGTGTAACCGTGACAGACAATCAAATCATCGATTTGTTCTGGAATCGAAACGAGGATGCCATTGCCGCAACGGATGCAGCTTATGGCAGAAAGCTGCGTGGCTTATCAGGCAGGATCCTCCAAAATCCGGAGGATGCGGAAGAGATCATAAGCGATACCTACATGAAAACATGGAATTCCATACCGAAGGCACGTCCCCAGTACTTCTACGCATACATCGCCGCGATCTGCCGCCATTTATCCTTGAATCTGCTGAACTGGAATCAGGCGGCGAAACGCAGGGCGGAAATCATCTCCATTACAGAAGAGCTGGAGCAATGCATCCCTGACCCCGGTCAGGAACGTTCCGCTGAAAGCAGAGAAATCATCAGCGCATTGAATGGATTCCTGGATACGCTGCCAAAAGATTCCAGACTCATTTTCATTCGCCGGTATTGGTACGCGGATTCCGTTGCCGCCATTGCCGGACGGTATGACATGACGGAAAGCAAAGTAAAGATGCAGCTGCTCCGAACCCGGAACAAGCTGAAAGACCATCTGGAAAAGGAAGGTATTCAAATATGAAAGGCCGAAAGATCATGAAAGGGTTGAGCTTCATTGACCCAAAATATATCCACGAAGGAGAGTTTGACAGTATCTCCGTACCTGAAAAGTCCACGCACTCCCATAGAAAACTTGCAGCGCTCATCCTTGCCGCCTGCCTGGTGTTTTCTCTGGCTGTCACAGCCTATGCCGCCAATCTGTTCGGCATCCGGGAGCTGTTCCGTACATATTACAGGGAGCTTCCTGAAGCCGCGGAACCTTACATCCGGCAGGAAACCGCAGCGGCGGAAGCGGAAGAGGGCTGGAGCTGTGCCATTACGGAATCCTTGAGCGACAGTTCCACTGTCATGGCAACGGTCACCATCCGGGGTGGCAGCAAATATATTGTGGCGCCCACAGACGCAGATCCGAATGGCTCCGCCCGTGTCATTGGAATTGCCGGCGAGCAAACCCTAAGTGAATACGCAGCATCTCAGGGAAAGAAGCTGCTGCTCGTTGGCGCAAGGATTCTTAAAGTCGGCGACGAGGAAATTGGCGGCGGCTCCCAGCGAATGGAAAACATCTCCGAAAGTGAAATGGTCATCCTGACCCAGTGCACCAAAACGGTTTCTGCCTCCAATCTGGAAGCGGTATGCCTGGTATACGCTCGGGAGGAGGGCAGCAAAGATGTGCAGCGCATTGAATTGCCTTTTGTTCTGAGTGAAGCACCTGCAACCAGTGAAGAGATGGTCTATCATCCCTTGAACTTCAATGCGATTCCTGGACTGACATTTGGCGATATGACCGTTACAGAAACGCCCCTTGGCTATAACATCCGTATGTCGGCAACCGTTACTGACCAGGAAGCCAGTTACAACATTATGAAGGTTGAAATCGAGGGCCTGACCTACGGTGAAGGCAGCCACGATTCGGAAGATGATGGAAACTGGTATTTTGATGCCTATATGTGTCAGGGTACGCCAGGGGATATACTGGTGGTTCACTATTACGACTGGGATAAGCAGCCCATCGGTGAAATTGAGTTCAGAAAAGTGATCCATTAGCTCCTTTTTTCTCATAAGCGGTGCCCCCTGTGAAGTTTCACAGGGGGTATTGAATAAGTTAGGTTTCCAGATAAGAATCGAGTCCTGCTGCCCGGACAATGGTGAGTGTTCTGATTGGGCATTTTGCCCCTGTAAGACCGCCGCGTAAAGCTTTTTAACTTTTCCTTGCATAAAACGAATGTTTGTGCTACAATAACGAAAGTTTGTCCGCCGCTCCCGGAATATGCGGAAGGGGAGCAGCAAGGGAAACCGGGGAAAATCGACCGGTTTCATTGGAGTTTTCGTTAAGAGAGAGGAGAAGGAATTTTCTTGATTTTCGGCAAGCATATCAACGTCTATTACCGCAAGTACGCGCTGGCTCTGCTAACGGGGCTGCTGGCGTTGTTTACCGTGGACTACTTGCAGCTGAAGGTGCCTGAAATTTATCAGTTGGTCATCAATGGACTGAATCAAGGATACATTGTGGAAAACGGCGTACAGGTGCCCTTTGATATGGCGTTCCTGCTGGACAGGATCTGCATGCCCATGGTCGGCATCATCCTTGCCATCGTCTTCGGCCGTTTCCTGTGGCGGGTAACGATCTTCGGCGCGGCTACTAAGGTGGAGACGGACCTGCGGGATAAGATGTTCCGCCACGCAGAAGACCTGAGCCGGGAGTATTATCAGGTGAACAAGGTGGGCAATCTGATGAGCCTGTTCACCAACGATCTGGACACTGTTCAGGAGTGCTACGGCTGGGGCTTCATGCAGTTCTTTGACCCCATCATTGTGTGTTCTCTGGCCATTACCAGAATGTGGCGCATGGATCACCTGCTCACCGTCCTGTCCCTGATCCCCATGGGGCTGCTGTTCGCCAGCGCCGCGGTGGTGGGCAAGAACATGACCCGGAAGTGGGACTACCGGCAGAAGTGCTTCTCCGATCTGTCCGACTTCGCTCAGGAGAGCTTTTCCGGAATTGCCGTCATCAAGGCCTTTGTGAAGGAGGCCAAGGAGCTGATGGCCTTTGAAAAGCTGAACCGGGACAGCGAGGATTCCAACATCGCTTTTACAAAAACCTCCGTACTGATGCGGATTCTGGTGACCACCTTCGTGGAGAGCGTCATCTGCGTGATTCTGGGCTACGGCGGCTATCTGGTCTACAAGGGTCAGTTCAACGCCGGTCAGCTTATGGAGTTCATCGGCTATTTCAACGCCGTGGTCTGGCCCATTATGGCTGTGGCCGATCTGATCGACATGACCTCCCGGGGCAAGGCATCCCTGAAGCGGATCAGCGAGCTGCTGGACGCGCCCAAAAACGTTTTTGACCGCCCCGGCGTTCAGGAGCTGACGGACCCCAGGGGCGAGATCGAATTCCGCGACCTCAGCTTTACCTACCCCGACGGGGATATCCCCGCGTTGGAGCATGTGTCCTTTACCATCCGCCCCGGCGAGAGCATCGGTCTGGTGGGCAAGACCGGCTCCGGCAAGACCACTCTGGTAGACCTGATCCTGCGCACTTACAATGTAAACGACGGGCAGCTGTTCCTTGACGGCAGGGATGTGAACGACCTCTCCATCCGCTCCGTCCGTGACGCCTGCGCCTATGTGCCTCAGGACAACTTCCTGTTCTCGGACACCATTGAGAACAACATCGCCTTCGGCAAGTCCGAAACCGTCTCTGAGGAGATCCGCCGGGCAGCAAAGCTTGCGGATATTGACGGCAATATCTCCGAATTCCAGATGGGCTATCAGACGGTACTGGGCGAACGGGGCGTTACCGTCTCCGGCGGCCAGAAGCAGCGTATCTCCATCGCCCGGGCACTGATGAAGGATGCGCCCATTCTGATTCTGGACGATTCCGTGTCCGCCGTGGATACCAAAACGGAAAAGGCTATTCTGGACAACCTGCGCGCCACCCGGGCGGGCAAGACCACCATTCTCATTGCCCACCGTATTTCCACCATCGAGCAGATGGACAAGGTGCTGTTCATCGAGGACGGCCGTCTTGCGGGCTTTGACACCCATGACAAGCTGTACACGGAAAACCCCGCCTACCGCAAAATGGTAGACTTGCAGCGGCTGGAGGAAGAAGGAGGTGCGGTCAATGCGTGAGTATCTTCCCCTTCTGATCGTCTGCGCCGTCATCGGTGTGTTTACGATCCTGTTCCTTGCGGCCTATGCTGTGCTGAAGCGAAAAACCAAAGAGGAGACCAGCGAACGGCATATGTCCGACAGCGAGATCATCAAAAGACTGCTGGGCTATGCCAGACCCTATAAAAAGGATTTCGTTCTGGTGTTCCTCATTATGCTGGTGTCCATCGCCTATGATGTGGTGTCCCCCCTGCTGGTGGCAGACATTCAGGGCACCATCAAGCAGAGCTTTGAGCTGTCCCGGCTCTATTCGCTGGTTGCCGTGTACGCGGGCATTCTGGCGGTGTCCATGGTCTGCACCTATTTTCAGGCCATGATCCTGCAGAAGACCGGCCAGAAAATTCTGTCCCAGATCCGTCTGGACACCTTCACCCACATTGAGCAACTGTCCCACGCCCAGCTGAACCAGATTCCCGTGGGCAAGCTGGTGACGAGAGTCACCAACGATCCCAACTCCATCAGCTACCTGTTCACCAACATTCTGGTGACGCTGGCGAAGAACTCTCTGGTGATCATCGGTGTGCTGGCGGCCATGCTGATCCTGAATTACGCCCTGACGTTGATGGTGCTGTGCTTTGTGCCGTTCCTGGTGATCTTTACCATCATCTTTCAGAAGTTCTCCCGCCATGTCCACCGCACGGTCAACAACGCCCGGACGGATGTGAACACCTACCTGTCCGAAAACCTATCCGGTATGAAGGTCACCCAGATATTCAACCAAGAGCAACGGAAAATGGACGAATTTCTGGCTCGCAGCAAGCGCCTTGAGAAGACCAAGATGAACCGGATGTTCGTCTTCGGCATCTTCCGGCCCATGGTATACATGCTGTTCGTCACATCCAACCTGTTCCTCTTCTATATCGGCTGCAAGGGTTATATCAAGGACACGACCTTTCTGGGGCAAACCATTACCAGCGAGACGGTGGTCGCTTTCTATATGTATATCTCCCGGTTCTTCAACCCCATTCAGGCGCTGGCCGAGCAGTTTGATATGCTGGAGCAGTCCTTCGCCGCGGCGGAGAAGATATTCACCATTCTGGATATGGTTCCCGAGGTGGTGGACGAGCCGGACGCCATCGAGCTGAAGGAAATGAAGGGCGAGATCGAGTTCAGGGACGTGTGGTTTGCCTATAATCCCGGCGAGTGGGTGCTGAAGGGCGTTTCCTTCCATGTGTATCCCAAGCAGACCGTGGCCTTTGTGGGGGCTACCGGTTACGGAAAGTCCACCATCCTGAGCCTGATCTGCCGGAACTATGATATCCAGAAGGGGCAAATTCTGATTGATGGCATTGATATCCGGCACATTAAGATCGCCTCTCTGCGCAGCCACTTCGGACAGATGCTTCAGGATGTATTCCTGTTTGCGGGGGACATCCGCAGCAACATCGTCCTGCGCTCCGAAAACGTGACGGATGAAGACGTCTGGCAGGCCTGCCGGTATGTCAACGCCGACGGCTTCATCAGGAAGCTGGATGGCGGTCTGGACGAGGCCGTCCGGGAGCAGGGCAACAACTTCTCCGCGGGTCAGCGGCAGCTGCTGAGCTTCGCCCGGACCATTCTGCACAAGCCCTCCGTCATGATCCTGGACGAGGCTACCGCCAACATCGACACGGAGACGGAGGTACTCATTCAGGACTCTCTGGAGAAGATGAAGAACATCGGCACCATGCTGATCGTAGCCCATCGCCTGAGCACCATCCAGCATGCGGACAACATTATCCTGCTGTCCCACGGCGAGATCATGGAGCAGGGCACCCATCAGGAGCTTCTCCACCTGAAGGGGCGCTACTACCAGCTCTATACCCTCCAGTTCCGCAAGCAGCAGCTTCAGGAGAGCTGACGGGTAATCGGATAAAAGAAACAGCCCGGACACGAGCGATACGACCGCTCTGTGTCCGGGCTTGCATTTTGGAAGAAGGCGCTGCCTCAATACGTCAATGTTCGCGGTCTGTGTCCGTCAATTCATACTATTTCCTGATTAAAATCTTAATTTTAATCAGGAAGGCATCACCT
>OKUQ01000687.1_pt1 | contig 18471 bp, 19 predicted proteins | sample 1606811 | NCBI WGS metagenome assembly OKUQ01 (sample SAMEA3882546, study PRJEB24775) | human gut metagenome | biome: human-associated habitat; feature: intestine environment; material: feces | place: Netherlands | collected 2009/2010
ACACCATAGGAGTCGTTGCACCAGTAGTTGCCGCTGGAGCCACCGGTGCTGACGAGCCAGACGACGCCGTTATTGCCGGTGTACGGAGAGCGCAGCCACCAAATGGCAGCGGAGCTGCCATTGTATGCAATACGCTTGCTGTTACCGCTGGAGCTGTTGCCAAAGTATGCCAGCCTCACACCGTCCTTCGGGAAATAGCCGTTGTCGCTGGTCGTCCAACCAACCTCATAACCAGACAGCAGGAACACTTTGGTGCTCAGGCCGTTGGAGCCGGTGGCAAGGCTGCCGCCGGAACCAGTGCCGTTCTGGTACGGGATTTTCACCTGCTTAATAGCCGCCCGGATGTTGCTGTCGATGAGGTTGTAGAACGTTCCGTTCAGGTATGTGTGGATGCTGGAATCCTTGTAGGAGTTATTGTTGCCGAACGTGGACGTGGTGTAGATGTCCTTCATCAGCAGCCACGTTCCATTGCAACTCGAATCATAGGTGCTGGTGTTCGGGTTGCCCTGCTGCACAACAATAAAATCTTTGGACGCGCCGTTGACTTTGATTTTGACAATGCTGCCAACGGCTTTCGTGCCCAGTTTTACGTTTGCCATTGTTACCTCCTTGTTTTCGTTCAGGCCCACGGCATGATCTCCGCGGGCCGCGTGTTCTGCGATACAGAGAGGGACAGGGCTTTGTGCTGCTTCTTGTAGATGCAGCGGCATTGCCTCGCCCGCCGTCTGTCACGCGCGAGTTTGTTCGAGTTGATTTTTCGATGGATAGGGATTTTACAGTCAAGCAATTTTTCGAGCCGGTCAGCGTACTTGCGGCGTAAAGAGTAAGTATCACCATGGGCGGCATGGGCATCCCACGCATCAAAGCTCCGCAGGATTTCCTGCTTGGTCACTTCGCCTGCGGGGTATGCCGTCTCCCAATATCTGATCTTGTTCTTCATCCGCTTGGAGCTATCCCGGCGCAGCTTTTGGATGACCGCGCCGGTGTCGGTCAGGTAGCTATGGAATCCCAGAAAATCAATACCGTTCCGCAGCGGGAAAATGGCGGTTTTCTGGTTCAGCTCAAGGCCGTAACTGTCCATGAGCGCCCGAACATCCCGGAGAATGCACTGCAATTTCTTCTTGTCCGAACAGATGATGTAGAAATCATCCATGTATCGGCCATAGTATTTGATGCGGTACTTTTCTTTGATGATGTGGTCGAACTCGTCCAAAAACATGAGGGCGAAAAGCTGGCTCGTCTGGTAGCCCAGCGGCAAGCCGTCCTCCATCACGTCGATGTAGATGCAAAGCAGCTCATAGACACGCGGGTCAACGCCGCGCTTGTCCAGCACGGCTTTGAGCTTGCGTTTTAGCTTCCGGTGGTCGATGCTGGCGAAGAAATGCCGCACGTCGCCTTTCAGCACCCAGCCGTCCGCGCCGTGGCCCTCACGGCGGTAATAGTCCACCATGTGGGTTTTCAGGCGCATCAGGCCGTCGTCTGTGCCTTTTCCGGTCTGGCTGGCGTGGCTGTCCCGGATAAAGCTCTTTGTCAGGGCATCATACAGGATGTTATCGACCAGAGCGTGCAGCACCACCTTGTCCACAAATGCGGGGGCGTGTACCATGCGGCGCTTCGGCTCGTAGACGGCAAAGACCTCAAACTTACTTGGCACATAGCGTATCTGCTGCCGAATGCTCCCGTCTGGCTGCCGCACATTGCAGACAGCCAGCTTACGGGAGAGCTTTTCCGTGCAGGCCAGCGCCTGCGCCTCGTACTCGATTGTTTTGCTTTTACTGCGCTTTCCCTTCCGGGCTTCAAGGTAGGCTTTGTAAAGTACCTCAAAGCTGCACAGTTCTTCGTATGTCAAAATGACCCTCCGCTGGTTCGCGTTACGGTAGTGGGCTGCATCCGGCAGGGATGGCCCACCTCAGCGGGATGTATTTATCACTTGCCTGCATCGGCAAGCGACAGGATGCGGTTTCCTTTGATGGGCGCACTGCTTTCAGCTTATGCCTACTCGTCACACGGTTCCATCAGAGCGGGGCGAACACCATAGGAGTTGTTGTACCAGTTGTTGTTGTTGGAGCCATCGGTGTTGACGTTCCAGACGTTGTTGTTATTGTTGGTGTTCGGAGAGCGCAGCCACCAAATGGCAGCGTCAGACAAACAAACCGCACCCTTTATGCAAAGCGGTTGCCCGCTGTGCGTTTACGGTTCCGGGTAAAGGACGGCTTTCAGGGCGGCAGCCTGTTCGGTCAGCCGTTTCCGTTCCGCTTCTGCCCGGAGTTTTTCGGCACGTCCGCGTTCCGGCGTGAGCCACTTCATCGCCGGGTATTTTACGTCCGTGACCTTCTTTGTCCAGATACCGGCTTTCTTCGCACTGATGATACCTTCCTCCGTGCAGATGGTCAGGTATTCCAGCAGCAGAGAGCAGCCGTCCACGACCGCGCCGATCTTCTCAACGCGCTTGTCGTAGTCGGTCTGGAAATTGACGTTGTTCGCCGCATGTGCATCCAGCAGGATTTGCCGGGCAGTCAGCCGGATGCCCTCACCGTACAGACGGAAAGTGCTTTTGGAAAAGCCCTCCCTGTCCCGTGTGTCGAGTGCATGGACGGCAGTGCCGCACACCTTCTGGATGTCGCGCACATCTTCGAGCGCCGCGACTTTCTGGATGATCTTCCGGGCATCGCTCCGGCTGATGTCGTCGGTGACAATGCGGGTTGCCCTCTGGGTGTACCGCAGCAGCTCCCGCGCATTCGCGCCGACCTTGAATGTTTCAGCCATCAGAACTCCACCCTCGCCTGTTCTGCGTTCCACACGCCGGTGACGGTCAGGCCGTCAAGGCTGCTGAACGTGGCGGAAAAAGGATTTTTCGTCACGTTTGTGCCGAACTTCAGCTCAATGGCCTTGATGCTGGCGTTCATAGCTGCCACACTGGCACGGATGTCGCTGTGGGTGTTCTCCGCACCGTTGTGGTTGTCAACGGCCGCGCTGATGCGCTGGTCGGTTTCAGCCTTGGTGTATGCGTCCACCGCCGGACGCTGCGATTCGGTCAAATGGCCGTCAGCATCCAGCGTGGCAATGCCGCCCGGCACGCCGATCTGGTTAGTGCGGACAACATCTTCATCCGGCGCCTTGCCGGGGCCTGCGTTAAAAGAACCGTATGCCATTTAGGTTCCCCCTTCCTGTGCAGCCGTGTATTTCACGGTGCTTGTAATGTGATACTGTGCAGAAATTTTCTCGGTCGGAGCTTTGGCGGCCCTCAGCCGCAGCTTTCCTTCGAGGCTTTCGGTCGCAATAAAACCCACCGCACCCGCCACATCGTAAAATTCCGGCAGTACCGTAACATCCACAATGTCGGTAGCCAACAGGCCCGCAATGGGGATGTCACAATAAAAATAGCCGGGGGAGGAATCATCCTCGCCCCAGCCATCGACCGGAATCATAAAAGACACCGCAGCCGTGACATCCTGCTTTTCGTGCAGGATGTCATCGGTTTCCTCGAATCCGTTTGCCGTTGCTTCGGAAAGGTCTCCGATTGCGGTGTTGCACTGCTTGATGTGGCTGCAAAGCGCGGCAAGCCCTGTGCCCAAAAGCGTTTTGATCTTCGCTTTTGCCATAGAGCTTACCTCCTCATGTCTTAGTCAGCCAGCAGAGCGGCGATCTCCTCTGCGGAGAAGTCCTCCACGTCCTCGTCGTGCAGAACATTCTCCGGCTCGGTGTACACGACGACTTCCTTGCCGTCAATGTTCACATTGCCGTTGGTGGAGCTGGCTGCGGTCTTGGTGGCACCCTCAGAGACACCGGCCAGCTTTTCGCCCTCGGCATCGGTCATCAGGCGCTTGCCAGCCTCGGCGGCCACAAAGTCGGCAGGCTTCTTGCCGCTGTCGGTCAGATTGCCCTCGCCGTCCAGCGCAGCGAGGTTGCCGGTGGTAGCGCCAGTGACCTTATCAGCCTTGCCGGAAATGTCCACTTCCTCCGGGGTGGGGACATACAGACCATCGTTCTTCAGGGTCAGGGCGTTGCCAGCGGCAGCGGAAACATTGACCTTGACATCCACTTCATAGCCAGCGATGGTAACGGTGGTGGAAGCATCCTTGCCGACGGCCTTAGCCTTGTAGGTATCGACCAGAGCGGCCATGCTCAAGAAGGAGTAGGTGCAGGAGTCCGGGTTCTCGCCCTTGACGGCCAGCACCATGACGGGCTTGCCGTCCAGCTTGGGGTCGGTAGCGCCGGGGTAGGTCGCAGCATCGAACTTGAACTTGGCCACGAAGGTGGTCTTGGTCTGGTCGAGGAACAGCTCAGAGGGGAAGTCAACGGAGAAAGCAGCAGTGCCGCTCTTGTCGGTAGAGGTGTAGAAGTTCACGGTATTGCCGTCAACGCCAAGAGACTTGATAGCAGCGTTAGCTGCGGCCTGCACAGGGGTAAAGGCGCCCTTCTTAACGAAGGTCTTCTTGATCTCGGTGGTCAGGTTGCGGATGGTGGTCTTGGTAGAAATCTGCTTAGACATAGTAGTGTCCTCCTAAAATTATTTCAGCATATCAACGATTTCCTGCTGCGTTTCTTCCTCGTTCAGCAGGTCTTCACTCGTCATAACGGTTTCTTTGCGGACAGTCAGCGCGTTTGCGCTGTCGAAGTCAAGGCCTTCGCCGATGCGGACGGCAATAGCGCCGCTTGCGTCGCGCTTCAAGCCCTGACCGATGCTTACGCTACCGGTTTCACCCGAACCACCTCCTTTCCCGAACAGGGTTACGGTCGCCTGAATATCTGCTTCCGGGATGCGCTGAGCGAAAAATCTGATGAAACCATCATGCGTTTCGCACCCGTTCAGGACGCCCGCTTTGGTCGTAGTATAGAAGCTGCCAGGAGATACAACGCCAACGGGTACAAGCTCGCTGGTGCTGTCCGACAGTTCTGCGTCATAAATGCACTGGTAGTAATCCATACCGCCAGCGTTTTCGTAATCATCCTCGCTGCGGGCGGGCTTCCACCCGTCAGCTGCAAGGGTGAGTTTGTAGGAGCCATAGTAGCCGCCGCCCGTGCCGCCGTCCACCTGCTCCTTGATAAGAGCCTTTACCTGTTCTTCGTTCAGGATTTCCCCGGATTCAGACAGGTTCTTCACGGCTGCGCTGACCGCTGCCGTGATGGTCGCTGCATGGGCATCAGCGGCGGCGTTGTGCTTCTCAATTTCGGCCTTGACCAGCTTCATCAAAGCCTGCATCTGCGGGCTGAGGGCAATTTCGATTTTTGCTTTGTTCGAGATTGCAATAAGGGCAGCAATCTCAATTTCAAAATCAGCGTTCACGCTGGATGCAGGGACTTCGATTCCACGTTCATCCTGCATGATGAACAGCAGCACTTCGGCATCATCATTCAGGCGGCCATATACGCCGATCTGGTGCATGATGTAAGTGCTTTCTGCTCCGGTAATCTGGATGCTGACTTTCCGGGCCGTTTCCTCTCCGTCCTTTACGGTGTCAATCGCAAGGATGGTCAGTTCGTGCGTTTCGCCGCTGACGGTCGTTTCTGCCGACAAGTCGGTTTCAACGATGCCGGTGCCGCTCACGGCGCGGGTGATGGTGAGCGCGCCGCCGGAGAGGGATTCCGACAGGAGCGCGGCACCGGCAGTTGTATAACTGGATTTTTCCCAGCTCATGTTGTCTGTCCTCCAATCTTGATGGTTACGGTTTCGTGCGTGTGCGCAAGCCCGCCGGTGGCGTATGCCTGCGCGGTGATGTTTTTCGGGTGGATGGCTCCGGGCAGTTCAACGGTCGTCTGCATCCGCGCTGCGCTCATAGCACCGGCAACATAGCCACGAGCCGTGACGGCGCGGGGTTTGATGCTTCCGGGCAGCCGAACGGTGCAAAAGGCAGCCATTCCGCAGGGTGCGGCGGCGACGTAGGCTGGCTGTAAATCCGGAATATATGCAAGAACAAGCGAAAGCGAAAGATGAGCCGGAATCTTGCGCTTCAAGCATTCCATGACGTCGCTCGATAAGAATGTGGAGTTATCATTTGGGAAGAGCTTCACATAAATTCTGCTATTTTTGAATTCAACAGAGGACGAGGCTCCGGTATATCCAAAAACAATATCTTTTATCTCCTGAGAGCCGATGTGGTTGCCGCCGATGAAGTACAAGGCGACGAGCTTGCGCCGCGCCTCGAGGGTGCGCTTCTGGTTCAGAGGGATACCGAGGAAGGTTTCCATCTGCGCCAGCGTATCCGTGTCCATCAGGGATACGAAGTTGTTGTTGACAACAGCGTCCACGCCGTCCTCGATTTCGTCCAGCCCGCCTCCGGCTGCGCGCCAGATAGCGTCCATCTCGAAAACATCCCGGTAGAACACCGGGTAGAATGTTTTCAGCTCCTCGTATGCGCTGGGGAATCCGTTAGGATACAGGGTTGGTTTCACTTACTGTCACCTCCCCCAAAACAAATACCTCCTCTTTTCCGGCCTCGACGTTTGCCGTCTGGCCGTTGAAACGGAGGTTTGCGTAGTCCAGCACTCCCAAGAGGCTGTAAATCGTGTTGCCGACCGTGCTGATGCGCAGGGTGGGCGTTTCGCTGTCGTCCGTGGTGAGGTTGATGCTCTTGATTTGAGCTTTGAGGGCCGTCTGCGCTGCGCTCCTGACGCTGGCGAGGTCTCCTCCCTTTGCAAGTGTCACGGAGAAAGAGATGTTGACCCTTTTCGCCGTGGCGGATGTCGCGGTGAAGTGCGCGCCGATGTTGGCCTGTCCCTCACCAAGGCCGGTCCCGCCCGGGTCGATGTACTCCTGTACGCGCTGCACAACAGCCTCAGACGCCGGGCCGCCCTCCGTGTCAATGAGAATGCCTTTGACCGTGTTCTCTCCCGCCCAAAGGGGAACAATGCGCGCACGGCCGACGCCGGAGATGCTCTCGCACCACGTTTTGTAATGCTGCTGGTTTCCATTTTCTGCCGGTCCAGCGATTTTCTCCTGTACACGCTTTCGGAGGCTCTCGTCGTCCTCGTCGTCTGCGCCCGGTTCGAGCTCCTCGACGATGGAGCAGGCCGTGAGGCTCCGCTGCGTGTCGGTCGGCACAACAGAGGTTCCGGCCGGAATGTCGTTCGCCTCCGTTCCGGCTTTCTCCGCCTCGATGTAGATGCCGAGGGCGTCATCCTGCGCCAGCACAAAATACTGGCCGCTGCAGAAGAAGCGCGTCCCGAGCTCCGGGAGTTCCCCGTCGTACTTGATGCGGTACTTTGCCGTCGCGGCTGCCTGCCGGTAAAAGGCGTATTCCTCCGCCTTGAGCGTCAGGTAATCGCCGGTCGCCGTCACCAGAAACACCATCTCGAACACCTGTTCGAGGTCTGCATAGTATTTGGCGATTTTGAAAGCGATGCCTGCGACAGCATCGTAGAAGATGCTGCCCTGCCGGAGGTCGATTCCGTCCGGCGCGCGGCTCAAAATCTCCTCCAAAACCTTGTCGTAGGTCTGGGCTTCAAACACTCTATATCACCTCCTCGACCTCTGTGGTCCCGTAAATAGTGTCCGCCGTGAAGTGGACGTTGCAGGAATCCTCGTTGAACTCAAACTCAAAGTCATAGACTTTAAGAATCCGGCCGTCGCAGAGGAGTGCATCCTCCACAAGTCTCGGGATTTCCGCCCTGATGAGCTCCTCTGTCGCGTTCTCGTCCGTGACAGTGTCCTTGATTTCGCTGCCGTACTGGTTGTCGTAGACGAGGCAGTGGAAACGCGGAGTGAGGAGTGCTTTCAAAATAAACTGGTTGACGGCTTCGAGGCCGTCAACCTTTCCGACGATGCGCCCGGTATCGAGGTCGAGCTTGTAGGTGAGCGACGGCTGCTCTTTCTCCTCCTCGATGCCGGAAATAGGAATGGGAACAAATACTCTGCTCATACGATAGCCCTCTCAAGAGCGTAGTAGCTCTTACCGTCGTTGAAGCGGAGAAGGTAGACAGATTCGCCCGTCTTGAGCGCATTGTAAACGGTCAGCAGACCGCTCTCGATGGAAAAGGTTTTCAGCGAGTGGATGTGCGCACTCTCCTTGCTGCTCTCGACCTTGTGATAGTCTCCCACGGGCTTGTCCTTATCGCCCTCAAGCGGGCAGCCGACGAGGCCGGTCACCCCTCCGCCTCTGGAATCGAACAACTGGAACTTGTGGCCGTGCGCGCCTCCCACATGGGTGTTGCTGTCGATTTTGCCGTCCGCGAGGGCGATGTCTACTTTCACTTGATAGTCGGTCAGGTTCCGGGGGACGAGGAGCGCGCTGCCAGAGATTTCGAGCTTTTCGTCGTTCTCTATCTGGATGGTGAGCGGGCTCTCTTTCGTGACCGTGCCGACAACGATGCCGCCGTCTTTCGGCAGCATGGAGAGAAAGAGCTGCTTTAGGCTCGTCGCTTCATCCGGGTTCATGTGCAGCTCCTCCTATCCGATTTGACTGGCGTCCACCCATCCATAGACGGTGCTCTGCTTGTCCGTGTGGATGATGTGGTACGGGTGTTTTGCGTTCTTGCTCTTGGCGATGGCAGTGATTTTCGCCGGTCCCGCTTTCGGGCTGTTGGTCGGAGACGTCGCGGTGGACGCAACGTACTGGGGACCGCCCGAAAATTGGACCTTATCGCCGACGGAGTGCGAGGTCGAGCTCTTTTCATCGCTCGCCTTTGCGCTCCGCTCGGTGTCTGTTGCCATGTTCAAGGTAAGGCGCATCGAATGGTAGTTGCCCTTGAATGTGTGGGTATCCTCGTCTACATAGTAGCTGTTCGAGATGCCGAGCGGCCTGATGATGATGCACAGGCCGACGCCAGAAATGACGTTTGCCTGCCCGAGGCCCTCGATTGTCAGCGTTTTGCTGGGGAGCTTCTGCTCTGCGAGCATGGATTCAGCCATGTCCGTGAGGTTCGCCTCCTCGGTGTTGCTGTCGGGCGTGGAAATGTCCTGCATGATGCCGATGGTCTTTTCAAGCTCCGTGTCCGCCTTTTCGGCAAGCACTTTGTCCTCCTTAGACAGCAGCTTTATGCGGGTTTTCACCTTCTCGATGCTGCAAGTGTAGTCGTAGCTTATAAGGTTCCGGCCGGTTTCCACCACCCATTGCAGAATGCTGTCTTTCCGCTTTATCAGGCTCAGTTTCCCGTCGGCTGACGTCACATAATGCCTGATGCCGGTGGCCTTAAACGTGAGGCTCAAGGCGTCCAGAATAACATCGCAGGCTGTCGTTTTGGCCTTTGGCAGCTCCGAGATGACGTAGCCGGTGTCGGCCACATCCTTGTACGGAATCTGGAATCGATCGCAGCAGTCCTTGAAGATTTCGGACGCCTTTTTCTGCTTGTAGCAAAAGCTGTCTTTGTTGTTCGACAGGTAGATGCCAACATCGTAGGCCTTGATGGTCATGGTCTTTTTCGTGCTCTGCCTCTGCTGCATGATGATGCCGCGAAACAGTTCTGCGCCCTCCCAATAAAAAACACAGTGGTTTCCCTTGGTGACATCAATGCCGGAACGGGCGTGTTTCCAGCCGTCATCGTCGATAAGCGATACTGAAAGAGTGCGCGCCGGGGAGCCCTTGCGGCCGCTCCATGTAACGCTCTCCACCAGCTCGCTCATGTCGTAGGTGGTCTCGCCTTTTGTGACGAGGAATGTAATCTTGCCCATTGCCTCACCTCACGGGAGCTGCAACACCTGTCCGGGATAAATCAAATTCGGGTTTTTGAGCTTATCCTTGTTCAGGGAATAGATTTCGTTGTACCGGCCTCCGTCGCCGAGGGTCGATTTCGAGATGTTGTAGAGGCAGTCTCCGGGCTTGACCGTGTAGGTTTTCGCCTGCACTCGGTTGTCTGTCCGGGTGGAGCCGCTGGAGACGGTCGCGGTTCCGGTCGAGCTGACTTTGACCTGCCGGATTCTGACCTCTCTGTACTCCTTGAGCTTGATTTTGTAGTAGATGCTCCCGGGGTCGCCGCCTTTTCTGTAAGGCTGCAAGCTCTGGATAGCCGCGTAGAAGTTTACGCGCGTTCCGGTCAGGATGAGGTGCACCGGCTTCGCACTGATTTTCCACTCGAAAAGCCGCTGTATCATCGCATCCGGTGACGACAGCATAAATGGCGTCTGGATGCCCGGAAAATACGCGGCCGGAAAAAAGCTGTCCCACGATACCTCCACGGCCGCCCGGTCCTGCAAAACGAGGATTTCGCCGAGGCCACTGATGGTGACACTCGTGTTCTTCGTCCCGTGAGTGACGTCGAACTTCGTCGGCAGAACGGGAAAGCGCAGTTTCTCGCGCTCTCCGTTGTGCGTAATCCAGAGCTGCATACTGCTCTCAAAAATCATAGGCAAGGTCTCCTTCCTCGAAGATTTCGCCCTTGATGATGCTCATAAGGACCGGCTTTGCATGGCGCGTCAGAATGTCGAGGACGGATTCCTCATTCATGCCGCCGACGTCGATGGAGCCGCTGCCGTTGATTTCGAGGATAATGCGCTTGACGGTCTCGCCAATGCTGGGCGCGTCCGAGGAGGAGGCCGGGGCCTCCTGCTGCGCGTCGCTGGCGGCCGGGGCAGTCGTGTTGACCGGGGCCTCCTCTGCGGGTGCAGCCTCCTCCGTAGTCTGCGCCTGCACCTCCGGTTCGACGTACTCAATGCCGGTGGGCTGCGCATCAGAGCCCTGCCCGTCAGCCGTGAGATAGGAATACTCCTTGACGGCCTCCATGCCCTCCGGCAGGTCGTTCTCCGGGAGCGAACTTGCCGTGGGCTCCGGGAGTGCAGCAGCCGCGAACGGCGTTGCAGGAACGTCCGTGGGCAGTTCGGGCTCCGGGGCGTTCGTGGCGTTTTCCGCGCTGTTCACGGCTGCGAGGATTCTTTCGGTCTCCTGCGTGGGGAACACCTCGGACCCACGCGCGCCGATGATAAGCTCGGGGCCCTCCTCACCGGCGATGTAGACGTCCTCCTGTGCGGACAGAGTGCCGTTCGCGTGACCGGCAACTGTCGTGGTGGTCGGCGTCGTTGTCGGCGCAGTTTTCAGGTGGGAGGCGGCTGCGCTCGCAACGGCCTCCGCTGCGCTCCCGGCCTCGCCGGTCATGGAGCGGATTGCATCACAGTAGGCCTTGATGGTATCCTTTGCCGCTTTCCAGGCCTTGTCGGTCATCTCCATGTTTTCGACCGTCTTGGACATCCGGGCCTCGATTTCGCCCATCTTCTCGTCGAAGTCGGTTTCCATCTTGGCGACGTTGTCCGCGAAGGTGTCCTTTGCCTTTTCGGTCTCCTCAAACTTGGAGTTAAACTCGGTGACGAACTTGGAGGCTGCTGCGGGCATACCCTCGGTGCTGCCTCCCAGTTTCTCGATGTTCTGGATAATGGCGTTGATGTAGCCCGCGCTTTCCTCGCTGCCGTCACTCAACGACTTAATCAGGCCGTCATCGAGGCCGTATTCTGCGGCCTTTTTGAGGTTTTCAGAGTAGAGGTTGAGGTAGTCTGTCTGGCTCTGCATGGCCTTTTCCATGTCGCTGATGGACAGCTCAGACGAGGTTTTCATCGTGTCAAACAGACCGATTTGCCCCTCGATGCTCGTCCGGGCCGATTCATACGCCTTGTCATAGGCCGCCGTGAGGTTATCGAGCTCTGTCTGTGCCGTGCTGACGGCCGCGCTGACGGCCTCCTCATAGCTGACGGTCTGGTTCTGCGAATCCTCGACTGCCTGCGCGACGCCGCGCCACTCGCCCTCAATGTCGGAGAGGGTCTGCTGGTTCTCGTCGTAGGCAGATTGCAGCTCCTCGAGGGATTTCTTGTACTCGTCGATGTCAGAAGTCCACGCCACCCACGGACTGTCCTCCATCCAAAAGCCGCTGCCGCTGACCCAGTCGCCGGTGACGTCGTCCTGCCTCATGCCACGCCGCTGACGCTCCGCGTCGAGGTTGGCCTCCGCCTCCGCGATTTGCTGTTCGAGGCTGCTCTGCTCTTTCAGCAGGTCAACATAGGTCTGCTGCTGCTCGGCCTTATACTCCGAATCAGCCTGCGCTTTTGCGGCTTTCTTGATAGCCTCGACGGTCGCGTCCACGCTCTCAGTCACGCCGTCGTAGGTCAGGCCGAGACCCGGGACGTCGGCGTTGAGCTGGTCGATGATGGCTTTCATCTCCGTGTAGCTCGCGGTGGTCTGCGTGTTCTGCGAGGCCAGCTCCCCGAGCCGCTGGGTCAGAGCCAGCGTGCCGAGCTCTTGGTCCTTGATGCTCGAGGTGGAGCTGTTGTAGGTGTCCATGACCTTGTTGTGGCTCTCGACGAGGCCGTCGCACTCCGCCACAAACTCCTTGACGGTCTGACGGTTGGCTTCAAACTCGTCGTTGAGCTGGTCGAGCTGGTAACGCAGGCTGTTGGCCGCGTCGGAGTTCTCGCCGTACTGCTCACAGGCTGCATTGTACTGGTCGTTCAGCCTCTGCAGCTCGTCGTACTGGTCACGGCAGGTGGCCGTCATGCCCTCGTACTCGTCGCTCTGCGTAATCAGCACTCCGGTCAGGGTAACGGCCGCTGCTGTAACAGCAACGATGCCTGCTGCCGCGAGGACGTAAGGGTTAGCCGCCAGCGTCGCGGTGAATGCCTCCGTCACGAACTTCGCAGCCGTGGTTGCGAGGTTGTAGGCGGCCAGCGCGCCCGTGAATCCGCCCACACCGACCGCAATGGCAGAAATGGCCGCCACGACGGCCGGGTGCTCGTCCACAAAATCACTCATGCCCGCAAATACGTTGGTGAATCCTTCGTATACCTGCGTGAGCGCGGGGTTGAGCACATCGCCGACAGAGATTTTCAGGTTGTTGAACGCATTCTCCATCCGCTGCTTGCTCTTGTCGGTCGTGTCCGCCATCGTGGAGTATGCCTTTTCGGTTGCTCCTGCGCTGGTACGCATGGATTCGAGCACACTGTTGTACTTGTCTGCTCCTGCGTTGAACAGGGACAGTGCGCCGATACCGGCCTCCGTGGAGTTCCACAGGGCGTTGAACGCTGTGCTGTCTCCATCTACCGCGTTACCCAGCATAGCCATAACATCGCCGAGCGAGTAGCCCTGCTCCATGAGCTGCGCAAAGGTCTTGCCGGTGGAGTTCAGCAGGACCTCAGAAACGCCGCTGCCGGTGTCGCCGAGCTCATTCAGCATCGACTTGAGATAGGTGCCGGATTCTGCTGTAGCGATACCGTTGGCGGTTAGGACAGCGTAAGCCGAGCTAAGATTGTCCATCTGGACGTTGTACGCAGACGCCAGAGGAATGACCTTGCCGACGCTCTGCGCCAGTTGGTCCACGCTCGTTTTGCCGAGGTTCTGGGTGGTGATAAGGTAGTCGGAAAGCTGCGTTGCATCCGACGCCGCGAGGCCGTAGGCATTGATGGCCGTTGTCAGAACGTCAACAGCCGTGGTCGCCGACGTAAAGCCGCCGACGGCCAGCTTGGTCGCGGTTCCCGCAAAGGCCGCAGCGTCCGCCGTGTTGATGCTGGCTGAAATGGCCTGATAGGTCGCCTCCGCCATGTCGCTGGCCGCCTCGCCGGTCTCGTTGGAGTAACTGCGAACCTCTTTCGAGATGCTGCTCAAGGATTTCTGGCTCGTATCCGCGATGGTAGTAACCATTGCAGTGGAGGTCTCGAACTGTGCGGCCGCTTCGGAGCAGTCAAAAAAGCCGTTCTTAATCTCGTTCAGAGTGGCGGCTATTCCGGCCGACGCAAGGACGCCCTGCAGCTCCTTGATTCCGTCGCGGCTCTTTTTGCTCGATTCCTCGCTCTGCTTTCCAGTTTCCTCGGACTTATCGCCGAACTTCTCGACCTCATCCGAGGCTTTACGGGCTGCCTCCGCTGCCTCGTCGAGGTTCTTCTCGGTCTCGGTCGTTTTCTCGGACAGGACGCCGGTAGAATTTGCCGCCTGCCCGGTGGCTTTTTCGTAGTCCCCGATGGCCGAGGACAGGTCATCGACGGAATCAGCAGCAGCGTCGGTACTCTTTGCGGTCTGCGCGGCCGTGCGGGAGACTTTGCTCAACGCTCCGTCTGCCGCCGTGCCAGTGTTCTCAAACGCCTCAAGAGCCCGTTCGCCGCTCTGCGTCATCTCGTTGAACTTGGAGGAGATTTCGTCGATAGCCTTGAATACAACTTTCAGTGTTGCCATGTCGGTCCTCCTATCGCCTTATAGGGACGAGCTTCATGGTATCCCTTCTGCACGGGCGCGCGCTTTCCTCCTCCTCGGAGGCGATGTAAAAGAGCTTCTGTCTCCGGCTCATTCGGTCGAACTCCTCCGGTCGGAGACCGTGCCGCTGCCAAAGTACATGGGCCCAGTACGTCTCGCTGCCCGCGCTGCGAATCAGTTTTTTGCGTCGTCGATTTCCTTTTCATCGGCCTGCTTCTGCTCCTCCTCGGAGAGCTGACCGCCGATGCCAAGCAGAGCCATGACGACGCGGGTGACATGAGCAAACTCGTCGGCGCGGGAGAAAACCTTTTCCGGCATCTGGGTGATGTCCACGCAGTTGTAGTACTTCATCAGCTCCGGGTCGTCCAGCTTGGGGTACTGCAGGGCCTCAACGAGGATGTGACGGGTGGCCTTTGCATTGTCGCGCTCGTCGCGGAAAACCACGTTGCCGCCGTTGATGTAGGGATTGCCCTTCTTGTCCAGCGCGACAGTGTGGGTGTGGTACCCCTCATTGATGGCGCGGATACGCTCAGAGGAAAGCACCTTGACCTCGAGCTGGATGACCTTGCCGTTCTCGTCCTTAAAGCTCTCCGGGGCCGGTACGGTGACGACCTTCTCCACCTCTGCTGCCTCGCGCATAAAATATTTCAGGTTCTTGCTCATAGCTGTCTCCTCCAAAATAAAAATCGGAGCCCCTCCACCTAGGAGAGGCTTCGCCTGTATGCTCCCGACCAAAATGTCGGGAGGTTAGATGATGTTCTTGATGTTGAAGTTGATGACGTCATCGACCACGCTGCCGCTCTCTGCATCCAGTGCGGTCAGGGGCAGGTCACCAGTCAGGACGCAACCGACGCAGGTCACGACATCGGAGCCGTGGGCTGCATAGTAGTCAGAATTAGCGTCGTCCATGATGCCCTGAATCACGAACTCGGGCGTCGCCTTGGTTGCCTGATACTCCTTGATTTTGGTCTTGAGCCAGTTGTTGGTCCGGCGACGGGTCATGCTGCCGGTGATGGTCGCGCCAACCCAGCGGGTAGACGGAGTGGTTTCGTTCAACTGGCGGCCGGTCCACGTCTCCGGGGTGAAGTTGATAGTCATCTTCACGCCGTCCATGACCTCGACGCCGTCGATAAGCGCATGGCCCTCGCGGAGGCTAATAGGGTTTTTGTTGTACTGCATAACTTACCTCCTGCTGCTTTAGCGGGTCTTGACGGTGAAGAACAGCTTCTCGGCAGAATCCACAGGCTGGATTGCGACGATGAAATAAACCTCGTCGCCGCTGCTCAAAGATTCGTCGATTTTGAAGTCCGCGTCATAGTCCACGTTCTTGATGGCCCCCATATCCTCGTACTGCTTGAGGATGGACTGGCCGATGCCCTTCATAGCGGCGTAGCCGGTCGGGCTGTTGTCGTACTTGTTGGGCGGGAAGTTATTCTGGATGGCCTCCTGAATAGCGTCCAGAGTGCGGATAACGCGGTTCTTGCTGTACGTCTTGTCCTTGGGCTTCTTGAAAGAGACCAGAGAATTGATGTCGTACTCGATGATGACGTTGCCCGCCTCGGAGTAGGAGAAGAACATCTCGCCGTTCTTGATGGCCGCAATGGCTGCTTCGTTGTCCTTGGGGTCCACGATGCCGGTCGCGCCGTTGTAGACCTCGTAGGTGTTAGACTTGATGCAGCTTGCGGATGCGGTGATGCCCGCAACGAATGCGCAGGCCTCCGCGTGGGTCAGCTCAACGCCGTCAACAACAACAGAGTTTGTGACATTGATGACGCCCTCGTGGTCGGGGCTCTTTGCGTCCGGCAGAACCACATTCACGCCCTTGCCCATGCTCTCGCGCATATACTTGATTTTGGTGATGGCTGCGGTCTGCAACGTAGCATCGGTAACGGGGAAGCACAGAGTATTGAACTTGATGCCCTCCATCTTGTCCACAAACGCGGTGACGTCACCGTTTGCGCTGGTGACGTTCGTGCCGCCTGCCAGCTTCACGCCGGATGCCGCTTTCAGGTCGCCCGTACCGGTGAACTTCACCAGCTTGTCGTCTGCTGCGGCTGCAATAAGCTCCTCGACGGTCTTGACGCCCTCGTACACAGCGGTGGCGTCAGCATCCAAATACACGGTGACGTCAAAGCCGCCGACAGGGTTTGTGACGACAGAGACGTGAATATCGTTGCCGCGAGTGCCGCCGTACTTGGCCGTTACGGTCAGCGGAGCAGCGGTTCCGGTTGCGGCTGTGCCGCTCTCCGTGATGTAGACGATGACCTTGGAAGCCTTTTTGAATGCCTCACGAATCAGGCGCATCTTATCGTTGGTCGCGTCGTAGACGCTGCGGCCGAGCTCCACACTGTAAGCATCCGGGGCCGCTGCCGTCAGGGTGATGGGCGTCTTGGCGGGGCCAAAGTCGTAGCCAATCAGGGGCAGCAGCACGATGCCGCGCTCAGAGTTGCCGACGGTGTCGTTGCGGTCGCTCTCGAAGTTGATGTAAGTGCCCGGGCGGGTCTTTCCCGCCAGCTTATCGTATTTACCGCCTGCCATTAAACAACGGCCTCCTTTCCGAGCCACTCGTCGATGTGCTTCCGCATCTCCTCGACGGTGTATTCACCAGTCATGCCCGCCGTGGCACCGGCGAACGTGCTGGCCGAAACATGAAAAAGCGTCCGGCAAGCCTTTGCCAGACGCTCAATAGGGAACTTCTGCGCGGTCTGTGCCGCGCTCGCGTTCTTCTCTGCCATGCAGATACCTCCTATTCAGTTTTTTCCTCGGCCGCTTTGAGGTCGAGGTTGTAGTGCATCACCTTCTGGCAATCCACCCTGTTGTACGGACGGCGGCTGTCCCAGTGGAGTGTGAGCTGGGCTGTGCCTGTGTCCAGCCGTTTCACGCCTCCGGGGTCTTTGAGCCGTACTCCGCCTCCTACCGCTGCTCCCGCCTCGTCAATGAGCGGGACAAGCAGGCGGGCTGCGCAAATGGCGTTCAAGGCCGCTGCCGCGCTTGCGTAGGCGTCCTCGTCCGTGCTGGCGAAAAACTTGATGTACCAGTCATATTCCACCGCATAGGACGCGAACGTGTCGCCGAGAGGTGTGAGCTCCGGCTGCGGAAAGAAAACAGAGGGTACGACGAATCCCTCCGGGATGTCCCAGTAATAGGGCGTAATCCCGGGCACGGAATCGAGGATAAAGCGGATAGCGCTTGCGATTTCCTGCTCTAAGGCAGCCATAGGTTTCACCTCACAAAAAATCCTTGAAATACTCGTCCAGCCAGCTCTGCAGCTTCTTTTCGAGCAGCTCCGGGTAGAGCTTTTCTAGGATTCTGATGGAGCTTTCCCAGTAGTGGGAGCCCTCCACCCATTTCATTTTTAGGACCATCCCGGTCTTCTCTCCCGGGGTGTAGATGAAGCGGTCCTTTCCGTTCGCCTTTTCCCAGTGTCCGGGAACGAATCGCCTCTCTATCCCTTTCGGGTTGGTCCAGTGGCCGTCATTTACGAACTTGGCGTACTCGACGTTCGTGCCGACCTCAAGGGTCAGGCCGTTCTCGTCGAGTGTCCAGACGTTCTCCCCGTCGCCTTTTTGGAAACTGTGGAGCAGCAGCCGATAGTCCAGCACGTTCCGGCGAACGATTTCATCTTGCAGAATGCGTAGGAACTCAATGCCGAGCCCTTCAAGAAACTTGTTCAGTGCCCGCTTAAAATCGCCCTGCGCGGCCGTTCCGAGCCGCTTCACGAAGTTTTCGAGCTCTACTGTGTCGAATGTCACCTGCGCCATTACAATGGCCTCTGTTGGGCTGTGCGGTATATCTTTACCGTCATGTGATGCCCTCGGATGTTTCGCGGTTGACCTGCGGTGTATTCGAGCCCTGTTTCGCTGCTGACGATTTTGTCGTTGAGCCTGATGTCCGTTCCTGCCGGGAGCGTGAGCTTTATGTCGCTGTCCATATCGTTCTGCGGTTGCTGCTGGGCGATTTGGATGGACGCGCTACGCACTCCGAAATGGCACGGGACTTCCTCGAGGTCCGGCTGTTTGGGGTATTTGAACTTGGGGGAGCCGGGGAGCCCGTAGCCGGGGCTCGTGCTCTCCTGCTGGGTGTGGTAGATACTGCAACGATGGTCAAAGAAGTCCTCAATAGCCATTGGTTCAGAGGCTCCTTAACCGCATCGTGACGCCGTTGAGCGGCTGCACGACGACGTAATCGTCCAGCAGGCTCTCCACGCCCAGTTTCCCGACGTCTATGATGCTGCTCTCTGCCGTGTAGGAGTAGTCGTCAAAGGTCTCGCTTTTGAGGCGGACCTTGGTCTGCTCAACGGCATTGTGGGCGTATGCCTCCGCGATAAGGAGGACCGCCGTCTTGACATTCTCCGGGATTTCGGGGTATTTCTCCG
>OKUQ01000692.1_pt1 | contig 18387 bp, 17 predicted proteins | sample 1606811 | NCBI WGS metagenome assembly OKUQ01 (sample SAMEA3882546, study PRJEB24775) | human gut metagenome | biome: human-associated habitat; feature: intestine environment; material: feces | place: Netherlands | collected 2009/2010
AAAGAGTATTGGGGGAAAGATGTTGGAACCGGAAAATGGCTCTGAGTCGTACATTTTTTCGTTCACCTAATTTTAAGCAAGTTATGATTTTTGTATCTCCGATTTTGAAACCGTGCATTCCAACGCAGCGTCTTGAATGCTGCGCATAGCGCGGATGTTGCGGAGAAGGAAAGGAGGTCATGGCGCAATGCATAAGGCATTTCTGGAATGGTGTTGCTCGCTAAAAAGCGCAGGTATTTTGAGAAGGAGGGTGATGACAATAAAATTACTGAAATAATTGCAGTAAAAACATTGACCCGCCGCAATAATTCAGTAGGTTGGTATTGTTGACGGAAAATAACGGACGATAAGCTGCTGCGCATTTGAAAACATGAAAAAACATGATGTTGCTTATTTATGCAGAAATGAAGGCGTTGCAACCCTGTTTGAAAGAACAGGGGATATCCCTATGAGCTGCAAGCTGCAAGAGTGGTTTCAGGGAAAATGCATGGCTTCCGGCAATCATATCCGGGCCGACGTGTTCCCGTCCGGCAGGGGGCTGGCGGCGGATGGCGAAAGACAGGCTTTGGAAAAGTTGTGAAAACATATCTGGATAAAAATGTTTATGAGGCGGCTTTAGAACGCATAGCCTATTGTTTCCAAGAGTTTGACAATGTCCTGGTGTCTTTTTCGGGCGGCAAGGACAGCGGCGTCATGCTTAATCTCTGCTATCGTTACGCCGCCGAACAGGGCCTTCTGGATAAGCTGTCCATGTATCACCTTGATTATGAGGCCCAATATCAAATGACGACCGAGTATGTCACCAGAACATTTCTGGAGCAATTCCCCGGCATTCGTAAGATGTGGTACTGTGTACCGATCAGGGCCCAGTCCGCATGCTCCCTGGGGGAACCTTACTGGACGCCGTGGAGCGCCGCCCAGAAAAAACTGTGGGTGCGACCCATGCCGGAAAATCCCTATGTAATCAACGAAAAGAATCTGGACGTCCCGTTCCGGCACGGTATGGTGGACTATGAATTCCAGGATAAGCTTTCACGCCATTTTGCCAAAAAACACGGAAATACTGCCGTCATGGTAGGGTTGCGGGCGGATGAAAGCCTCAACAGATACGCCGCCGTTGCCCGCGGCAATAAAAGGACGTCTTATGAGGGAAGGAAGTGGATTACACGGGCTGATGCCGTGACCGTCAGCGCCTACCCTCTTTATGACTGGCGCGTCAGTGACGTCTGGACGGCTAACGCCCGTTTTGGTTTTGACTATAACCGCCTTTACGATCTCCTGTACCAGGCAGGCCTTACGATCGGGCAAATGCGGGTGGCAAGCCCGTTTAATGACTGCGCCCAGGAAAGCCTGAAGCTTTACAAAGTTATTGATCCTGCCAACTGGGCGCGCATGGTCGGGCGCGTCAACGGCGTCAACTTCACGGGTTTGTACGGAGGTACGACGGCCATGGGCTGGAAAACCATCAAACTGCCGCCCGGCCATACCTGGAAGTCCTATTATGAATTCCTGCTTTCCACAATGAACGAGAAAACGGCGGAACACTACAACAATATTTTGGAGAGGTCTAAAAAGTACTGGATGAAAGGGGGCACCGTCGATCCCGGAACTGCCGATGAAGTGCTGGCCGCCTATCCTCTGGCGACCGTGACGGGAAAGTCGGGCCGTTACGTCGACCGCGACGTCATTCAGTTTATGGGCTATCCCGACGACATGCCGGTCAGCAATTTCCGGCAGGTGCCTTCCTACAAGCGCATGTGCATCTGCATCATGAAGAATGATTACTTTTGCAAGTACGCCGGGTTCGGTCCAACCAAGGGAGCGATTGCCCGGCGCCGGGCCGCCGTCAATAAATACCGCAATATTTTATGAAAACCTCCTATCAATCCCCCGTTTACAAAATCCGGCGCGTTCCCCTGGACCAGATACGTTCCAATGCCTATAACCCGAACAGCGTAGCTCCCCCCGAAATGAAGCTGCTCTACCAGAGCATCAAGGAGGACGGTTATACGATGCCTATCGTTTGTTATAAGCTGGAGGACGGGACCTATGAAATCGTGGACGGGTTCCACCGCTGCCAGATCATGAAGACTTACCGCGATATTTACGAACGGGAGGGTGGCATGATGCCGGTGGCCGTAATCGACAAGCCTCTTGGAAACCGCATGGCTTCCACCATCAGGCACAACCGTGCCCGGGGATCTCATAATATCGCCCTCATGACCAATATTATCCAGGAGTTGACGGAGGCGGGCATGTCGGATGCGTGGATACTCAAAAATCTGGGGATGGACGCGGAAGAATTGTTGCGCCTCAAGCAGCTCAGCGGGATTGCCTCCCTGTTCCGGGACGAGGAATTCAGCCGGGCATGGGAATCGAAATAATATCAACCCGGAATCCATGAATAAATATGTCGCTCAACTGCTGGAAGTCATTCAGAAGAAAACAGGCTGTGACACGAGCGGCGCCGTGCGCTGGCTGGCGAATCAGGCCGGGGTGTCGGAAAGAACGGCATGGTACTGGAAACAGCAGGAGAAACTGAGAAAGGCAACGGAAAAGAACCTCGGCAGAATAGCCGAAGAATTGAAAAAATGAGTGAAATGCCTCACGCCATGCCATTGAATGTTGCAGGGCGCCCGGTTCTTCTTGTTTAACATGCAGCTTTTCTAAATGGCAGCATGATTGGATTGTTGGGTGCGCCGGCGGGATGTTCTTCCGCTCCCGGCACGGCAGCGAATAAAGATGTTCCGGAGCGGGGCAATGATACAGCCTGTTTACCGTTGTTCCGGACAGGTTGGAATAGGTTCGGGAATTGTGTTCCTTCATGCCGGAAAACATGATGGCCTGTTCCAGAACAGGCTGTCCACAGATGACCGCATTCATCTGTTTCCGGCCGTGTGAACAGTGCGGGAACGGTTTCTCTAAAGAGTAGTTGCATCCTGATATTTTTTGGATTATATCATTTTTCATGAAATGGCTTTTGATTTTCCTGATAAGTCCCTGCATGGCTTTTGCTGAAAGTATCAGGGGAGTCGTGATTAACGTGATTGACGGCGACACGGTCATCCTTCTGGAAAAGACGCCTGAACAAATGCGTACGCACCGGATACGGCTTGAGGGAATTGATACGCCGGAAAGGGGGCAGGACGGGTATGAAGGCGCCAAGAAATACCTGGAAAAGCTGATTTGGGGAGAGACGGTTACAGTCCGGTATACCGAGAATGACAGGTACGGCCGTATTTTAGGGGAAATATGGCATGGAAAAATGTTCGTCAACGAAGAGATGGTGAAGGAAGGATGGGCGTGGATTTATAAAAATTTTTCCGCCAGCCGGAAGCTCGTTTCTCTTGAAAGGGATGCCAGAAAGGCCCAAAAAGGCATCTGGTCTGACCCGAATCCCATATCTCCGTGGGAATGGAAAGCAGCAAAAAGAAAGGAAAAATCTAAGGGGAAAAATACTGGGGAGATCCCTTATTAAATCGTTTTCCGGGAAAATGCCTCGTTCGTGATGCTGCTGGACAGGGGATTTTCAATAAGCAGGAAAAACGGATGCTTTTAACGGCGGGCGCGGTTCAGGAGCATTTCCGTTGTGGCCTGCCCGCCTGCTCCGGTTCAAAGATGGCGGGCAGCGGAGTGTTTGCCCTGGAGCCTTGCCAGGGCCATGTTTCAGGGTTGGCGTGGTAAGGCAGGAGATAATCCACAGCTTTTTGAATGGAAGCCCCGGCGGGTGTTTTCCGGTAACGGTAGTTCTTGTCGCCCATGCGTTCTGCAAGATGCACCAGGTATCCCCATGCCTGAAGAGTGTAAACGCTGTATTGCCAGGGTTCCGCCCGTTTGAGTTCTTCGGGCTGGGATCCGTCGGGAGCGATGTGGCGGTCCATGTTGGCGAAGGCTTCCGCCAGCCATTGGGCCGCTTCATGACTGCGGCCCAGGAAGGATGCCAAATGGGCGCATTGCGCCACATAAAACAGATAATGGTTGTTGCTGCACGTGTGCGCATGCCTGCCCTGCCTGCTGGTAGTCAGCCATGTGTAATACTGGTTCAGCCACGCATCCACCTGCTTCCATTCCTCTGCCGTTAGGGCATTGGAGCATTTCAACGCCGTCAAAGCTTCCAGGAATTCGGGAATGCGGTAAAGGTCGATGATGCCTCCTCCGCCTCCTTCCGTCCGGTTTCCGGGGCGAATTTGGGCATATTTCAGATGGGGCTGCATGCGGGTTGCCGGAGCAATGAACCAGGCTTTCAGCCATTGCCCGGCCCCGTCCGGATTGGCGGGGTCCGGCCAGTAATAAAGGGCATAGCTGACATATTCATTGGTCTGCGCTTTTTCTCCGAACAGGCTTTTTTTCTCTCCAAGGGTGATGACGGGTGCGTTCAGAGGACTGCCATGCACCATGGAAAAGAGAAGCGCCGTGAAAGGGAAAAAGATGAACCAAAACCTCCAAAATGCCATTACCCTATTCAAGCAGGAACCTTTTGTCGGGACAACCGGGAAATGGAGCAATGCCCTGATTTCCTTGCAGAGCCGTTTCCGGCCGCTTTCCCGGTCATCCGGGGGTGTGGCGCTGCGGAAAGAGATTCCGGAAAGTCAGTCCGGCCCTTTTCCCGGATTGCGGGTTTCCGCATCAGGCCAGATGCATGCCGCCGGTAACGCCAAAGACCTCCGCAGTAATGAAGCTGGATTCCTGGGAGGCGAGAAAGACGTATAGTCCGGAGAGTTCCACAGGTTGCCCTGCCCTTTTGAGAGGCGTTTTCCGTCCGAATTCCGGCAGGTCCTTCTGCAGCTGGCCTCCGGTTACTTGCAGGGCTGTCCAGATGGGGCCGGGAGCCACCACGTTGACCCGGATGCCTTTGGGGGCAACCTGCTTGGCCAGGGAGCGGCTGAACGCGATGATGGCCGCTTTTGTGGAAGCATAGTCCACCAGGTTCTTGCCGGGCTGGTAGGCCTGAATGGAGGAGCAGGTAATGATGCTCGTCCCCGGCTTGAGATGCGGAAGGGCTTCCTTGGCAATCCAGAACAGGGAGAACACGTTTACTTCAAATGTCTTGGTTAATTGTTCCGTGGTAATGTCCCGGATATCTTCCACCGCCACTTGTTTACCGGCTACCAGGGCCATGATGTCCAGTCCGCCAAGTTTTTCCAAGGCATCCCTGATGAGTTTTTTACAAAAGACTTCATCGCTGAGGTCCCCCGGCAGTAGGACGGCCTTCCGGCCCTCTTTTCTGATGAGTTCCGCCACTTCTTCGGCATCGCTTTGTTCTTCAGGAAGGTAGTTCAAGGCTACGTCGGCTCCTTCGCGCGCGTAGGCAATAGCCGCCGCCCGGCCTATTCCCGAGTCTCCCCCTGTGACCAGGGCTTTTCGTCCACGGAGCCTGTTGCAGCCATGGTAGCTTTGTTCCCCGGAATCCGGCACGGGCTTCATTCCGGATTGCAGTCCGGGGGCTTTCTGCTGCTGCTTTTCATATCTTTCCTGTTGGAATTCACCGTGCGGGTCCTGTATTTCGTTAGTGCCTTCTGTGCTCATTTTTTCGTCAGTCATATTTTGATGCGGAGTTGACGGAAGGGGAAAAGCGCTGCCATGCGGGAAATAGCCGGCAGCATTCCCTTTTCCGGCATTCTTCATTCCTGTCGTGATGACCAGGCTTCGGACAGCCTGTTCAGGGAAAGACATGTTTTTATTTCAATATGCCATTGATATTTATTTATATAGGAATTTTCTAAATGTTGTTTTTATTGGCCGGAGAAAGTTATTTGATTTTCAGATTTCCTGAATTTCCCCAATCCACTTTAGGGGAAAAACATCCTTGGGATGATTGATGATTTTAGAATAATTTAATTTCTTCTTCTGTTTTACCACCGTTTTTGATGCCGTCCGTAAGTGAAATATCCGGCTGTATCCGTCAGGAGCGTCGGAAGGGTGGGAATGTCTTTCATTTCTACGGGGGTGCCAGCCGAAGGCGCCGCAGAAAGCCGGTATCTGGATGGTGTCAGCCCGTCCCCAAACGGCTAAGACCGGGGAATGAAGGGAAAAGATATTTCTTTCCTTCCTGTTTACAGGCGGAAAAAGAAATGAAAGAAAACGGAATCAGCTTTCCTCCTGTTCCAGTTTCGCTTTCCTGGCCAGGATTTTTTTCATGACGGCACGGCGATCTCCTTCCGGTATTTCCACGGGGTTGCCGCGATAGTCGCTGGTCATGGCGGCCAGGGCCCCTCCTACGTGGCGCATGTTGAAAATCGGCAGTTTCCAGGTGGAAGGCTTTTCCGGATCGGGAACGTAGGCAAAGTCGGAAGCGGGATGTGCCTCCCCGTCCACTTTTTTCGTTTTGGATTCATGGTTGCGGTCCATGAGTAATGGACAACCGCCTTTACCGGCCATGGTGGAAAAACTCCGGGATAAGACACGGAAATCCGCCTGCCCAACTTAATCAATATGGGAAAGCAGTTTATTCCGGGCTGTTTTCTTTTTCCCGCAGAGCGTGCCGGCGCCGCCCGTTTTCCGCTTCCGCGTTTTACCCTTTACAAGGGGGCTGTGATAGATAAGCATGTCCTTATTAATTTATAATTATTCTTATTTATGGAAAATACATATCGTCATGCCCAGCTTCCGGAAGGGCGCGTTCCCGCCCTGCGCGTGGAACCAATGCCTGCGGATACCAATCAGAGCGGGGAAGTATTCGGCGGCTGGGTGATGAGCCAGGTAGACCTTGCGGGCGCCAATACCGTCATGCGCTATGCATTGAGCCGTTATATTGTGACGCGTGCGGTGAGCAGCCTGACGTTTGAAGCTCCTGTGCTGGTGGGCGATGTAGTGTCCTTTTATACGGATATTATCAAGGTGGGCCGCACCTCCGTCACCGTGAAGGTGGAGGTGTATGCGGAACGTCTGACGAAGCTTTGCAATAACATTGCCAAGATTACAGAGGCGGAGCTGGTTTATGTAGCCCTGGGGGAGGATAAGAAACCGATTACCCTGGAAGAGTCCCGCGCCCGGTTTGCGCAGTGTTGTTCTCTTGAGACGGGAGATTCCTCTTCCTGTTCCTGAACAGGGGCGGGGATTTTCCTCTTCAAGCTGCTTTTCTCCGTTTGCGGGTGATTCCCTTGTCTTTGTCCACCAGGGCGAAGATGAAGGAACTGGCCGCGGCAATGGCGCCGATGGTGGCGAAAGTGGCATGAAAGGCGGTTTCCACAGCCTTTCCGGAGGTAGCCGAATGGCCGCCGAAGTTGTCCAGCAGCAGGGAGGCCGCGGCAATACTGACAGCAATGGAGAGCTGCATGATCGTGGAAAGCAGGGAGTTCCCGCTGCTGGCGTCTGCGTTGGGAAGGTCAATCAGTGTCAGGGTGTTCATGCAGGTGAACTGGATGGAGTTGGCCCCGCCCAGTAGCGCGAGCATGCCCAGGAGAGTAAATTCATGGGTTCCAGGGCCTACAAAGTGGAAGGAGGCCAGCAGCGCTCCTATGGTGAAGGTATTGACGACCATGATGTTCCGGTAACCAAATTTCCCGAGCAGACGCGGCGCAACCGTTTTTGCCAGCAAGTTGCTCAGGGCCAGCGGAATCAGGGACATGCCGGACTGAAGAGCGGAATAACCAAGCACCACCTGGAAGAAAAGCGGCATCAGGTACGGCAGGCAGCTTCCGCCCAGGCGGCAGACGATGTTGCCGGCGATTCCGATGGCAAAGTTTCTGATGCGGAACAGGGCCGGGCTGAAGATGGGGGCTTTTGAACGGAACGCCAGAACCCAGTACAGAAGTTGAAGAATGCCTCCGGCAGACGTGAGGATGACCATGCGCGGCTTATCGGTTATGCCTCCCGCGGAAGAGAGGCCCATCGTAGCCAGCACGGCGGAGGAGGAGAAAAGGAAGAAACCCGGCCAGTCGAATTTCTGTTCCCGGACCGCTTTCAGGTCCGGCATCAGCTTCCAGGTGGCCCACAGGCCCGCCATGCCTACCGGGATGTTGATCAGGAATATCCAGTGCCAGGAAGCGTACTGTACGATGATACCGCCCAGCACCGGCCCCAGAAGGGGGCCCAGCAGCGCCGGAATCGTTACAATGTTCAGGACATTGACGAACATGGAGCGGGGATAGGAGCGCAGGATGACAAGGCGCCCGACGGGCATCAGAAAGGCGCCGCCTATTCCCTGGATGACGCGGCATACCGTCATCATGGTAATGGAGGCGGAAAGGGCGCACAGCAGGGAGCCCACGGAAAAAATGGAGATGGCCAGCAGGAAAGTACGACGGGAACCCAGTTTGTCAGATATCCATCCGGAGGCCGGTATCAGGACGCAGACGGTGAGCATGTAGGCCGTTACCAGGGAGTGGAGCTGCAGCGGATGGCTGTTGAAGCTGCGGGCAATGGTGGGAATGGCCGTGTTCAGGATGGTGGCATCCAGCATCTGCATAAAGAATGCCGATGCCACAAGAAAGGGCAGGTAGCGCAGGGCTTTGGAGGATGTCGGCAGTTTTTCCATGAAAGACCGCCGTCAGTATCCGGCCTGGCCCCGCCCGGGGCAAGGCAGATGTTTGTTCCGCTTTACGCCCCGGGTTCCGGAGGGCGCCGCTTCAGCACGCGTTTGGAAAGCCATGCGCGCACGGGCTCGTCATAAAGCTTCAGGCACCCGTAGGCTACGGCAATGCAGAGGAATAAGACGCCTGCCGCCAAGGGGAGCGCACGGGAAAGAGGGACTTCCGCATCGTGGACCCAGGCCAGGTAGAGATATACGATGGGATAGTGGGTGATATAAAGGGGATAGGAGATGTTTCCCAAAAACCGACTGGCTCTGGAAGAGATGTCTCCAGGGATGTCGCTGGCTCCGAGGAAGACTACCGCGGGAAAGATGACAATGATGCAGAAGGCGTCATACAGGCCGTTCAGGCGGAAATTTTCCGCGCCTCCTACATGGGGTGCCGCCAGGGCTCCCGCCAGAAGCAGGCTGCACCACCAGAAACCATGCCTGATCCGTCCAGGTTTGCACAGACGGAACAGGAGCAGACCGCCGAAGAAAGGGAACATGAGCCGTGTAAGCCCCACACGGCACTGTTCCGCATCCAGAGTCCAGCCGCCGATATTGTTGCCCTGCGTGTAGCACTGGTGAATGAGGGCGCAGCCCGCCAGAAAGACCAGGACCGCCAGCCATCTGCTGGTAAACTTTCTGATGAGCACGGCGTAAAGGATATTGGCGACGTATTCGAAGAAGAGGGACCAGGCCGGACCGTTCAGCGGGTGCATTTCCGACCATCCGCGCACATCCAGGGAAACGGGAACGGGCAGCAGCGTGAATCCCACGGTCATAACCAACAGCATTTTCCATACGGGGGTTTGCGCGAGGTTCGGGAAGATTTCAGAACCCTGAAAGTAAAAGAGGATTCCCCCCAGCAGCATCCCCATGACCACCATGGGTTGAAGGCGCACCAGCCGCCGCTTGCAGAAGTTCCACAGGTTCATTTTTTCCCAGCGGTCGTCATAGGCGTATCCGATGACGAAGCCGGACAGCATGAAGAAGAAGTCCACGGACAGGTAGCCGTGGTTGATGATCTGGTCCGTATGGAACTGGAAGTCCCTGGCGCTGCCTTCAAACATGTGGAACAGGACCACCATGACGGCGGCCACCCCGCGGAGGCCGTCCAGAGCGGCGTAGTGCGGTTTGGGAGCCAGGACGGAGGCAGGGGCTGGAGTGCTCATAGTATATAATACGGCGGGAAGTGGCGGCGCTTGCATAAAAAAGCTGCCGCCTTTCCCCGAATTCCGCCTTCTGTCCGGCAGAAGGCGGATGAGAAAGTCCCGGATTTCCGTAGAGCGCCCGCCGGGCACGTTCAGCGTGACTGAAGCGAGACTCGGTTGATCAGAGGTTTGCTTTCCAGAAAGTCCCGGATGTTGCGCAGGGTGACTTCCGCAATATTGTGCAGGGCTTCTTTCGTGAAAAAGCCCTGGTGGGAAGTCAGGATGACGTTGTTGAAGGAAAGAAGACGGGCCAGAGTATCGTCATCAATAATCCTGTCGGATTTGTCTTCGTAGAAATATTCTCCCTCTTCTTCGTACACGTCCAGTCCGGCAGCTCCCACTTTTTTTGATTTCAGGCCGTCAATCAGCATTTCCGTGTTAATCAGCTTGCCGCGTCCCGTGTTGATGATCATCACTCCATCCTTCATTTTTCCGATGGAATCCGTATTAATCAGGTGTTCCGTTTCCGGAGTAAGGGGGCAGTGCAGGGAGATGATATCGGACCGGGCGTACAGATCGTTCAGGGTGGTGTACGTAATGCCGGCTTCTTCCGCAAAGCGCCGGTCAGGGTACGGGTCATAGGCCAGGATGTTCATTCCGAAGCCTTTGAGAATGCGGATGAGGATTCTGGCGATTTTTCCCGTTCCGATGATGCCGGCCGTTTTTCCATTCATGTCAAAGCCCATCAGGCCGTGAAGAGAAAAATTGCCGTCCCTGGTGCGCCAGTAGGCGCGGTGTATTTTGCGGTTCAGGGAAAGCATCAGGGCCACGGCATGTTCCGCTACCGCATAGGGAGAATATTGGGGCACCCGCACGACGGGCAGTCCCGCTTCTTCCGCCGCTTTCAGATCCACATTATTGAATCCGGCGCAACGCAGAGCCAGCAATTTGACGCCGTTTTCCTTCAGGCGCCGTATTACTTCCCGGTTTGCCGTGTCGTTGACGAAAATGCACGCTACGTCCGTACCGTGGGTCAGGGGCACGCTGTCCGGAGTGAGATGCCCCTTGAAGTAACGGATGTCGTAATGAAATTCGCGTTCATTGACAGAATTGAAGGAATCCCGGTCGTAGGGCTTGGCGTCAAAGAACGCAATGCGGCAGGAATGGCCGGTCATAGGAAAGGATAGTGAGGTTATTCCGTAGGCGTTTTTTTCTTTGCGCTTCCCTGGCCGGCGACGGCCGCCATGCGTTTGCGGATTTCTTCCGGGTCCCCAAGAAAGTAGTCTTTTCCCAGGTTCAGGGAGTCGTCAAATTCAAATACATAGGGGGTGGCGGTAGGAAGATTCAGGGAAAGAAGCTGTTCGTCAGGAATGTTTTTCAAATATTTGATCATGCCCCGCAACGTGTTGCCGTGGGCTACGATCAGGATATTGTCCAGCGTCCGGAGAGAAGGAAGAACGGTTCCTTTCCAGTAGGGCATCATGCGGTCAATAGTTTCTTTCAGTGATTCCGTTCGCGGAAGTTCGCTGTCCGGCACTCCCTTGTAGCGGGGATCCCATTTGGGGTTGGAGGGATCGTCCTCCGCCAGGGGAGGAGGCGCCACGTCATAACTGCGCCTCCAGATCAGTACCTGTTCGTCTCCGTATTTTTGGGCCGTTTCACTTTTATTCAGGCCCTGGAGCATGCCGTAGTGCTTTTCATTCAGCCTCCAGCTTTTGGAGACGGGCAGCCAGTCCTGGTCCAAACGGTCCAGCACGCAGTTGAGCGTTTTCACGGCCCTCTTAAGATAAGAGGTGTAGGCATGGTCAAAGGCCATTCCCCTGTCTTTCAGAAGGTCGCCCGCGTGGTTGGCTTCCTGTATTCCCAATTCCGTCAGGTCCACGTCCGTCCATCCGGTGAATCTGTTTTCACGGTTCCACGTGCTTTCTCCATGGCGCAGAAGGACAATTGTTTTCATATTGATAAATTTAGACAGGCGTCCTCCGGTTTTCGCACAAAGGAATGAGGATACATGACATGATCACATTCCACGGAACGGAAGGCATTCGTGCTGTCCGGCCCCGTCAGATTTCTGGCGGAGGGAAAGGGCATTCCGCAGATTCGGAGAAGAGAGAAAAATTGTTATTGGCAACCGTCTTCAAATGAATTAACTGTTCAATATGATGAAGCAATATGGTTTCAGTTGGTCTGCCGCCCTGATGGCCGTCGGAGTGGGAGCATTGGCATGGGCCGGCCCTGAGGCTGTCCAGAATGTACAGAAACCCGCTCTTTCCGGAGGAACCCCCGTTGTATTCGGGTTCGGCGGGGAAGGGAACCAGGAGTTCATGCTGAACGGAAAACCATTCCAGATCCGCGGCGCGGAGATGCATCCCCAGCGCATTCCCCGTGAATACTGGAGGCACCGCATCAGGACCGCCAAGGCCATGGGACTGAATACGATTGCATTTTACGTGTTCTGGAATGACCATGAGCAGCCGGACGGCAGCTTTGACTTTAAGACGGGGAACCGGGATCTGGAAGGGTTTCTCAAGTTATGCCAGGAGGAAGGCATGTGGGTTTTGTTCCGTCCCGGCCCCTATGCGTGCGGGGAATGGGACCTGGGAGGGCTGCCTCATTATTTGCTGAAGGATCCCAAGGCCAAATTGAGAACTACGGAAGACGCCAAATTCATGAAGGCGCAAACGCGTTATCTGGAGGCCGTGGCCCGTGTGGCGGAACCTTTTTTAGCCAAAAACGGGGGGCCCATTCTGATGACCCAGCTTGAAAACGAATACGGGAGCTACCAGCGGAAAGACCGCAAGTATATGGAATGGCTGAAGGCGTTCTGGAGCAGGAAGGGTTTTGGCCCCTTTTACACATCCGACGGCGCGGGAGAGCATTTTCTGAAAGGGGTGGTGCTTCCGGACGTGGCCGTAGGGCTGGATCCGGGGTTGAATGACGGCCATTGGAAGGTGGCTAATAAATGCAATCCGGGAGTTCCCGTTTTTTCCTCGGAAACGTATCCGGGCTGGCTGCGGCACTGGGGGGAGGGGAATTGGGCCCCCACCCCTGGCGTTGTCAACCATGTCCGCTGGTTTATGGACAAGGGACGCTCCTTCAGCTTGTTCGTTTTCCATGGAGGCACCAATTTCGGATTCTCGGCCGGAGCCAACAACGGGGGGCCGGGAAAATACCAGCCGGATCTGACGAGTTATGATTACGGTTCTCCCGTGGATGAGCAGGGGCGGATGAATGAATATTATGCCCAGATGCGGGAAATCATCTTGGAAAAGTTGCCCCCCGGAGCCGCGGTGCCGGAACCTCCCGCAGACATTCCGGCCATGGAAATTCCGGAGTTCACGCCCGCAGTGCATGCCGGCCTTTGGGAGAACCTGCCCAAGCCTTTCCGGAGCAAGTTCCCGCAGCCTCCCTATTTCGAACAGTGGAATCAGAATCAGGGCATTGCCGTTTACAGCACTGCCGTTCCGGCAGGACCGCCTGAAACGCTGGAATTTACCAATGTTAATGACTATGCCCAGGTGTATCTGGACGGGGAGCTGGTCGGCACACTGGATCGGCGGCTGGGGCAGAAGAGTGTGAAGCTGCCGGAGCGCAGGAAGCCGGGAACGCTGGAAATTCTGGTGGAGGCCATGGGGCATATCAATTTCCATATCAGCATGGAGAGTGACCGCAAGGGGGTGTACGGTCCTGTGAAGCTGGGAACGCGCGAGTTAAAGAACTGGACGGTGAGGGCGCTTCCCCTGAAAGCCGACTCCATGGTACGGGCTCCCAAAGGAAAGGGGCCTTCCCAGAAACGGGAAGGAGCGCATTTCCGGGCCGTCGTGAATATTGAAGAGCCTCAGGACACGTTTCTGGACATGTCCCGCTATGTCAAGGGGTATGTATGGGTGAACGGAATCAACGTGGGACGGTATTGGAATGTGGGCCCTCAATTAAGGCTGTATGTTCCGGCCCCATTCCTGAAAAAAGGAGAGAATGTGATTGATATTCTGGACCTGCACGAAAAGGAGCCCAAGCCTGTCCGCGGCATGAAGGAACGCAACAAGGAACCCGGAAAGATAAATACCAAAAACCTGGACAACCAGTGGTGATGCTGGTGCGCTTTCCGCTTGCGGTTCCGGATTTTTCATGAATTTGAACTATGGGAAAGACCGCAAGCGGGGAGTGGATTTCCTGGCGTCGCAGTTTCTCTGGAATTCCGGTTTGAACATTTCTTCAGCCAATGCCGCAGGGCGGAGTGGCGGGACCAGGATTGCCCAAAACGTTCATCCAGCAGTTCGGCAAACGCTTTTTCCGTTGTTGCTGGGCTGTCCGGAAGAGTGCGCTCCTAGCTGGCCCGGCAACGGTTCCTGGCGTTTTTATCTCCATGGGAACAGCGGTTCCCATGACGGTTTTTCGCAGGTATGAGGAAGAGCCGCCGATGGAACGGCGAGCCTCACAGCGTTCCGATTTATGGTTTTTTCAGGATTCTGACGGATAGCCGACACTCTGGGCGTACAGGACTTTTTTGAGGACGGGGAGCTTCAGGCACTGCTGGATATAATTGGCGTTAATCATGGCGCGGAACACGGTGCCGAGCCCTTCGGAAGCACAGAAAAGGTAAACGTTTTCTCCAATGAACCCCGCATCCGTGCAGGCCGTGACCAGCTTTCTCCTGGCATCAAAGTCTCCCGGCTGTTTGGACTGGTCTACTACATAGACCAGGTTTAACGGCGCGGTAGCCGCGAATTCCTGTGTTCCCGTAGCGGCCCGCATGTCGCCCTGTACCACTTTCTCCAGCCGGTGGGTTTCCGGCTTGTAAAGATAGGAGCCCTGCGGCAGGACGACATAGATTTCTATTTCATTGGAATTCCGGGAAGACGGCGCCGTACGATAGTCGGGATCGTCCCGGTTGACGCCTTGCGCCGCCCAGAGCAGGGAGGACAGGACTTCCACCGGGATAGGTTTGTCTGCAAAGGACCTGGTGGAATGCCGTTCATGAAGAACCTGCATGAGGGGCTTTCCTCCCTTTTTATCTGGAGGAGGCAGCACGATGTCGTTACAGAGGGCCGTTCCGGAGAAGAGGCTTCCCGAAATGACGGCCAGAAACGGACTAAGATGAGAGAAAGTGTTCATAGGCAACGGGAAAAACATATGTCAGCCAGGAATAATCAGCAGGATACTTGTATTTTTTTCATGTTTTTCTCCGCAAATCATCTTTATCAGCTATATCCTACCATAATTAACAGCCATCTGCTATTATTTTCTGTTATTTCTGCTGTTGATACCTGGTCACTGCCAGGATCATGCAGACAAAAACTACCGCAAACATAGCTTCCAGTCCAATGCCTTTCCACACCGATACAGCTGCCTCACCTGTTAGGTGGCTATAACTTCCAAGAGTCTCATTTACGTTTTCATACCAGTACACAGGAAGAAACTGAGACACCTTCAGGACGTTTCTGTCCATAATGTTCATGGGAACAAACACACCACACAGAAAGCACATTCCAAGAGACAGGATATTGGCAATCCCGCTTAACATGTTGCTGTTTTTTACAAAAAGTCCGAGCAGATAAGACAGAGACAGTGAGACCATCATTATCACAAAGGTATTCAGGAGATAATAGGTCAGAACACCGGAAGCCAGGAGATCTTTTTGATACATGACAATTGCACCTGTGACGGCGATCAGCCATAAACCGACTCCGATCGTAAACATGGCAAGCAGTCCTTCAAGGTTCTGCCGGCGAATGGAAACGGATGAAGCCTGCATACGTTTCTGGATATCTTCTTTCTGAAAAGCAAGAAGAATATAGCCCATGGAATAGCACAGAACAGCCAGAAACAGATAGGGAACATAACGGAAATAATAGGTATATGCCGGTGTTTCGGAAGTGGTTTCGGTGTCCTGATACATGGAAACCCTGGAAGAAGGCTGTTCCAGAGCGGGTTTTGCAGCTTCTTTCTGAGAAAAACCAGAAGCAATGTATGTGCGCACATTATTCAGCCATGCATTGATCTGCTGGTCTACATAAAATGAAGTATAGGATCCGGGAATCTTTGTGACGGAAATCGGGTTATCCTGTACAATGCAAGTTTTATAGAAATCTTTTGGAATCTGTACAATATATTCTGCATTTCTGTAAAAAAGCTCTTCCTGCATAACAGAAGGATCACTGGAAATCTCAGAAACATTATGGATTGTTTTGAGATAGTCTGTTAAAGCATGAGAAAGAGTACTCTGATCATTATCTGCAACGGCAATATCCACTCGCGCTTTTTCAAAATCTTCCAGATGCTCTTTGCTGGCAGCTGCCTGAAGAGCCATGGCAACGGAGAAAAAAATAACCAGATATATGATCACCAGACCGATATTCTTTTTTAATATTTTCATATAGCCTTTAAATACTGTCATAGCGATTCCTCCTGATCAGTAAAAATGAAGCCATAACAAAAGCAGCGCTCATAACTGCAAGTGTGACAAGATTGCGGTAATAGCGGGCTGTATCATTGTAAACATTGATACAGTAAAATGCATCCGAAATCAGGGCAGCAGGATTGATGCGGTTGATGATCGGAGCATGTTTTTCTACGAGATCTTTCATGTTACTGTTCATGAGTCCTGCAAGAAAACTGCAGACCATGGAAATCGCAAGGATAACAGCAACTTTTATACCTTCACTCAGTTTGCCGAGACTTCCGACAAACAGCCCCACAGAAACACCGATCAGGCTTCCGAACAGTGAAATGATAAGCATTTTTCCTATTTGTCCCTGAAAATCCAGTTTCAGTATGATCCTGAGATAAATGAGTAAAATAATTACATCGGTATATCCGAGCAGAAAGGAAGTAATCTGCTCGGATAAAATCAGTTTGAGTTTATGGGTGGGAGTAACACAACGTCTTGCCGCCAGAGCTGTTAAATTGGCCTGTAACGTGATCGCGGCGCCAAAGCCGATAAAACATCCATACAGGCACGCCATGGCGATCAGAGCGTAAAAAAACTGCGAATTACCATCGATCGTTTTTCCGCCCAGGGAAAGTTCCTGTACAAGATCGCGGGTATCTGCCATCTGTGAAAGTCCTTCCAGAATTCCGGAAGGATGTTTTTTCAGGATATTCTGTATCGTGTGCAGGTTGTTATTGTAACTTTCCAGAACAGACTGAAGGATACTTTCCGGAATGCCATGTGCATTAACTGTCAGAGACGGAGTCATTTCATTGTAATAGATACCAGAGATTTCCTTGTTTTTTAAAGCAGTAAGCGCTGCAGATTCATCCATCTCCTGAATGTTCAGAAGATCTGAATTACTTTTTTTAACCTGGTCTATGTAAAAGCTGAACAGTGGATTAGGGCTGGTTTCCTGCACCATAGCTACCTGAACGGTCTCAAAATCTGCATCATTCAGGTTTCCAAATGCAAAAAAGAAGAAGGTACCAAGAATCAGAGGAAAAACAAGCGGCCAGAAGGTCATATTAAAGTTACGTAATTTAACCAGAAGATTATACTTTATTAAATGCAGCATAAAAAATCCTTTCTGTGAATTTATGCATATTCATGTATAAATATACATAAATATTAATCACGAAGCTGTTTTCCTGTAATCTCCAGAAAGACATCATTCAGAGTTGGAAGTTCGGAAAAGACTCTTCCAAAAGTAATGTCCTGGCTCTGAAGGTAGTTCAGAAGACGAATCAGATTATGCTGAGCACCTGTGCAGCGGAGAGAGAGAATCTGATTTTCATAATGCACATCAAAAACATGAGAAAGATTCCTGATATCCTGAAGGTGTTTTTCTTCGAGAAGAATTGCTTCCACTGTGATCGTTTCGCCTGTTTTGATCATTTTCTTCAGTTCCTCAGTGGTTCCGGATGCAATTACCCGTCCGTGGTCCATAATTGCGATGCGGGTACAGATCTGTTCTACTTCCTCCATGTAGTGGGAAGTATAAATGATAGTGGAACCCTGTTCGTTCAGTTTCTGGATACCTTCGAGAATTTTATTACGGCTTTGCGGATCAACTGCAACGGTAGGCTCATCCATAATGATCAGACGAGGCTTGTGAGCGATACCGCAAGCAATATTCAGCCGTCGCAGCAGACCGCCAGAAAGTTTCCCGGGGCGGGTTTTACAGTAATCTTCGAGCCCGACAAACTGAATTGCCTCATTGACCAGTTCTTTGCGGCGTTTTTTATCAGAAACATATAAACCGCAGAAATAATCGATATTTTCATATACTGTCAATTCGTCAAAAACAGCGACATTCTGCAAAACAATGCCAATCTGCTGTTTGACCTGATAACTCTCAGGGGTCATAGGCTGGCCAAAGACTTCGATCGTTCCTTTGTCATATTTTAAAAGAGAGAGGAGACAGTTGATCGCGGTTGTTTTTCCGGAACCGTTAGGGCCAAGCAGACCAAAAATCTCTCCTTCATGAATATCGAGATTCAGATGATTCAGAGCAACCAGATCACCATATCTTTTTACCAGATTTTCTATATGAATCATAATAACTCCTTCCATACAAAAAGTTTAAATCATGCGTATCTGACAGGGGCAGATATGCATAAATACCGGAAGCAGACAAGTGTTTCTTCCTGACTATACTATAAGATAAATTGTGTGAAATACCAAGTGCAGGATGTCATAGAAAAAGGATGACATTTGTCACTTTGAATAAACTGTGCGTCGCATTCTCGTTACTTCAGTGATGAGAATGCGACGCACAGTTTATTCAA